>Ga0307380_10003586_pt1 | contig 21360 bp, 17 predicted proteins | sample UN3MG_FD_202239 | JGI IMG/M metagenome (GOLD analysis project Ga0307380, IMG submission 202239) | Soil microbial communities from Risofladan, Vaasa, Finland - UN-3 | ecosystem: Environmental > Terrestrial > Soil > Coastal area > Acid sulfate soil | place: Finland: Risofladan, Vaasa | collected... | reverse complement strand
GCTTTACGCTCGGCGATTCCAACGCGCAGTCGCCCACCAGCACCACTCGCCCCGGCAGGTCCTCCGGCGGCTCCGCCCCCCGACCGATCACCAGCGTCAGCGGCTGCTGCGGGCTCAACTTGTCCTTCCGCACCAGCGCCTCCAGCCCCCGGCGCGTGTAGTACTGGCACGCCCGGCAGTAGTCCCCGGCGCACACCGTCAGGCCCGGGAACTTCTCGGGCGAGAGCTCCAGGTCGGGGCGCGCGAAGGTGCGCCGCACCGAGTCCAGCGGCGGCCCGGTGGTGCGTAAGCGACTCAGGTCGGCGACACCCAGCCCGCGCTCGGCGGCAATGCGCGTGGTGTCAATCTCCAGCGGGTCGAAGCCCATGGCGTAACCGGCAACCGCGTCGAGCGCGACCGGATCGGTGCTCGCCATGATGACGCCCATGGCGACCGGGCGGCCGGCGCTGGCGTGGTCGCTCTCCTGCGCCAGCAGCCCATCGAGGAGGTTGAGGACGGGGCGCTTGACCAGCAACAGGTCCACCAGCTTGCGCGGCAGGTGGTAATCGCGGTAGTGGTGGGAGCAGGCCTTGTCGAAATCGGAGATAATGCCGTGCAGGTTCTTGATCGCGAGGGTGACCAGGGTCAGGCTGTGCACCTTCATCACCGGCAGGTTGATGAGCACCTCCGCCTCGACGATGGTGCGGGGGACGCGGGCGCGGTGGAGCAGGTCCGCCCCCGGGATTTCGATCTCGACGAAGTCATCCTCCTCGAGGGCGACGAACGGGATCTTCGCGGCCCGCAGCGCCGCGGCCATGCCGGTGGCCTCGGCGCAGGCGCGCGTGGTGTTGTGGTCGGAGCGGAAGCGGGCGGTGGAGATGCTGCGCCCTTCGGCGACGATGACCTCGCCCGCGCCGGCGGCGCGCGCCAGCTCGGCGACGGCAAGGACGACCCGGGGATCGGTCGTCGTCGGCGGCGGGTAGGGGGCGAAGATGTTGGGCTTGAGGACCACCCGCGCGCCGCGGGGAACCAGGTCGCGCAGGTTGCCCGCGCCCGCCACCGCGGCGCGCACCGCGCGCATGACCGATGCGTCGTCGCTCCGCTCGGCGCGCGCCAGGGCGACCACCGGCGGGGGTTCCAAGGGGCTGGGTGTCATCGCTGCCTCCTATCGCCTCCCCGCGCCGGCCTCAATCGCGGACGCTGCGGCTTGCGGCGGCGGGGTGAGCCTGTACACCACGTAGGCGCGAGCGGGGCTGACCCGGTCCACCGTCCACCCCAGTACTCGCAGGCCGTCGGTGAGGTAGAAGATGTCGTCCCATTTCTGCAGCATCACCAGGTAGGCGGGACCGCTGCGCAGCGCGATCGCGTGCACCGCCAACGCCCGGTCGCGGCCCCGGGTGGGCAGCGAATAGGAGAGGTGATAGGGGATGCTGCTCGGGGTCTTCAGCCCCACGAAATCCACCATGCGGAACGAGGTCGCATATGAGATGTAGCCCACGTCGTGAACTAGCAGCAGCGTGTCGGGCGACAGATTCTGCCGGCACCAGGCGGCGACCCCCTCCAGTTCCTCGGTGGTGAAGGCGACGCCCGCCCGGTGCTCGCGCCACCGCTGGGGCAGCCAGATGGCGGACTGCACCAGCGCCAGCACCAGGATCGCCAGCGCCGCCGTGCGCACCCACTTCGCCCGCTGCGCGAACCCCGAGGCGATCGCGTACAGAAACACCGGCAGCAGGACATAGAGGTAGCGCTGCTCACAGTGCAGGAACGCCCCTGGGAAGTCCATGAGGTAGGCCGCGATCACCGCGCCGATAAACGCCAACCCCACCGCGCCCGTCGGCGTCAGGAACAGCAGCGGCACCCCCAGCAGCAGGAAGCCGAGGTAGTGCCCGAAATGCACGAGCGCCGGCAGCACGGCCTCGTAGAGCTTGAGGTCCGTCGGCGCGTAGGCCTCCGCAAAGAACGCGCGCTTGGCGCCGATGGTGGAGGCATAGGGCGCGCCGGTGGTGACCCAGTACCACAGCACCCACGGCGCGGCGGCGGCCACCGCCAGCAAGATGGCGATCACCACCGGGCGCACCGGGTCCGCGGTCGCCGGGGCGGCGCGCCACTCGCGCCGCGCGTGCAGAACCAACAGCAGCCCCGACACGACGACCAGCTCCGGGCGCAGGAAAGGCAGCACCCCGCACGCCACCGGCACCCAGCGCCGGCGCATCGGATCGTTGAACAGCGCCAGCGCCCACACCAGCCCTGCCATCGCCAGCCCGGTCTCCATGCCGTTGAGCAACTGGTAGGTGACACGCGCCACCATCAGCCCCAGCGCCACCAGCAGCACCGCCCCCAGTGCCGGCGCGCGATGCAAGAACGCCAATCGCGCCAGCCCCAGCGCGTACGCGAGGATCGCCAGCCACAGCGCCCCCGCCCCCGCCCATGCCGCGGGCAGCGCGAACATCAACCCGTACACCAGCGCTAGGTGGATGGCGCTGGTGGCGCCAGCCAATGCCGGGGTGCTGGCGAAGTTGGGATCGCGCCCCGAGTGCAGCACTTGCGCGTTGTGGAGCGTGATGTAGGCGTCGTCCACCGTGAACACTGGCGCGCCATAGATGGCTGCGTGCAGGATGAAGGCAATGAGCACGAAGCCGCTGACGCCGAGGTACACCCGGCGCTGGTGCCGGGGCGAGGCCGCCGCCGGCTCGACGATGGGCGGCGCGTCCTTGGGGCGGCGGGGTCTGCGCTTCATGTAGTCCAGTTTCGGCGCAGGGTGGGTGCGCCCCTCCCGCCGCAGGCGGGCAAGGCTCAGGGTGACATCACTCGTTGGGTGAACGCTTCACGCTCGGAATGCATGGTCTCGGTCTATCCCGGGGGGCGCGTCATCAGCAGGTAAACGAACAGCAAGAGGATGGCGGCAGCGATGCCGACGCTGAGGGCGATCATCGCCCACCCCAGGGGGCGAAAGGGGTGGCCGCGCAGGCGCACGCGCAGGTCGACGTAGCGCCAGATGCCGATGACCTCCATCGCCAGGGCGACCAGGACGAAGACCGCGCCCGCCCAGCCCGACCAGACCGGGTCGCGGTGGGGGAGGGCGACGCCGTCATAGGGACCTATTTGCACCCTGGCGATGACGTACCCCAGCGCCGCCGCCGCCAGGGCCGTGCGCGTCCACGCCAGCAGCGTGCGCTCGTTGGCCAGGTGGTCGCGGATGATCCCGGTCGGCCCCTCGGGGCCTGCTGCATGATTTCCCATGGTCGTCCTCCCGCTGTCGCTTCGACGCCCGCGGCGCAACGTACTGCGAGGTGAGCGAGAGCGGGAGCTTCTGCGGGCCCGCTACGGCGCAGGCGCACGCTCTCCCCGCCACGCAGTCCGCGCAGCCCGCTCGGAGCGATGTGCCTGAGGCCGGACGCGCATGGGCCTCAGGCCGCCGTCACCGGGCCGGCGGCGCCCCCGGCGGGCGCATAGTGGCGGGCACGCGCGTCCATCCCAGGTGCTTGCACGCCCGCAGGCGGTTGACCCCGGCCAGCACCCGATAACGGCCGTTCGGCAGGGGTTCGAGCACCAGCGGCTGCAGCAGCCCGACCGCCTCGATATGGTGCGCGAGGTCTGCGATCGCCTCCTCCTCATGCGGCGGCAGCGATCCGGGGACCCAGGCATCGTCGATCTCGACGACCGCGATCTCCTGCACCTGCTCGTCCTTGTCGGGATAACGGAAGCGTTCCGCCGACAACGTGTGGCGGTAGGAATAGACGTAGGGGATGGCGAGGTCCACCCGCAAGTCGCGCTGGAAGTCGCGGAAGATGCGCCGGGTGAGCTCGTGGGTGATGCGCGGGCGGTCGGTGGCGAGGGTCATGTAGCGCAGGCGCATGTAAACCCCGTAATCGTAGAAGTCAGAGCGGATGTAGGGCTGCTGACCGGTCTCGGCGATGATGCGCCCGGTGACGTCGCGCGCGGCGTTGAGCAGAATCTGCTCAGCCGCCTCCCAGTCCGAGTTGAAGGTGATGCGGACGATGACCTCATCCAGGAAATGCGCCTGCTCGTCGGCGCCCATCTCCGGCGTGTAGTTGATGACGACCTGGGTGAAGAGCATGGCGTTGGGGATGAGGATGTGGCGACCGATGGCCTCTTCGCTGCCGATGGTGCCGCCGACCTGGTTGAGCGAGGTGTACATCAAGCCGATGTCAATGACGTCGCCGTTCATCCCGAGCGACGGCAGCATGATGCGGTCGCCGACGCGGAAGGGGCGCTTGATGTTGATCAGCGCCCACGCCGCCATCCCGCTCACCGGCGCCTGCAGCGACCAGCCCAAGAGCATGCCGCCGAACAGCGCGAATCCGGCCCCGAGCACGCCGATGCGGCCGACGGACACCAGGATGGCAAGCCCTATCGCCAGCGCCGCCGCGAAGCGCACCAGCCCGCCCAACATGCGCACTTCACCCGGCGCGCCGCGGCGCAGAGTGACCTGGGCGCCGATGAGCAGCATGATCAGTTGGTTGGCGGCCACAATGCCGAAGACCACCGCCAGCAGCAGCAGCACGGGCCATCCGTGAATCTCGGCCCCCTTCTCCACCACGCTGGGGAGAAAGCCGAAGGAGACGTTGCGCCGCTGCAGCTCGATTAGCCCGGCGGTGAGCATGCCGAAGACGACCAGCAATACGGCGTTACGTTTCACGCTCATCTATGCACCCGCATCCCCATCGCCGGCGTTAGCGCCTGGCGTCGGATCCAGGTGACTCCTCCGCAGTCGTTCTTCTGTGGCGCGGCGTCGGCTCCTGCCAAGCCGCGGGCCGCTAGACAGATATCAACGCCCGACAGCGTCCGGCGGGCACGTCCGCCCGCGGGCGCGTTCGATTCTGGTGGGGAGAGTCGGGCGATCCCCCCTCCCCGCGAACGCGCCCCGTCCCCGCCGGTTGCAGCGAGTGGTGGCGAGGGGTAGAATGATGCGGGCCGCAATCGGCCCACTGGGGGATCCGCCATGACAAGCGAACAGACGAAAGGCGCCAGGCTGCCGCTGCGCTTCAGGGTGCAACATCCCCGTTGTTACCTGCTCCTGGGGGTCGAGGGGATAGCCCTGGTCGCACTCTACACATTTGTCTACCTGGCGTTTCTGCGCATCACGGGCATGGGGCGTCTGCCGGGGATGAATCCCCTGGTCGGGATTGCCATCGGATTGGGAGGCGGCCTCTGTGCGGTGGCGGTGGAGGGCCGCCGACTGGGCACTCATTTCGAGGCGGAGGCCCGCGCGCTGGCCTTTCGTGATCGGCTGTCGCGGCGGGCCAAGCTCCGAAGGCTGTCAATCCCGGGGATCTTCCTGGTCACCTGGGGCATCCTGTACCTCGCGGCGCGCTACCAAGACCCGCCTGCTTCCTATTTATTGACGGGAATGGGCGCGTTGTTCGTGCCGTTGGTTTTCCTCTACCGACCGGCCGTGTCCATCTACGACCGCGCCCGGCAGCTCCTGCTCGAGGCTTCCGACTCCCCCGGAACCGGAGAAGCGACGAGGGCGCATCGGCCCGGCAGGCTGGTGGCCTGGAGCTACCCGCTGGGGGTGGTCTCGGTGATCGGCGTACTGGCGCTGGGGGCCTGGCTGGAGTGGGGTGTGCCGTTCCTGGCCGAGCGCGAGCCGAAGGAATACGTCACCGCGGTGCAACCTGGCGGTAAGGCCATTCGGCTCACCTACGGCGCGTCTGCCAGCGCGCCCGCGATCTCGCCGGACGGCAAGCTTGTGGCCTATGTTCGGTCCACGGCCCTGTTTTCCAGCCGAATCGAGATCATGCGACCGGACGGCGCCGGCAAACGGCAGGTCCGGGGAGGCACAAGCCCTGCGCTTTCCATGTTCTACCCCCCGACCTGGTCGCCGGATGGATCGCGCCTTCTGCTGATCGCGCAGGTGCTTCCCCCCATCAAGAGCTGGGCCGAGCTGCCCAAGTGGCTCGATAGCCCGGCTTATGACCTGTGGACGGTTGACGTGGCCACGGGCGCGACCCGCCGGTTGACGACCGACGGCGACTACAGGGGTGCGGCCTGGGTGTCCTCGGGGCGCAGGATCGCCGCCCTCAGGAAGGGCAGTGGCAAGGCCGCCCGTCTGTGGTTGATGGACGAGAACGGCGGCAGCCGGCGGGAGGTGGCGAAGCTGAAGCTGCGGCCTGCATCGTCGGCGATTCAGCCCTGGCGCGGTGGGCGGGAGCTGGTCGCGGTGGGGCGCCGTGAGTCCGCCGGCATCTGGTCGGTGGATGCAATCACCGGGGAAGCGACTCTCTTATCGGACCTGAAAGCTTACTGGGCGCTGCCGCTCGATGCGGAGCGGCTGGTGATCGGGGTGCGCGGGCAGGCCCATCCGCCCCTTGAGCGCGCCATCTCGGTGGGCGTGCTCGACGCACGCACGGGGGAAGTCCGCTGGGTGCTGCGCGACATTCAGGGGAGCATCTCGAGCCCGGTCCTGGTCCGCGACGCGCCGGTGGTTCTCTTTCCTCTGTGGGTGCTCGATAGCCAGGACTTGTGGGCGCTGCATCTGAAGCGCGGCAAGCTGCGGCGGGTGACCAGAGACGCCGGCATCTGTACCGTCGCCGTCGCCTCCAACGCATCGGCGATCTTCTACACCGGCGACGCCGGGGAGCCGCAAGCGTCCGGCCTGCTCTCCCTCGACCAGGCCATCTGGCGGCTGACGCCGAGCCGTCCGCTCGCTTCCTGGTGAGCGCGCCGCTTGCTCTTCTCGTACATGATTCGGGCTAGATGATCCCCTCCCGTCTCATCCAGTCCACGGCGCGCTCCAGCGTTTGCTCCGGCGTGTAGCGCGGCGCGTACCCGAGGCGCGCGGCAATCTTCGTCAGGTCGGGGCACATGTGCGCCCGGAAATGGAAATGAGCACCCAGGGCCGGCGAGATATTGGTGGCGTAGTCCTGCCAACTGTGCCACTCGATAGGGATGGTCACGCCGTAGATCCGGGCGTAGGCCTCGATGAACTTCACCGCGGTGAGCGCATAGCGCGAGCCGACGTTGAAGATCTCCCCGGTGGCGCGCTCGCGCTGCTGCACCGCGAGGAAGAAAGCGCGCGCGATGTCTTCCGCGTCACAGGGCCCGATGAGGTTCTGCCCCGGCTCGGGCAGCGGCACCGGCTCGCCCCGGCGATGCGCCGCGTGCACCTCGACGCTCCGACCGCCGAGTCCCTCCAGCGGGACCTTGCCGGGGCCGCAGATGTTGGGCGGCATGATGGCGGTGAAGGCGAAGCCCTCCCCGCGCGCCTGTTCCTGCATCTCCAGCAACTCCCGATAGCGCTTGGCGTACCCCTCGAACGGGCACTCCGTCTGCGTCTCCTCCGGTGTCGGCACGGCCTTGGGTTCGCCGAACATCCAGATTGACCCGCACGCGACGTAATGCTTGCACGTCTCGCGCGCGGCGTCATAGGTGCCGTGCACGTCGGCCCCCAACATGTCAATGATGACCTCGGCGCCGATGGTGCGCATGCATTGCGCCCACTGGTCGTCTTGCCCTCGGTAGGAGCACTTGACCGCCTTTACCTTCTCCCATGCTCCGGTGGTCGGCATCGGAGTGCGTCCGCTAGTCACCACGGTCACGTCGCACCCGTCGCCTACGAGCATGGGCACCAGGTTCTGCCCGACATGCCCGCTGCCGCCGATCACGCAAACCTTCATCTTGCCTTCCTCCGTCTCCGCCAGTGTCCACTTGGTTGATTTCCCGCCGGCGGGGCCAATCCCTGCATCCGGCGCAAATGCGCAAACCCGCCCCCGTCTCGTTGACAGCGCACATGTCAGCCCCCGGGCATCCGTGTGGTGCAGGCAGCGAGCCGGGGGGAGGCGAAATGCAGGGTGTGAACGTCGTGCTGGTCCACACCAACCGCGAGCGCGCCCCCCAGCCGGTGATACCCCTGGGGCTGTGCCTGGTGGCATCGTCCCTGGCTGCGCGCGGCTTTCAGGTGCGAGTGCTCGACCTGTGTTTCTCGCGGCATCCCCTGCGCGATGTCGAGCGCGCGCTGCGGCAGTGGCGTCCGGACGTTATCGGCTTGTCCGTGCGCAACCTCGACAACGGCGAGTTCTTCCGCCCGCGCGCTTACCTGTCCGAGATCGCCGCCATCGCCCGCGCCTGCCGCGAGCACTCAACGGCGACGCTCGTCATCGGCGGGCCAGCGGTGAGCATCGCCCCCGCGCAGATGCTCGAGCGCGCGGGCGCCAACTACGCCGTGGTCGGCGAGGGCGAGCAGGCACTGCCGGCGCTGCTGGAGCGGCTGGCGGCCGGGCGTTCGCCCACCGACCTCCCCGGAGTGTGCACGCGCGGCCAGGCCGACGCCGTCCCCGGCCCCGGCCGCTGCGAGGACTTGGACGCCCTGCCTCCGGCCGAACCTGGCCGCTGGCTGGAGGTCGGCCGCTATCTGCGCGGGGGCGGCACCCTGCCCCTGCAGAGCAAGCGCGGGTGCGCCCTCAAGTGCGTCCACTGCACCTACCAGTTGGTGGAGGGCACGCGCTACCGCTTCCGTTCGCCCGCGGCGGTAGTCGCGGAGATGGGGGAGGCGCGGCGGCGGTGGGGGGCGCGGCGTTTCGAACTGGTGGACTCGACCTTCAACCATCCCCCGCGCCACGCGCTCGCGCTGTGCGAGGCCATCGCGCGCGCGGACCTGCGCGCCGACCTCTACACCATGGGACTGAATCCTACCGGCACGTCGCCGGAGATGCTGCGGCTGATGCGGCGCATCGGGTTTCGTTCGGTGCTATGCACGCCGGACAGCGGCTCCGAGCGCATGCTGCAGACGTTGCGCAAGGGCTTCGGCGTCGAACAGGTCGCCCGCACCGCCGCCTGGGCGCGCGACGCCGGTCTCTCGGTGCTATGGTCGTTCCTCTTCGGCGGGCCGGGCGAGACCGAGCAAACCGTGCGCGAGACGCTGCGATTCATGGAGACGGCGTTGGGGCCGCGGGACCGCATTCTGTGCACGGTGGGCGTGCGCGTCTATCCGGGTACCGAGCTGGAGCGCATCGCACGCGAGCAGGGCGCGGTGTCGCCGCAGGCCGACCTGACGGAGCCGGTGTTCTACTTCTCGCCGCAGGTATCGCCCGCGCGCGTCCTGGCGATGATTGAAAGCTCGTCGCGGCGCTCGCAGATGCTCTATCTGGAGGCGCTGCAAGGCCGCACCATCCCCTGGGTGCTGCACCTGCGCGCCGCCCTGCGTTTGCCCGGCGCGGGGTGGGAGGGCGTGCCGCTTTACAATCGGCTGACGCGCCGGCCGCGCATCGGCATGGTCGCGCCGGGCGGCTCCTCGCGCGGCCGGTAGGCGCGCAAGGGGTGTGACCGATCTTAGTGGGGATGGTTGGGCGACGCTACTGCGGCGCCGGTACCGCCGGGGGCGGCGTTACCACACTTGATCGCTGATGATGCACAGGATATTCGGGCGCTGGGCCATGGCCGATGCGCTCCCTCCTCACTCGGGCGCAAATCCTGCGCCGTAGCGCTGCAGCGAGGCGAAGTCACCAATGTCGCGGCGCGGGCGTGCCTGCGGCTTCTCGGCGGCACGGCCGACGGTCGCTGCCGCCACCACGCGCATGGTCTCCGGGACCCCCAGCACCTCTCGCAGCCGCTCCTCATCGAATGCGCCCACCCAGCATGCGCCGTAGCCCAGGCTGGTCGCCGCCAGCACCAGGTTCTCCATCGCAATCGCGGTGTCCACCTCGCACCAGCGTTCGCTCACACTCGGGTCACCCAGGCCGACGACGATGGCCGCCGCTCCCGCCATCCACTCCTGGTGTTGGCATGCCGCGGCCACCCGCTCGCGCAGCGGCGGGTCGGTGACCACGACCAGATGACATGACTGGCGGTTGCCCGCCGAGGGCGCCTGCCGTGCGCATTCCACCATCGTCGCCAGATCACCCGTCGCGATGGGTGAGTCCAGATACCGGCGCACGCTACGGCGATTCAAGATGACCTCAATCGTGTCCATAGGTTCGCGTTCCCTCGAATGAGATTGCCGTGGGCGGTTACCGGATAGGCGGCCCGACCGGTCGGGGCAAGATAGCCGCGACCTCAGCGAAGTCACGCCCGCACGCCGCCCCTACTTGCCGAGGCGCCCGATGACGGCGCTCAGCTCGTCGGCGCCAATGGCGCCCGCGCGCAGGATGGCGGGCGGATGCGCGGTAAAGTCAACGACTGTGGATTCCACGCCTCCGCGCGTGCGTCCTGCATCCAGCAGCAGGGCGATCCTGCCTGTGAGCTGTGACCACACCACCTGCGGATCGCCGGTGCTGCCGCGGCCGCTGAGGTTGGCGCTGGTGGTGGCGAGCGCGCCGCCGCACTCGTCCACCAGGCGCAGCGCGAGCGGATGGCGCGGGATTCTGATGCCGATCGTGCCTTGTGACACCAGCGCCGCGGGCGCGTCTTCGCGCGCGCGGGCGACGATAGTCAGCGGCCCCGGCCAGAAGTGGCGGGCCGCGAGCTCCAGGGCGGGGGTCATCGCCGCCACGTAGCGGCCGAGGCGGTCGGCGGCGGTGATGAAAAGCACCAGCGGTACCCGCCGCGGTCGCCCCTTGGCCTCGTAAACCGCGGCCACCGCCCGCGCATCGTCAGGGCGGCAGCCGATGCCGTACACGGTGTCGGTGGGGAAGGCGACGAGGTCGCCGGCCCCAATCAGCGCCGCTGCCTGGCGCAGCGCCGCCCCCGCGGGCTCCGCCGGGTCAACCCGGAGCACCTGCGTCTCGATCATGATGACGAGGAGCCACCGTCGCCGGTGCCGACCTGCTCGATCAGTCGCGCGCGTTCAAGCTCGGCTAGCGCCTCCACCAGGGGATGGAGACCGCCATCCAAGATCGCTTCGAGGCCGTGCCAGGTGCGCCCGATGCGATGGTCGGTCACGCGGTCCTGGGGGAAGTTGTAGGTGCGGATCTTCTCGCTGCGGTCGCCGGTGCCGACCTGGCTGCGGCGAGCGCGCACAATCTCGCCCTGCTGCTCCGCGCGCATCTTCTCCCACAGGTGGGCGCGCAGCACCCGCATCGCCTTCTCGCGGTTCTGATGCTGGCTGCGCTCATCCTGGCACGACGTCACCAGCCCGGTGGGAAGATGGGTGATGCGCACCGCGGTGTCCGATTTCTGCACGTGCTGCCCCCCGGCGCTGGAGGCGCGGTAGGTGTCAATCCTGAGGTCGGCGGGATTGATCTCGACCTCGATCTCCTCCGCCTCCGGCAGCACCGCCACCGTCGCCGTCGAGGTGTGGATCCGCCCCTGGGCCTCGGTCGTCGGCACCCGCTGCACGCGGTGCACCCCGCGCTCGTGCTTGAGGCGGCTGTAAGCCCCGCGCGCGGCAACCGAGAAAATGATCTCTCTCATGCCACCCATCTCGCTCGGGCTCGAGCTCAGCACCTCCACCCCCCATCGCTGCGCCTCCGCGTAGCGCGCGTACATGCGGTAGAGATCGGCGGCGAACAGTGCCGCCTCCTCGCCCCCGGCGCCCGCGCGAATCTCGACGATCACATCCTTCTCGTCGTTGGGGTCGCGCGGCAGCAGCCCCTCGATCAGCCCCGCGATCAACTGCCTCCGCCGCGGCTCCAGCCGCTCCAGCTCCCCGCGCGCGAGCTCTTGCAACTCGGGGTCCTCGCCGGCGAGCACTCCCTGCGCCTCCGCAATCTGCGCCCGCACCGACCGCAGCTCACGGAACTGGCCCACCACCTCCTCCAGCCGCGCGCGCGCCTGCGACACGCGCCGCAGCCGCGCCGGGTCGGAGAACGTCTCCGGCCGCGCCAGTTCCTCCCCGAGTTCCTCGTAGCGCCGCTCGAGCTCGGCGAGACGGTCCTCCATTTCCGGGGTGACTTGCTGGCTCATGAGTTGATCACCGCGATCGCTCGATCACGCCGCGATCGGCGCCAGGGCGATGCGTTCCCTATTGAGAGTCGCTCGAAGAAGCCCCCGACCGGCTTGCGGCTTCAGCCTGCAACGCCGCCTCCATCGCTCGCCGCGCCACTTCGATCTGGTCGGGCGTAGGCTCGGCGGTGGTCAGGCGTTCCAGCCACATCCCGGGCGCGATGAGCGCGCGCACCACCAGCGAATCGCCGTGGCGCCCCGCCAGGCGCGTCAGCTCGTAGGCGATGCCCGCAACCAGCGGCAGCACCGCCACCCGGCTCGCCAGCCGAACCCACAGGCTCGGCCACCCCAGGACCGCGTGCACCAGCACCCCGACCACGATCACGTTGAAGATGAAGCCGGTACCGCAGCGGCGATGGATGACGCTGAACTCGTCCGCCGCCGACAGCGGCCGCCCCGCCTCGTAGGCGTTGACCACCTTGTGCTCCGCGCCGTGGTAGCGAAACAAACGCCGAATATCCCGCAGGCGCCCGATGATGAGCACGTAGATGACAAACAGCAGCCCCCGCGCCAGGCCCTCCAGCGCGTTGAGCGCGAAGGAGTTGGTGGTCACGCGGTGGATCGCCGCGCTCGGCGCCAGTACGAATAGGCCGACGCCCAGCACGAATGCCGCCGCGATCGAGAGGTTGAAGTACCACCCGCTGACCGGCTTCTGCCCCTCGGCCTCGACCGCGAGGTTAGCGGAATGAATGAGCGAGCGAAAGCCGATGGACAGGGCGTCAATCAGGGCCGGGGTGCCGCGAACCAAAGGCAAGTTGAGCCGGGGATAGCGCGTGAGCAGCGACCGCGTCGGCTCGACGTTGACCGCGATGTTATCATCCGCGACGCGGCAGGCGGTGGCCACGTGGCGCGGCCCGCGAATCATTACGCCCTCTATTACCGCCTGCCCCCCATAGGGGGTATCGTGCTGCATCACGCAACCCATGCGGACCCGTTGGTGCGCGCGCGGCGGCTACGAGCGCTTGCTTGTCTTGGCGGCCTGCTGCTGCGCCGCTTGCTGCTCGTAGCGCGCGTATTTCTGCCGGAACCGCTCAACTCGTCCCTCGGTGTCAACCAGCTTCTGCTTGCCGGTGAAGAACGGGTGGCAGCTCGAGCAGATTTCGACGCGGATCTCGGGCTTGGTCGCCCGCGTCTCGAAGCTGCTGCCGCACGCACACGTCACCCGCGCACGCACGTATTCGGGGTGAATGCCTTCTTTCATCGCCGTGGTTCCCCAAAAAGCATCCGCTGATCTGGCAGCCCACACCGCGCCTGATCAGCGGCACCTTATGCTACCGCAAACGCGCGCTCTATGTCAAGGTTGCCGGCGCTTGTGGGGGTCGTTCGCGCGGGGTGGGGATTGGCCGCCGGACACAGTCAGGGCTCGCCCGCCGGCAGGCAAACAGGGGCCGTGCGGAGAAACTACGGCGGTAGGGCAGGCGTCCCCGGCCTGCGTAGCCCAGGGGGCGGCTGCGGTGCTCTTGGATGCGAGCGGCAAGGGGGCGAGACGTGTGGAAATGGGTCCTCATAGCCCTGAGTGTCGCGGCGCTGGGAACAGCCGCAGGAACCGGTGGCTCGTGGCTGCCGCCGCTCCTCACTTCGCTTCGTGTGCATCCCGACCGGGTGCAGGCCGTCACGGGGCTGGTGCAGCTCGGAATCGGCGTACTTGATCTCATTATCGCAGTCATCGCGCTGCTCGTAGCCATAAGGAGTCATCGCGAGTGGCAGGCCAACCGCGATCAGGTCGTCGCCGGGCGTGACGTGCAGACAGGCGGGCAGCGAATCGAAGGCTCGGTGGGCGGCGACGCTGCCGGAGGGGACATCAGCTACGGAGACAAGGTCAAGGGCGACAAGTACCAGGCGCAGACGATCAACATCACCCCAGGCCCGCCTGGGGCCGGGACCGCCACCGCCCTCCACCAGCTCCCCTCTCCTCCGAGGGATTTCACCGGACGCCAGGCGGAGCTTCAGGAACTGATCGTTCAGCTTGAGACGCGCGGCGTCACCATCTCCGGCCTGGCGGGGATGGGTGGCATCGGCAAGACCGCGCTGGCGCTGGTGCTCGCCGACCGGCTCAAGCAGGACTACCCCGACGCGCAGTTCTACCTCGACCTCAAGGGCACGAGCGACCAGCCCGTGACCGCCGCCGACGCCATGGCCCACGTCATCCGCGCCTGCCATCCCGACGCCAAGCTGCCGGAGAGCGAAGACGAATTGGCGGGCCTCTACCGCTCCTGCCTCGACGGCAAGCGGGCGCTGGTGCTGATGGACAATGCCGCTTCCGCGGAGCAAGTCAAGCCGCTGCTGCCACCGGCGGGCTGCGTGCTCATGGTGACCTCGCGCCAGCGCTTCACCCTGCCCGGGCTGGTGCGCAAGGACTTGGATGTCCTGCCTGCCGGCGACGCCCGCGACCTGCTGCTCAAGATAGCATCCCGCATCGGCGACCGGGCCGACGAGATCGCCGACCTCTGCGGGCGCCTGCCATTGGCCTTGCGGGCGGCGGCGAGTCTGCTCAACGTGACCCCGGACCTCGACCCGGAGGACTACGCGCAGAAGCTGCGGGATGAGCGCGGGCGGCTGAAGGGCATCGGCAAGGAAGGGGTTGACCTGGACGTCGCGGCGTCCTTTGGCCTGAGCTATGAGCGGCTGCCGGCGGAGGCGGCCTGCGTATTCCGCAGGCTGGCGGTGTTCCCGGGCTCATTCGATGCGGCTGCCGAGGAGCGCGTGTGCGAGGATGAGGGACATGCTCACCTGAGCGAACTGGTGCGGCGCAGCCTGGTCGAGTGGGACAAGGCGACCGGGCGGTACCGCCTGCACGACCTGATGCGCCTGTTCGCCGATGAGCGCCTGGAGGATGCTGAGCGCGCCGCCGCGCAGCGCCGTCATGCCGAGCACTACAAGGCCGTGCTTGCCGCCGCGGACGACCGCTTCCTCGAAGGCGGCGGGGCGATCCTGCGCGGGCTGGCGTTGTTCGATCTGGAGAGGAGCAACATCGAGGCCGGGCAGGCGTGGGCTGCGGGGCACGCCGGGAAAGACGACAGCGCAGCGCGGCTGTGCAGCGCATATCCTGACGCCGGAGCATATGTGCTCGACCTGCGCCAGCACCCGCGGGAGCGGATCGGCTGGCTGGAGAGCGCGCTGGCCGCCGCGCGGAGGTTGAAGGACCGCCAGGCGGAGGGAAATCGCCTGGGCAACCTGGGTATCGCTTACCACCAACTCGGCGAACCCCGCCGCGCCATCGAGTACCACGAGCAGCAGCTAACGATCGCCCGCGAGATCGGCGACCGGCGGGGGGAGGGGAATGCCCTGGGCAACCTGGGCCTGGCCTATGCGGACCTGGGCGAGCCGCGCCGCGCCATCGAGTACTACGAGCAGTGTCTGACCATTGACCGCGAGATCGGCGACCGGCGGGGGGAGGGAAATGACCTGGGCAACCTGGGCCTGGCCTATGCGGACCTGGGCGAGCCGCGCCGCTCCATCGAGTTCTACGAACAGCATTTGACGATCGCGCGCGAGGTTGGCGACCGGCAAGGGGAGGCCGGCGCGCTGGGAAACCTGGGCAACGCTTACCTGCGTTTCGGCGACGCTCGTCGCGCGGTCAACTACTACGAGCAGGCCCTCGCGATTCACCGCGAGATCGGCGACCGGCGGGGGGAGGGAAATGACCTGGGCAACCTGGGCCTGGCCTATGCGGACCTGGGCGCGCCGCGCCGCGCCATCGAGTTCTACGAGCAGGCGCTTGCTATTGACCGCGAGATCGGCGACCGGCGGGGGGAGGGGAATGACCTCTGGAACATGGCCGTGGCGCTGGATCGGCTCGGCGAGCCCGAGCAGGCTATCGCCAACGCCGAGGCCGCGCTGGCGATTTACGAGCAGATCGAGGACCCCGCCGCCGAGAAGGTGCGGGAGCAACTGGCCCGGTGGCGGGGGGAGGCATAGCCGGCATTATTCATGCCTTGAGACAGGCGTACGCAGGCGAGACGCCTGCGCCACCAAGTATGAATAATGCGCCGTAGGGCAGGATGCCCTTCAGCGCGAGCGCGGCGAGATTCTTCGCTCGCTGCACTCGCTCTGAATGACAGAAGGGCGGGGGGGGATCTGAATGACAGGGCGCGCGGGGACGCTCACAACGCCGGCCGAGTGGCAGGGGGGAGTCGTGGCCGGACGGGCCGATCAGAGGTCGGCCCGTCCGGTCTCCGTCGTCGGTCCAGTCGGCGTCCATCCGGGTTCGTCGGCGGTTTCTGTCCCCTCTCTACGTCCCGCCAGCGGCTTGCCCGCCCGCCATAGGCGGGTGAACCTATGGCACCGAATCTCACGGGGGCGTTCGACAGGCCGAGATTCTTCGCTCGCTCATCCCCGGCGCCAGGAGCACTTCATGGAGCATGGCCGCCCCGGCCGTGTGATCGCCCGCACAGGCGAGGGCGCCTATGCTCCGTTTATGACATCACTATGTTGACTGAGAACTTCCCTGAAAAGGGTGAGGGACCGCCCGAAGTCGAACGCCCTAGGGCCGCGGTCAGGTCAGCTCCTCGAACAGATCCTTGGGTACCCCGCACTCGGGGCACACCCAGTCCTCGGGGAGGTCCTCCCAGGCGGTGCCGGGGTTGACCCCGTTGTCCGGATCGCCGACTTGGGGGTCATAGACCCACTGGCAAATGGTGCAGATATACTTCTTCATGTGATTGCTCTCATCGCCGGTCGTTGTCACACCCTCGGCTGGTCGAAATCGGCGGGCGCTGCCGGTCCCCCATCATGCCGCACACGGCCGGGAGCCCCGATGAATGGCTGGGGCCGCCTGATCGGCCCGCCATGGTGGCCCGAAGGGCCTAGCCATCGGGATTCGGAAACGGCTGTGCTACACAGGGCTGACCATCCCCTTGAGCTTGTCCGCCGCCGCCGCGCCCAAGTCATAGCATTCCTGAAGGTCTTTGTCACACGGCACGAACTTGGCCTGGACACCCGCGCCCACCAGCTCGATCTTCATCTCCCGCAGCACATTCTCGATCAGCCCCACCGCCTCCCCGCTCCAGCCGTACGAGCCGAAGGCGGCCCCGACCAGGTTGCGCGGCTTGAGGCCCTTGAGATAGGTCAAGAGGTCCCCGACGGTGGGCAGGATGCCGCCGTTGAGGCAGGGCGAACCGACCACCAGGGCGCCCGCATCCAGCACTTCGGCGGCGACATCGCTGCGGTGGCTGGCCGCGAGCGGCATCAGCACGGCGCTCGCGCCCCCCGCCGCGAGGCCGTCGCAGATGGCGCGCGCCATGAGGTCGGTGCTTCCCCACATGGTGCCGTAGGCGACCACCGCCTTGGTCGTCGGCGGGTGCGCGGCCCAGGCTGCGTAGCGCGCCAGCACCTGGTCGAGATCCTTGCGCCAAATAGGGCCGTGACTGGTTGCGATCACATCAACGGCGAGGTCGAGCTTGCGCACCTTCTCCAGCAGCGCCGTCACCAGCGGGGACAGCGGCATCAGGATGTTGGCGAAGTATCTCGCCGCCTCTTCGCGCACGATGGCATCGTCCACCTCGTCGGCGAAGCGCGCGCTCGACGCCAGGTGCATGCCGAAGGCGTCGTTGGAAAACAGCACCCGCTCCTGCGCCAGGTAGGTGAACATGCTCTCCGGCCAGTGGAGCATCGGCGTCTCGACGAACGCCAGCGTCATGTCGCCCAGGCTCAGGCTCTCCCCCTCTTTGACCGGCGTGATCTCCTGGCCGAAATGGAAGTGGTCGGCCAGCGCGGCCACGCCGCGGCGCGAGGCAAAGACCCGCTCGGGGCGCAGCTCCGCGATCACCCGGGGCAGACAGCCGGAGTGATCGAACTCGGCGTGATTGGAGATGACGTAGTCAATGCGTTGGGGATCAATGACCGACGCGATGCGGGTGACCATCTCGCGCTCGAAGTGGTCCTTGACGGTGTCAATCAGGGTGACCTTGTCGGCGAGGACGAGATAGGCGTTGTAGGAGGTGCCGCGGCCGATGCGGTAGCCGTGGAAGTCGCGCGCCGCCCAGTCTATGGCGCCCACCCAATAGACATGCTCGGTTATCTGCGCCGCCCGCAAGGGTTGGTTCATCGGCTCTGCTCTCCTGTTCGCGGAGCGCTGCCGGGCGCGCCCCGCGCTACGGCTGCTTCACCAGCATCCGGGTCTTGATCTCCGGCGCGTGCAGCAGGGTGTTGTGGATGAGGCACTGATCGGCCACGCGCTCCAGGATTTCGATTTGCCCGGCCGTCAACGGGCCCGGCATGTGGATCTCGACGGCGATGCGCCCGATGCGATGGGGATGCTCGGCGACCTCCCAGTCGAGCGCGATCTCCAGCCCCTCGCAGTTGATCTGATGGCGGTCGCAGTAGGTCACCAGCACCGCGCCGATGCAGCCCCCTAGCGACACCATCAGCAGCTCCGGCGCGCTCGGGTACTCCTTGCCCTTGTCGGAGAACGCGTCGCACGTCACGTGCCCCGAATCGAGATCGGCGCAGAAGTGCAGGCCGTGATGGTAGCGCACGATGGTTGCCATCGCCAACTCTCCCCGTCGGTGTCGGATGCGTGCTTGTTCTCTGCCGCCACGGCGGCGCCTGCCGCAGGCATGTCACGCCTGCACACCATGATCGCGCGGGCGCCGGCCGCAATCCCCGCCCCGCCGCCTGGGGTCCCTCGGAGCAAAGCAGGGCGGACCGCTTACCAGTTCTCGGCCAACAACTCGAAGTGCGCCTGGGGGTGTGCGCATGCCGGGCATACCCCGGGTGCATCTTTGCCCTGGTGCAGGTAGCCGCAGTTGCGGCAGCGCCACACGACCGGGGCCTCCTTCTTGAACACCGTGGCGGCCTCGACGTTGGCGAGCAGGCCCCGGTAGCGCTTCTCATGCTGCTTTTCCGCCACCGCGATGGCCTGGAAGATGGCCGCGACCTCCTTGCGCCCCTCTTCCCGGGCGGTGTCGGCGAAGGAGGGATACATCTCGCCCCACTCGTGATGCTCGCCGTCCGCGGCCGCCCGCAGGTTGTCCGCGGTGGTGCCGATGACGCCGGCGGGAAACGTCGCCTGCACCCGCGCGTCGCCACCCTCGAGCAGATTGAAGAACCGCTTGGCGTGCTCTTTCTCCTGGTTGGCGGTTTCCTCGAAGATGTCGGCGATCTGGATGTAGCCCTCCTTGCGCGCCTGGCTCGCGAAGTAAGTGTAGCGATTGCGCGCCTGTGATTCCCCGGCAAACGCCGTCAGCAGATTGACCTCGGTCCTGGTTCCCTTGAGTCCAGCCATGTTCACTCCTTACCCTTGATCTCCGGCCTGCTATTCCCAGTTACCATTCTGACGCCTGCCGAGGAACTCTGTCAATGCCCCCGCTTGCTGGGGTGTGACCTCGAACAATGGGGGGCGCCCCTGGGCGCGCCCCGACAGGTCGGGGCGCGGATGTAGGGGCAAGGCATGCCTTGCCCCTACGAGGTCGCGCCCGATGCATCGCCCAACCATCCCCACTATTGATGATTGCATATCAAATGGAACGCGGCGCGCACCAAAACGAGCGTGTATTCGTGCCTTGGCCGTTCCATTGGCAATGCAAACGTCAACAAGACCGATCACCCCCTCCTGTGAGCGACACCTTCCATCGCCAGCGGCTGTCGCCGCCGGGCAGGAGAACGCAGCGGGGGCAAGGAAAATGCCAGGGCCGTCTGCGCGCGCTTGATCGGGGCCTCACGGCAAGCCCGCGTGCATGGTGAAAGGGAGATTGCGCGATGCGAGATCGCATGCAGGAGGCGCTGCGCGGAAGCGGCGCCGACTACGCGGAGATCAGGATCGAGCGCGAGGAAGGGACGGCGCTGAGCTTCCGCGGAGCGGAGCTGGACCAGATCGTGACCGGCAGCTCCGTGGGCGGGATGGCGCGCGCGCTGGTGCGGGGCGGATGGGGGATCGTGACCTTCAACGACCTCTCCGAGCTGCGGGAGAAACTGCGGGAGGCGGCAGCCTGCGCCCGGCTGGTGGCGCGCGAGCGCGGCGAGCTGGCCGAGGTGTCGCGCATCGAGCAGGCGATCCCGGCGCCGGCGATGGAGCGCGATTTCCGCGGGGTGCCGGTGGCGGAGAAGAAGCGCGTCATCGAGCAGTACAACGACCTCATGCTGGGGCTGCACCCGCGCATCCACACCACGCACGCGAGCTACTCGGACCGCTACCGGCAGGTCTATTTCGCCAACAGCGAGGGCAGCTACTTCGAGGACACGCGGCCCGACGTGACGGTCGCCCTGACCGCGGTGGCGCGCGACGGTAACCTGGTGCAGCAGGGGCGGGAGCGCGTCGGGCGCGCCGGGGGATTCGAGGCGGCGGTCGGGCTGGAGGCCAAGGCCGAGGCCGCCGCGCGCCGCGCCGCCGATCTGCTCGCGGCGCCGCCGGTACAGGGCGGCAGCTACACGGTTGTGCTCGACCCGCAGCTCGGCGGGGTGTTCGCCCACGAGGCCTTCGGCCACCTCAGCGAGGCCGACCACGTGTACGAGAACGAGAAGCTGCGCGAGCTGATGACGCTGGGCAAACGCTTCGGCCCGAACCACCTGAACATCGTGGACGACGGTTCGCTGCCCGGCGGGCGCGGCACCCACCTGCTGGATGACGAGGGCGTGCCCACGCGCAAGACGCACCTGGTCAAGGACGGCATTCTCGTCGGCCGCCTTCACAACCGCGAGACCGCCGCCAAGATGGGCGAAGCGGTCACCGGCAACGCCCGCGCCGTGGGCTGGAGCTTCGCCCCGATCGTGCGCATGACCAATACCTACATCGAGCCGGGAACGGCGTCCTTCGAGGACCTGATTCGGGACATCGAGCTGGGGCTCTACGCCCGCGACATGATGGGCGGCCAGACGATGATGGAGATGTTCACCTTCAGCGCGGCTTACGGCTACATGATCCGCAGCGGCGAGGTCGCGGAGCTGGTGCGCGATGTCGTCCTCACCGGCAACGTGTTCCAGACGCTGCACAACATTGACCTCATCGCCGACGACCTCGCCTGGGACGACGGGGGCGGAGGCTGCGGCAAGGGAGGCCAAAGCCCGCTGCCGGTGGGGCTGGGCAGCCCCCATGTGCGGATGCGAGAGGTCGTGGTGGGAGGACGGCAGTGATCGAACGGGCGCTGGAGTTGGCAAGCGGATACGGGCCGGCTGAGATCACCTTCGCCCAGGGGCGCTCAACGCGCGCCGAGTACGAGGATGATCGGCTGAAGCAGGTGGGGGTCGCCCAGGGCTCTCACCTGGGGGTGCGGGTGATCGTGGACGGCAGGCTTGGCCGCGCCTCCGCCACCGATCCGCGGGAGGCCGAGGCGGTCGTCGCCCGGGCGGTGGAGCTGGCCGAGTTCGGCAGCGAGGTCAAGTTCGATTTCCCCGGCTCGGCGGTCGCTCCGCAGGTGAAGACCTACGACCCCGAGGTGGAGCGCACCCCAAAGGCGGAGCTGGTGGCGGCGGGCGCGGAGATGCTGGCGCTGGTGAAAGCCTACAACGCGGAAATCAAGGTGGGGGCCGGCGCCTCCTGGTCGGTCGGAGAGCGCCGCCTGGTCAACTCCAGCGGTCTCGACCTCAGCGACCGCGGCAGCAGGT
>Ga0307380_10003585_pt1 | contig 21362 bp, 13 predicted proteins | sample UN3MG_FD_202239 | JGI IMG/M metagenome (GOLD analysis project Ga0307380, IMG submission 202239) | Soil microbial communities from Risofladan, Vaasa, Finland - UN-3 | ecosystem: Environmental > Terrestrial > Soil > Coastal area > Acid sulfate soil | place: Finland: Risofladan, Vaasa | collected... | reverse complement strand
GCTGCTGCCGGCCAACGGCGGGCCTATGTGGGGCGTGCTGGCGGGCATGAGCCCGGCCTTCGCGGCGTGCTTCGCCGGTGCGGCGGCCGCCATGCTGCGTTTGCGCGGCGCCGGCAGCGCGCGCCCTTGCGACAGCCGCGATGCGCGTGTACGATGAGGGCCGTCAACCGTTGCCGCAGGCGGCAAGGGGGCGACCGATCATGACACAAAGCCGCGGCGTCGTTTCGTTCTGTGCAGTGGCACTGGCGTTCCTGTCGATCGCCGCACGCGCCGCGGGGGACGACGACCCCAACCAACCCGCGCCTTCCAAGGCGGAAATCCGCCGCTTGGTCAGGCAACTCGACTCAGACCGCTACGACCAGCGCGAGGCCGCCCAGAAGCGCCTGCTGGAGATCGGCACCCCAGCCGCCGGCGCGTTGAAGGAGTTCCTCAGCAGCAAGCCCAGCCTGGAGGGCAAGCTGCGGGCCGAGTTCGTGCTGTACCGCGTGGAGGTCCCGCAGGACGGCGTGGTGTGGCGCGGCCGGTTCAACGCCCGTGCTCCGGAGGGCGTTCAGGACGGCGACGTGATCGTGGAGGTGGACGGCAAGCCCGTCGCCAACTGGACCGAGTGGTCCCACGCCATCGGCGACCGGGGAGGCACCGTGACAGTCACCTGCTGGCGGGCCGAGAAGGGGCGCTTCAAGGCCACCGGGCGTGTCTATAACGCCGGTGGGGCCGAAGGCTGGCCCGACGAGCTGGAGATGTACAAGCGCTTCGGCCACCACGGCAACTGGGACGACACGGCCATGCGAGGCCTGCGGCTGCTCCAGGCCCGCAATCTCGAAGGGCGCAAGCCGCTGCTGGAGGCCTGGGAGGCCGGCTGCCGCGATGCGGTGGTCTGCTACACGCTGCTGTCCAGGCATCTCCAGCAGTGCGACTTCGAGAAGATGGGCGAGCTGCACGAGAAGCTCGTCGGCGACGTGAAGTCCACGTATCCCGGCGGGCTGCACAAGTACGGCAAGATTCCGTCGATGCACGTGCGGCTGCTGATGGTGCGAAACCAGCGCAAGCCGGCGTTGGAGGCGGCGACGAAGGCCTATGAGGTGGCCGTCAAGGCCGACGCGTGGGAGGGCGCCGCCCACATGCGATGCACGCAGCTCGAGGTGCTGCTGGCTGCCGAGCCGAACCGGGCGCTGGCGTTCTACCGCAAGCACGCCAAGGAGATACGCCGCGCCGAGGCCGGGCCTAGCACGCTGGCCATACTGGCGATCCACCTTGCCGCCTGCGGCGAGCCGCAGCGCGCCGTCGAACTGATCGAGGCCGAGCCCCCGTCCACCACGCGAGAGCAATTGCTGTCCGACTACCGCTACCTCGTGAAGGCTCGCCAGGCCGCGCTGGAGACCAAGCTCCCGCCCGTGCGGCACTGGGCGCTGGTCTACCGGCACGACCGCCTGCTGCCGTGGGATAGCGGCTGGCGCGAGCCGAACGCCCCGGCCGCCTTCGAGTGCGAAGGGCGCATCGTCGAGTGCAAGTCCTGGGTGAGGACCTACCCCATCGGCTCGTACGTCACGTCCCAGGCAGAGGGCTGCCCGGGGTCGCGACTGTATGTGAACCACCGAGGGCACGGGGCCCTGGTGCCCACCGCGCCGGAAGGCCGACCGCCCTCGCTACAACTGCCCGGCTTCGGCCCGCCGCAGCGATGGAAACAAGTTCGCTGTGAGCACCAGTTGACCTTCAGCCGGGCATCGATCGACGGGCGACCGCTCGGGCAGTTCTACCACCCGCCGAGCGAGGGCATGCGTCTGCAACTACGGTTCAGCGAGTTGAGCTGCCACTCCGAGTATCGCAACCTGCGGATCTACGTCGGCGCGAGCGAGCCGGTGGACAACGCCGCAGTGGCCAAGCTGCTTGACCAGGCCTCGGCCGCGCGCGAGCGGTCCGACGCCGACGCCTTGGCCGCCTGCCGCAAGCGACTGGCCGAGCTGTGGGCCAAGGCCCCCCAGGCGGCAGCGACGTTGGACGAGTTCGACCAGCAGGTCAGCCTCTGCCGCGCCATCCGCAGCCCCGAGGGCCTCCGCATCGGCAGCAAGGGGATGCTCGACCGCGCCCTGTCGCGCGAGGGCAACTGGACGGTCAAGGACGGCGTGCTGCAATTCGGGGGCGGATCGCTTCGGCTGGCCACGCGGATCGACGGGACGGAGCTGACCGGCGTCGTGAGCGTCTCGGCTCCGGAGCCCAGGAGGGCTGTCCGGGAAGGCAGCCCCACCACAGTGGCGGTTCACTGGGGCCGGATTCCCATGAACGGGGGAGTGAATGCCTATTCCGCCTGCGCCGTGTTCGACCTCGACGGGCGAACGGCGCGGCTCGGCGGGGATCACGACCCCAACGCGATGAAGGCCGAGTTGCCCAAGGACGCGAATGCGCTGCCGTTTTGCCTTCGCGTGCGGGGCGGGTCGGCGATCCTGTTCGTCGGCGACGGCAGCAAACCCATGCTAAAGCTGAGCGGCGTCGACCGCCGAGGAAGCGTGCTCACCCTTAGCGCGAGCATGCAATGGCGAGATGGCACGGTGGACTTCCGCGACCTCCGACTGCGGCTGATGGCCCCCAACGCCAAGCTCGACGCCCCCGCCACGCTGCCCAAGGCAAAGGCCGACTGACGGCGGCGCGGGCCGGGTGCCACGTCCCGGCGGGACGTGCGTTCCTTCCGACCGGTGAGGATTCGAGCGCCCCGCGCGCGAGCGGAGCACGCTTCTCCGCTTCGCGTAGAAGCGTGGCACCCCGTGCCGATTCATTGAAAAACGGCCGCACTGTCGCTACCGTCTGCGCAGTATGAGCGACCTGGCGGACAAGCTGGCGGGGAAGTTCATTGTCATAGACGGCCCAGACGGAGCCGGAAAGACCACGCAGATCGAGCTGCTGGCCGAGCAGCTCCGCGGCTCAGGTCTGAAGGTATGCACCACCCGCGACCCTGGCGGGACGGCCATCGGGGACAAGATCCGCGCGATCCTCCTGGACAAGGCCAACGGCGGGATGGCCGTCGAGTGCGAGACGATGCTCTACATGGCCAGCCGGGCGCAGCTCGTGAGCCAGGTCATCCGCCCCGCGCTGTCGCGCAGCGAATGCGTGCTGTGCGACCGGTACGTCTCGGCGACGGTGGCCTACCAGGGCGCCGGCGGCGCGGACCCGGCGGCCATCCGCGCGGTGGGCGAGGTGGCAGTCGGTGGGCTCTGGCCGGACCTGACTATCGTCCTCGACCTGCCGGCCGACGTGGGTCTGAAGCGGCTGACCACGGCCCCGGATCGCATGGAATCCAAGGACCGTGATTTCCACGCCCGCGTCCGTGAGCTGTTCCTCCAGCAGGCGGCCGACGAGCCCGCGAGGTTCGCCGTCATCGACGCATCAGGATCGGTCCACGAGGTGCAGCAGCGACTGCTCAAGGCGATCCGCGAACACCGGTTCGCGTAGGAACGCATGATCCAGCTTTCCGACATCATCGGCCAGGATGCGGCGATTGCGCGGCTTCAGCAGGCGATGGCCAGCGGGCGGATGCCGCACGCGCTTCTGTTCGCCGGGCCGGCGGGAGTCGGCAAGCGGACGACGGCGACGGCGCTGGCGGCTGCCCTGCTGTGCGAGAAGCCCGTCAAGAAGGGCCGCGTCGGGCAAGACGGCTGCGGCCGCTGCGAGGACTGCCGGATGCTCGCCGCCGGCACGCACCCGGACTTCCTGCTGGTCTATAAGGAGCTGGCCGCCTACCACCCCGACCCCAGGGTCCGCGACCGCGTCATGCAGGAGTTGGGCATCGACGTGGTCCGGGATTTCCTGATCGTGCCTGCCGGCGCCGCGCCCGCCCGCGGAAGGGGCAAGGTCTTCGTCGTGCTGGAGGCCGAGCTGATGAGCGCGCCCGCCCAGAACTGCCTGCTGAAGACGCTGGAGGAGCCGCCGCGCGGCGTTACGATCATACTTATCACGCAGCGCCCCGAGGAGCTGCTGCCGACGACGCTGAGCCGCTGCTCGACGGTCCGCTTCGGCCCGCTGCCGCGGGAGTTCGTCATGGCCCGGCTTGCCGAGGCCGGCGTGGAAGGTCCGCAGGCGGAGTTCTGGGCGGGCTTCGCGGCCGGCAGCGCGGGCGAGGCGCTGCGGCTGTCTCAGCGCGGACTGTACGACGCCAAGCGCGAGATCGTCGGTCGCCTGGGACAGATGGGCGACGCCGGCGACCCGGACCTGGCCGACGAACTGGTGAAGATAGCGGACGCGATGGCGGCGGCCGCCGTCAAGAATGCCAGGAAGGACGACTCGGTTGAGATGTCGAAGAACCTCGCCACCCGGCAGGGCGTGGGCACGCTCCTGCGGATCATCGCCAGCGCCTTCCGCGACGCGCTGCACGTGCGCTCCGCCGGGCGGGGCCGGCCCGCCCGCCCGCTGGTTCACTGCGATCAGCAGCCGGCGATCGAGGCGATAGCGCGGAGGCTGGGGCCGGCGCAACTGGCCGAGATCATCGAGCAGCTTGCCGAGTACGAGCGGCTGCTGTGGCGGAACGTCAGCCCGAAGATCCTCTGGGACAACGTCGTGGTGACCTGCGCCTCGGCGGCGCCCTTGCGATTGTAGGAAGCGTTAGCATTGGGCGTTTCCAGCCAAAGCCGAGTCATAGCTATGGCTCGGCTTTCGAGTGCACGACAGGGTTTCTGCGCACGCAGGTGAGCGGCGCGCCGATCCTTCAACGTTGACGCCGGGGCGCCGCTGTCCGTATAAACAACCCTTCGATCGGAACACCCCACTGAGATGAAATACTTCATTCGCTCATTGCGCTATCTGCGGCCGTACCGCGGGCGGATCGCCGTGGCGGTCCTCTGCGTGATCTTCATCGCGTGCCTGTGGGGCGGCGGGCTGGGGCTGATGCTGCCAGGGGCAAAGATCCTGCTGGCGGAGGAGGGCCTGCATGGCTGGGCCTATCTGACGGCCTCCAGCGATCGCCTCGGCGGCAAGCTGGTCCAGCAGAAGACGCCGGCCGGCACCGCCATGCGCGGTCTTGGCGGCGAGCGGGTCGAGATCGAGTCGGTGCTGAACATCGTCAGCGTGGATGAGGACGGCCCCGGGGGGCGGGCCGGGCTGTCGGCGTCCGACTGGATCATCGGCCTGGCCGACGGCGAACCCAACCACGTCCGCATGCGTGCCGACGTGCTGGCGGGCGTGCTGGCCGACGCGCCGGCCGGCCGACAACTCGACCTGAGCGTGCTCCGCCAGGGGGCCGCGGCCGCCCGCAGCATCCAGGTGACGATGGGCGAGGCGCGGCTGGCCTCGCGGGCACTGCTGCGGATCGCCAAGGCGATACCGGACCCCGGCAGCACCTTCTCCGGGCGCTTCCCGATTTTCGTGGGCCTGCTGGCCATCGTTCTGGTCGCGACGTTCCTGCGGGCGTTCTTCACGTTCTGCCAGGAGTACCTGGTAGGCACGGCCATCTGGCAGGGAATAATGGACCTGCGCTGCGACAACTACAACGTCGTGCTCCACCTGCCGACCACATACTTTTCCGAGAAGGGCGTCAGCGATTCGATGAGCCGGTTCATCCAGGACACCGGCGAGCTGGCCAGGGGGCAGAACACGCTATTCGGCAAGACGATGGTCGAGCCGGCCAAGGCGCTCGGCTCGCTGGCGATAGCCCTGTGGTGCTCGTGGGAGCTGACGCTGATGGCGATGGTCGCCGGCCCGCCCGCCCTCTACCTGATCCGCCGGCTCGGCAAGAGCATGCACAAGGCCTCCGGGCGGGCATTGGAGAGCTGGTCGAGCATGTTGGCCGTCCTGGGCGAGACGCTCACGGGCATCCGCGTGGTTAAGGCCTACACGATGGAGGGCGCCGAGCGCCGGCGGTTCTTCCGCGTGAACCGCAGGCTGCTAAAGCAGCAGAACAAGATGCAGCGTCTGAACGCGGCCACCGGGCCGGCGGTCGAGTCGCTGGGGATCTTCGCGGGGATGGTGGCGGCCGCCGTCGCCGGGTATCTCGTGTTCAATCTCCAGATGTCCAGCTTCGTGTTCGTCACGTGGCTGGTGGCCCTGTTCGCCCTGTTCGACCCGGTGCGGAAGCTGGCCAAGGTCTCGATGCGTTTCCAGGCCGCGGATGCGGCCGCCAGGAGGATATTCGAGCTCCAGGACACGCCCATGGAGAAGCAGCTTCCCGGCGCGCCGTCGCTGGGGCGGCATCGCGAGTCGCTCGAGTTCCGCGACGTCAGCTTCCGATACCCCAGCGCCACCGAGGATGCCTTGAGCCAGATAGACCTGTCGGTCCCCGCCGGGCGAACGCTGGCGATTGTAGGCCCAAACGGCAGCGGCAAGACCACGCTGGTCTCGCTCGTGCCGCGGCTCATCGATCCCGCCGCGGGGACCGTCCTCATCGACGGGAAGGACATCTCCAAGTTCTCCGTCCGGTCGCTGCGGCGGCAGATCGGGCTGGTGACGCAGGACACGGTGATCTTCAACGCAACGGTCCGCGAGAATATCTCGTACGGCCTGCGCCGGCCGAAGGACGCCGACGTCCTGGCGGCCGCGAAGAAGGCGTTCGTCGACGAGTTCACCACGCGGCTGCCGGAGGGCTACGACACGGTCGTCGGCGAGCACGGCGCAACGCTGTCCGGCGGGCAGAGGCAGCGAATCGCCATCGCCCGCGCCATCCTCCGCGACCCGGCGATACTGATCTTCGACGAGGCCACCAGCCAAGTCGATTCCGAGTCGGAGAAGCGGATCCAGGAGGCGATGGCCGAGTTCATCAAGGGCCGCACCACGCTGATGATCGCCCACCGCCTGGCGACGATCCGCTGGGCCGACCGCATCGCCGTCATGGACGACGGGCGGATCATCGACACCGGCACCCACGAGGAGCTGCTGAAGCGATGCAGCCTGTACCAGCACCTGTACAGGACGCAGTTCCTCGAAGGAGAACTTGAGGGCTGAAAACCGGGTGCCATGCTTCTGGCGCCTTCTGCCAGAAGCATGCCCCGCCGGGACATGGCACCTCGCCTCAGGCGTTTGGCACGAGGGGACCGGACAGAGCCGATGCTGACCGACACCCAATCCAGAGCCGGCGGCACGATCCCCTTGTGGGTGTTCGCGCTGCTGGTTGTCCTGGTCGCGGGCGTGGTGCTCGGCATGATGGTGGGCCTGTCCGAGGTCTGGGTGATGGCGCTGTGGGTCTGGCTGAGCGAGGCGGGCGTTGCCCTGCTGGTGGCGGCGGCCGCCGGCGGATACGGCGGCCTGCTGGTCGGCAGAATCGCTCCGGCCTCCGCGCCCGGCGGCCTGAAGGCCGTCACCTCCTGCGGGCTCGGCCTGTGGATGCTCTCGACGGCCGTCCTGATCGCCGGCACGGCCGCGGGGGGCCTGCTCGCACCGCGGGTCTGGTGGCCGGTCGTGATCGTCGGGGCGCTGCTGGCGGCTTGGCAGGCGCGGGGGGCGCTGAAGAGCACGCGATGGCGCCAGGCTGTCTCTTCGGGCTCGCTCGTCTGGCTGCTCGTCGCGGTTGCCGTCGGCCTATCGGTCGCCGGCGCCATGCGCCCGCCCGGGCTTATCGGCGCCGCATCGGGCGACGCCTACGACGTGCTGGAGTATCACCTTCAGGTCCCGCGCGAGTTCCTCCACGCTGGGCGCATCGGCCCGCTGCCGCACAACTGCTACAGCTTCTACCCCCTAGGCGTCGAGACGCTGTACCTGCTGGGCATGTGCCTTCGCGGCGGGGCCTACGAGGGAATGTACCTGGCCAAGCTGCTTCACGGGCTGTTCGGCGTGCTGGCAGTCGCGGCCGTCTATTTCGGCCTCCGGGATGGCGGCAAGACCCGCGCGCGCTACGGCGCGATCCTGCTGGCCACCGCGCCGTGCATGGTATACCTGAGCTGGTTGGCGATGGTGGAGCTGGCCGAGGTGTTCTACCTGGCGGCGGCGCTGCTGTGGTTGCGGCTGTGGCTGCGCGAGCCGTCGTGGCGCTCGGCGGGGATAATCGGGCTTATGCTCGGGGCCGCCTGCGCGGCCAAGTACCTGTCCGTTGGCCTGGTGCTGGCGCCGGTGATCCTCGTGATGCTCGCAGCGTCGCTGCGAAGCCCGCGCCGGCTGGGCCACGCCGCCCTTGCCGGCGCCGCGGCGCTTCTGTTGTTCTCGCCATGGCTGGCCCGCAACGCAGCCTATACCGGCAACCCGGTCTTCCCGCTGGCCACGAGCGTCTTCGGGCGCGGGCACTGGAGCGCCGAGTCGCAGCAGCGATGGATCGACGGCCACGCGCCGGACAAGCGCCCGCCCGTACCGAGGCCGCCAGGCTGGCAGACGCCCGAATCCCCGGGGCGGGTCGAGAGGGCGCTGCGCACCTTGGTCCTGTCGCCCTGGCTGGGACGTGTGGCCCTGCTGGCGGCGATGGCCGGACTGGCCGTATCGGTGGTGCGGCCCGCCTCCCGCAATCGATGGGACTGGACCCTGGGGGGCGTGTGCGCGGTTCAGGTCGGCGTGTGGGCCGCCTTCACGCACGAGATGCCGCCGCGGTTCCTGACGCCCGCCGTCGTGCCGATCGCCCTGCTGGCCGGAGGGGCGCTGGCACGGCTGAGCGAGCTGCGATTGCGCTGGGGCGAGGCGGACCTCGCGGCGCCGCCGCGCAGGTCCTGGGGCGCGGCGCCTGCGCTGGTGGGCCTGGCGGTGATCGCCACGGCCAACCTGGGTGGCGCCTCGGTGCTCTACGTCAACGACACGCATCGGCAGGCCGTGCTCCCCTGGGCCGGCGGCACCATCGCCCGCGAGCTGGCCCCCTACTCGCAGGCCCACGCCCTCGGGCCGGACGCCAGGCTCATGCTCGTCGGTGAGGCCACGGCGTTCTACTTCCCGCCCGGCACCGTGTACGCGACGGTCTTCGACGTTCACCCGCTGGCGCAGATGATCGAAGCCGGCTTGTCGCGCGAAGAGATCATTCAGCGATTGCGGAGCAAGGGCATCACGCACATCCGCGTGAGCTTCTCTGAGATCTCGCGGCTGTCGGCCACGTACGGCTTCCCGGCGTCTCTGAGCCGCGACCTGCGGGCCAACCTGTCGCGGCTTGGCCTGACGGCGCCTGCATGGGTCGCGCCGGACAGTTCGGCAGCCGTCTACGAGCTGCCGCGCCGAGACCCGCTTGGCCCCGCGGTCGGCAAGACGTACAATCGTTGACTCATGCCGCCCACGCGCCCGCACACTGACCGACACACCGCGAACGTCGCCCGGCCCGGCCGGCCGACGGCCGCTCTCGCATGCTGCGCGGCGGCGCTGCTCGCAGCCGGCTGCGATGCCCGGATCACCCCCGGCCCGTCGCCGGGCCCCATCAACGCATGGGCCGTCAACGAGATGGTCAAGATCAGCAGCCAAACGCCACGCCGCCACGACCACCTCATCGTCGATCCGCGCACGGGGATGATCGACCTGTTCGCGGCAAGCAACGAGACGGCCAGCTTCCAGGTCATCGTGCAGGCCGACAGCACGCCGCTCGATGGCCTGAAGGTCTCCTGGAGCGAGCTGGCGGCTGGCAAGCGGCGGATCGACGCAGCGAATATCCGGGTCTTCCGCATGCTGCCGATGCGTATCAGCGAGTACCCGCCGTGGTACCTGCGGCTGGCGGACGCCGCGCCCAAGCCGGGCGACTTCTACGACGCCCTGGTGCCGATCGACGCCGCGGGGGCCGGCCAGCCGTTCCGCGTTCCGGCGGGTGTGAGGCTGGCGCTCTGGGTGGACGTGTATGTGCCGCGCGGAACCCACGCGGGGCAGTACGTCGGCAAGCTGGAGGTCTCGGCCCGCGGCCCGCGCCGCTGGACGACGGGCCTGAGCGTCAAGGTCTACGACTTCGTCCTGCCGGACGCCCGCGCAATCGCGGCCGTCGGCGCGTTCGACCACCGCGTGCTCATGGGCCGGCTGATACGCCAGGACGACAAGCCTTTCGTGCCCACGGTCCTGGACCGCAGCGACCCGGCGGTCCGGCGCGGGCTGACCGCCATGCGCCAGCTCATCACGATGGGCCACCGCCACAGGCTGGACCTGTTCGACAGGGCCATCCATCCCATTCTGAAGCGGGACCTCGACGGCAAGGTGGTGCTGGACTGGAACGACTACGACGCGATCGTCCTGCCCTACCTGAATGGCACGGCGTTCGACGACCGTGTCGGCTGCCCGGCCTGGTGCAGCCCGTTCAGCGGCATCTGGCCCAATCCGGCAAACTACGACGGGATCGAGAGCGATGCCTATGCCGAGACCGCCAAGGCGGTCGTCGCGCAGAGCCGCGAGCACTTCATGGCCCTGGACGCGCAGAAGCAGGTGTTCCTCTGGCCGTATCGCGGGCCGGTGCAGCCGGAGGGCTACTCTGCGTTCTGCCGGCTGGGCGCGCTGGTCCGCGCAGCGGACGACCGCACCCCGATACTGACGCAACTGCCGGCCGCCGTGCCGCCCCACACCGGCTGGTCGGTGCCGGCCGAGTTCAGCAGGCACGCTGACATACTGGCACCCGCCGGGCAGTGGTTCGACGCGGGCGCGGTATCGGCGGCCGACCCCAACCGCCCGCTTGCGGGCACGTGGCTGGCGCCGGGCGCGCCGCCGCACTTCCCGGGCATGGGCGTGCTGGCATCGCCCGCAGACCTCCGCGCGATACCGTGGATCGCCATGAAGTACCGCTGCGCGGGGCTGCTCGTGCCGGAGGTGCTGGACTGGTCCGACTCGTCCTTCGACGCGCCGAAGGCAACGCAGACCACGCTGTTCTATCCCGGCGCGGGCATGGGCGTCGAGGGCGTGCTGCCGTCGGTGCGGCTGAAGTGGCTGCGGCGCGGCTTGCAGGACCTCGCCTACCTGATGGTCCTTCGCCAGCGCCAGCAGCAGGACACCGCGCGGAAGCTCATCGACGCGATGGTCCGCTACGCCGGCCTGGCGGCCGCCGGCGACCACTACCTCGACGCGAGGCTCGACGGATGGGTGCAGGACGCGGAGCTGTGGACCCTGGCCAGGCGCATCCTCGCCGAGGAGGTCCAGCAGGCGGTGAAGCCCACCGAGCTGTCGTCGCGCGAGCTGCTGGCCCAGAGGCTCGCGTGGAAGGACCTTGCCGACCGTACGGCCACGGTGCGCGTCGAGCAGGTGCGCAGCCGCTTCACGGCGGTGCGACACGGCAAGCAGGAGTGGCTCTGCGCGACGCTGATGATGGACCTGTACAACGAGTACGACCGTCCGGTGGACGTGTCGATCAAGACGGGCGAGCTGCCCGGCGGGTGGGAGTCGCTGGACGGCGGCGAGGTTCGCATCGCCAAGATGGCGCCGTCCTCGCGGCATCTGGTCGTGTTGACGTTGCAGGGCCCGCAGTTGCAGTTCACCGCGGCGGGCAAGACAAGGCTGCCTATGACGCTCAGCGTCAACGGCGAGCGAGGCAGGCCAGTCGTGGCGATGGTGCCCATGCTGGTGGCCTGGCCGGCACCCAAGCCCATCCGCATCGACGGCAAGCTGAGGGACTGGCCCCTTCGGCCGGGAAACTCGGCCGGCGAGTTCGTCCTGGTCGGGCGGCGCGGGCAGCGCGACGGCGGCCTGGCCGACAGGCAGACCCAGGCCTTTATCCTCAGCGACGCCAACCACCTCTACGTCGCCATGCGATGCCGCGAGCCGAACCTCGCGGGCGTGGTCGCCCGCTCGGACAACTCCATCCGCTACGAGCAGCTCATGGCCTGCGGTGAGGACCTTGTGGAAGTCATCCTCGACCCCGGCGCCAAGGCCCGCAGCCCCGAGGAGCTTTTTCACGTCGCCGTCAAGGCAAACGGCGTCGTTCTCGCCGAGCACGGCATCGGCACGGCGGCGCCTCTGGGCAGGTCGGCTCCCTGGGCGTCCGGCGCGCGGGTGACGGTGTCGCGCGGCAAGGATGAATGGCTGGTGGAGATGGCGCTGCCACTGGCGGCCTTCGGCGACAGGGGGCGCGAGCGGTTCTGGGGCGTCAACTTCTGCCGGTTCGCCACGCAGGGGGCGGAGTCCTCCAGTTGGTCGCAGGCCGCTCGATACTTCTACCATCCAAGGAACCTCGGGGCTGTGTTCCTTCCACCCCCCCTGCCAGCAACCAGGCCGGCAGAGGCCAAGGAGACCCCCAATGGGAAGTAAACTCGGTTGGGTGCTTTCGGGCGTGCTGGTGGCGGCGCTGATCGGCTTCGTCGTGTACAAGGTGGTGCTGCCTTCGCCATCGGAACCGACGGCCGAAACTCTGGAGACCGGGTTCCTGGATATCCAGCAGGTCGGCGTCTCGCCGGCCGTCTTTCTCGGTTCTGAGCCGTCCGAGCCGGGCAACGCGGGCGACGACTACCGCCTCGCCATCGCCGTCTACGAGAAAAACAAGGACGCCATCGGCGGCGCCTTCGCCCGCGCCGGAGAGATCACCGAAGGCGAATACGTCCCGGAGCTGCCCGCGATGGAGGCGCTGAGGAAGATCAACGAGCACCTGGGCGCCGGCGCAAGGAAGAAGAAGATGTACTACACCGACCCCGTCAAGACCGTGGTCAAGGGCACGTGCGCGTCGGCGAAGGACTTCGGCAACCTCTCCGATTCGATCACGGTGCTGGCCAGCGTGTACTACGCCACCAAGAACTGGCCCGAGCTGGAGAAGGTGCTGCACAACCAGTTCGTCATGGGCCGGCACATGGTGAACGAGCATGCTCGCGCACTGGTGGTGCTCGAAGGCCTGAGGAACCAGATGCGGGCCCTCAACACCATGCAGGGCCTGTACGCCAACTGGGAGCCGAACCAGCACGTCCGGCAGCTCAAGGGCGTGCGCGAGTACACGCGCGGCCTGCGCACGGTGCTGAGGTCCCACGAAAACAAGTGGAAGATCGTCTGGAGGCTGCGTCCGGAGCCGGGGAACATCTTCCGGATCATTGAGAAGGACCAGGACCGCGCATGGCGCGTGGACGCGCTTCTGGTGCTGGGCGCGATTCGCTACACCCACAAGGCCCACAGGGGCGACTCGCGCGTCGCGGGGAAGCTGATCGAGCGGTTCTGCATGAGCTCCGACCCGTTCGAGAAGGCCGCCGCCGTCGCCGCGCGCGACCTGACGCCCGAGGGCTTCAAGCAGATCGCCGCACCGTGACCGCCGGTCGGCCGGCGGAGGGCGCACATGATCGCTGACGGCAAAGACCTCAACGCGAGCGTTCGCTGTCGGCCCGTCGAGGCGGCCCCCGCCGTCGGCCCGCTCATCGACCGGCTGGCCGACCAGCCCGACCCGGTCGTGCTGGAGTCCTCCGCGCTGCATCCGGCCTTCGGGCGATACACGCTGCTGGCGTGCCGCCCGCTGGAGGTGATCGTCCTGCGCGAGGGCGTGCTGAGGCGCGCCGACGGGGCCGTGCTGGCCGACGGCGACGACGAGCAGATCTGGCGGCAGCTTTCGCGCGCGCTGGGGCGCGCCGCCGCCGAATCCGCATCGCCCGCGCCCTACGGCCCGGGGTGGTTCGGCTACGTCGGCTACGAGGTAGGCCGCCACGTCGAGCGCCTGCCGGGCAAAGCCGTCCGCGACACGCACTTCCCGGACCTGCGGCTGGCGTTCTACGACGCCGTCCTGGTCCATGACGCGATTGACAGGCGCTGGCATCTGGCCGAGCTGCGGTTCGACGAGCCTCCCCCCGGCGCCGGCGAGGCCGCCGAGACACTCACGCGCCTGGCCAGCGAGACGCCCGGCGTGGGCGACGAGGCGCCTTCTGCGGTCGAGCGCGCGGACCCCGCCGCCCGCCCGGCCGTCGCCTTCGGCGCCAACTTCACACCCGAAGGTTATCAGCAGGCCGTCGCCAGATGCGTCGAGTACATCGCCGCCGGCGACATCTTCCAGGTCAATCTCTCGCAGCGGCTGGCCGTCCGCAACGCGCCCGATCCGCTGCGGATATACCGCGCGCTTCGCCGCCGAAACCCCGCCTGGTACGCCGCGTACATGAGCTTCGCCCACGGCGGCCGCAACTGCGCGGTGGTGTGCAGCTCGCCCGAGCTGTTTCTCCGCGTCCGCGGCGAGCACGTCCTGACCCGCCCTATCAAGGGCACGCGCCCGCGCACCGGCCGGGCGAACCTCGACGAGGCCGCCGCCGCCGATCTGCTGGCGAGCCCAAAGGACAACGCCGAGCTGGCCATGATCATCGACCTGCTCCGCAACGATCTTGGCCGCGTCTGCCGGTACGGCTCCATCCGCGTGACCGAGCCGCGCCGCCTCGAGACCCACCCGACCGTCTTCCACCTGGTCGGCACCGTCGCCGGGCGCCTGCGCGGCGGCGTCGGACCGACCGAGCTGCTGCGGGCGACCTTTCCCGGCGGCTCCATCACCGGCGCGCCGAAGATACGCGCGATGGAGATCATCGACGAGCTGGAGGGCGTGGCCCGCGGCGTGTACACCGGCGCCATCGGCTGGGTCGGCGTCAACGGGTGCAGCGAGTGGAACATCGCCATTCGAACGATCCTCTGCGACGGCCCGACCGCCTACGTGCCGGTCGGCGGCGGCATCGTGGCCGACTCCGACCCGCTCGCCGAGTACCGCGAGACGCTCGACAAGGCCCGCGCCTCGCTGGAGGCCATAGCGCTGGCCTCCGTGCCGCAGGCGTCCGGCCTGTGACCCGACTCGGCTTTGTGGCACAGGCGTCTCGCCTGTGACCCGACTCGGCGCGACGCGCGTCTGCGAAGAAGCCGCCTGGCGCGTCCCGCGTGCAGCCCAAGCACACCCGCTGCGCGCCTCGGGGCTACGCTTATCTGTGCAATCTGTGTAATCTGTGGACTGATGAAGATGTTCCCGATCATGCTGAACGTCCGCGGGCGCGTCGCGGTCGTTGTCGGCGGCGGGCCGGTCGGCCTGCGGAAGGCCCGCGCGCTGGCGGCCGCCGGCGCGGAGGTCAAGATCGTCGCCGCGGGCGCGGCGCCAAGGGCCGCCCCCAAGGGCGCCTCGATCATCCGCCGGCCTTACCGCGCGGCCGTGCTCAAGGGCGCCGATCTGGTCTTCGCCTGCACGCCCGACCGCCGGCTCAACGCCCGCATCGCCGCCGACGCGCGGAAGATCGGCGCGCTGGTCAACGCGGCCGATCAGCCGGACGACTGCGACTTCCACCTGCCAGCCGTCGCCTACGACGGGGACGTCGTCCTCGCCGTCGGAACCGGCGGGGCGGCCCCCGGCCTGGCCGCCAGCCTCAAGGGCATGCTGGCCGCCGCTCTGCCACGCCGGGCCGGGCAGTTCGCCGCGCTGCTGGCCGACCTGCGCAGGCAACTCAAGGCCGCCGTGCCCGAGACCCGCCGGCGGACGCAGATCGTCAGGCGCCTGCTGGCCGACGGGGCCTACGAGGAGTTCATCGCCGGCGGCGCCGAGGCCCTACGGGCACACATGAAGCGCCTGATCGACTCGCCGGCCGGGGACGAAGGCGCCGACCGGCCCGCCCGCCACGACAGGCAGCTCCGCGTGCTTTGCGTGGGTGTCTCCCACAAGACGGCCCCTGTGTCCATGCGCGAGAAGCTCGCGCTAGACGCCGCCCAGACCCGCGCCGCGCTGGACCGGCTCGCGCGGCGCTGGGGCGACGCCGAGTTTGTCGTCGTCTCAACCTGCAACCGCACCGAGCTGTACGCCGCGTCGGCCGATCTCCGCGCGGCCGACTTGCAGCGATGGCTCGCAGAGTTCCACCAGGTGCGCCCCGCCCTGCTCCAACGAGCCGCCTATCGCCTGGCGGACAGGCAGGCCTCGCGGCACCTGTTCCGCGTGGCCGCCGGGCTGGAGAGCATGGTCCCCGGCGAGGACCAGATCGTCTCTCAGCTCAAGGCCGCCTACGCCGCCGCCGTCCACGCGGGCGCCGCCCGCACCGCGCTCAACGAGCTGTTCCAGAGGGCCTTCCGCGTGGCCAAGCACGTCCGCTCACAGACTCAGATCGCCTCCGGCAAGGTGTCGGTGGCCTCCGTCGCGGTCGATCGCGTCGGCGAGGCACTCGGCCACCTCGCGGGCAGGTGCGTGCTGTGCGTCGGTGCCGGCAAGACGGGCAAGCTGATGCTCGAACACCTGCGCCGCCTGGGCGCCGCCAAGGTCCTGATCGCCAATCGCTCGCGAGCCCGCGCGGTGCGCCTTGCCGAACGCTGCGGCGGCGAGGTACTGCCGTTCGGACGGCTCGCCGCCGGCATCGCGCGATGCGACGTGCTTCTGAGTTCGACGGCCTCTCGCGCGCCCGTCATCCGGCGCGATACCGTCGCGGCGGCTATGAAGCGCCGCCGCCGCCCGCTGCTCATCATCGACATCGCCGTGCCGCGCGACGTGGAGCCGTCGGTCCGCGATCTGCCCCGCGTACGGCTGCTGGATATCGACGACCTCCAGGCCGTCGTGCGGCGGACGCTGCGGTCGCGTCGCAGCCAGCGCCGCCGCGCGCAGTCCATCATCGACGAGCACGTCGACCAGTTCCACGAGAGCCTGCTGGTCCACGGGATCGCCCCCGCCATCGATGCGCTATACCGTCGCATGCACGACATCGCCGACGACGAACTCGCCGCCGCCCGCCGCAAGCTCACCACTCACGACGACGCCGACCAGGACGAGGCCATCCTTCAGCGGGCGCTGCACCGCACGGTCCGGCGAATCCTGCATCCCGCGACGGCCAACCTGCGCCGAACTGCCGGCTCAGACTCCGCGCGACTGTACGTGCAGACCCTGCGTAAGCTCTTCGAGCTCGGCACAGGGCACACCTAGGGCTGCTCGCGGAGACCCTCCGGAGCCCCCCATGCTTCTATCGCTCCTCGCGCGGCCGGACTAAGCGCCCACGAGGGCAGGTAGACCGATTCTCTCGCCCGCTACGGACCGCAACCGCGGCGGGCGCGAAGCCCGCGCCCGTGCCGAAGTTGCCCCTTGCTCTGCCAATGTGGAGGCCAACGAAGCCTCCGGTCAGTGGCTCACCACCTGCGGCGCCGATCTCCACCACCGCCGCCACCGCCACCGCCGCCGCCACCGCCGCCGCCGCCGCCGCCGGCCCTCGGCCGCGCCTCGTTGACGACCAGCGACCGGCCCTCAAGGTCGGTCCCGTTGAGGGCCGCAATGGCCGCCTGCGCCTGCGAGGAATCCGGCATCGTCACGAAGGCAAACCCGCGCGGTCGCCCGGTGCCGCGGTCGGTAATGATGCTGACCTCCTCGATGCCGCCGTGCTGCGAGAACAGATCGCGGAGACTGTCCTCGGTGGCGTTGTAGCTGAGATTTCCCACGTAGATCTTCATCAGGAACTCCTAGAGCAGGTGAGCTCACGAGCGCCCGGAAGGCCTACGTGGGCATCACACGCCAGTAAACACAGCCGGCGACCGTCGCCGGCACCGTCACGCGAAATATAGGCGACCCGGACGGGGACGGCAAGAAGAAAAACTTGCGGCCTCGCCCCGGCCGCCGCCGCCGTTCCGCCGGGCCTGTCAAGCCATCTCCGACCCCCTTCCACGCGGCACGGCCAGCGACTGGGCCGCGCCGGCCTTGCGTCTAGGCGATCTCAAACGGGTCGCTGTCCGACTTGGAGACCGCCACTTTCAGCTTCGGCAGCATCTGCTTCAGTCCGTCGGCCAGGTGCGCAAGCGCGATCCGCTCTGAGTTGGAATGCCCCAGGCACACGACGGTCATGCCGCCGCGCGTGGCGGCCAGCGCGTCGTGGTGGCGCATCTCGCCGGTGAGGTAAAACGTGGCGCCGGCCTCGATTGCCCGGCCGAACAGCGACCCGCACGCCCCGGCGCAGCAGGCGGCGGTGGCGACCCTGCGTGCGGCCTTCGCGCGGCGGCCGCGCGTCGGCGGCTGCGCGACCAGCACGCGCTTCAGCCCCGTCGCTTTCTTGATTCGCGTTATCAGCACGCTCGCCGACACCGGCGGGGTTGGTTTGCCCACGCGCCCCAGTCCGCAGCCGTCGGGGTAATCCTCGAGTGGGTAGACGTCTATCGCGGGCGTCTCGTAGCTGTGCGCCGCGCGCATGGCCGCGCACACCTCGTCCACGCACGAGCGCGCCGCGACCAGCTCCAGGCGGATTTCTTCGGTGGCCTCGTGCTCGCCGGAGTGGCCGATCTTCGGATGCGTTCCCGGCCCGCCGCAGAACGCCCCGATGCCGTGGGAGAAGAACGCGCAGTCGTGATACTTGCCGATCCGCCCGCCCCCGGCGGCGAAGGCCGCGTCCGCCACCCGCGAGAGGTCCTCCGGGGGAACGAACGCCACCAGCTTGCACTGATCGCGTCGGACCAGCGGCTCCAGCGGGCGGCAGTTTCTCAAGCCCATGATCTCGGCCAGCGCGTCGTTGGCGCCGCCGGGCGCGGCGTCCAGCGCGGTGTGCACGGAATAGACCGCCAGCCCGCGCCGCGCCGCGGCGTAGGCCATCGGCGCGTCCGTCGCCGTCACGCGGTGCACCGGCCGGTAGATGACCGGGTGATACGACATGACCATCCCCGCCCTGGCGGCGGCTGCCTCCGCCAGCACCGGCTCGGTCAGGTCGACGCACAACAGCAGCTTCGTCACGTTGGCCGACGGGTCGCCCACGGTCAGCCCGACGTTGTCGCCCTCCGCCGCCAGCGACGGCGGGGCAAGCGACTCCAACGCCCTGATGATGTCCGATACCTTCATCGCGCAGCTCCCTTGTCTATTTGGAACACTCCCTGTCCAGCAGCCTGGCATACGCGTCCATGATCTTCCGCGTGATCGGCCCCGGCTTCTCGTCCCCGACCGGGTGCCGCTCCACCCGCGCCACCGGTCGGATGCCGGCCACCGAAGAGGTGAGGAACATCTCCTCGGCCGCCAGCATCTCGCGGACCGTCAGAGGTGTGCCGCTGTCGGCGGGGATATCCATCTCGCCGCAGAGCTCCAGGACGGCCTGCCGCACCACGCCCGGCAGCACCGGCGTGTCGCGCGGCGGCGTGCATGCCTTGCCAGCCAATACCAGGAACACGTTGCAGAAGCACGCCTCCGCCAGGAGATTGTCCGTGGTGTACCACAGTGCCTCGGCGGCGTGCTTCCGGGCGGCCTCCTGCCGCGCAAGCACCCGCGGCAGATAGCAGCCGGTCTTGTACCCGTACGTCGGGTCGCCGCGGGCCTGCTTGAAGGCCGTCACTATCACCGAGATGCCCTTGGTGTACCATTCGTCCGGGTACTGCGGCACCGGCTCGGCCGTTATCAGGACGGCCGGCTCGCAGCCCCCCAGACCGCCGGGCGTTAGTGTGATCCGCACCCGCGCCTCGACAAGCTCGTTGGCCCGGACGACCCGCCCGACCGCGGCGGCAAGCGCCTTCTCGTCGGCCCCCGCGCGAATGTCCAGCAGCTCCACCGTCTCCATCAGCCTGGCCAGGTGGCGGTCCAGCCGGAAGACGCGGCCGTTGTGCGCCCGCATCGTGGTGAAGGCCGACGCCCCGTGCAGGAGACCCGTGTCGAAAACGCTGATCCTCGCCTCGGCGGCGGGCACGAGGCTGCCGTTGAGATAGACCTGAGGCTCGCCCATGCCAGAATGGTAGCGGCGGGCCGGCCGGCTGACAACAAACGCCCCTTGCCGGGGTTGTCCGCCGGAGGCCCTCGGCCGCCAGCCCCATCGGGGCTACCGTCCTGAACGATACCTTCGCGTTACGCGCTCCCGTTCCGCACACAACAAAGCCAATATTGGGTTCGTTTTCCTGGGTAATACTCCCCACCCTGGGTGCCGGGGCGGCCGTAACACCTTGCCACTGCCGCCCTTACCAAGTTGCACACCGCCGCCGGAATTGGCTTCGTTTCGCAAAAAACCCTCCGGGCCCCGTTGCGGCGATTGAACCCAATATTGGCTTCGTTTTCCCGGCCGCGGCGACTGCCATATCGGCAGGCAGTTGGCCATAACCACTGTGCCAAACAGACCTTGTGTTTTGGCCGACGGACTGCCAAAATTGGCTTCGTTTCGCATTTTTTCGTTGGGCCGCAGCCCGCGAGGGCCCCTGCCAACAAGCGGAGGCGCAGAGGACACAGCCGCATAGGTCCGGCTGCCTGCCCTCCGCAGCCCAGAGCGGAGGAGGGTGCCCGACGCTCTGGCCGGCATGTTGGCGGGCACAGCCCGCCCTACTTTTCGGGTGCTTCCGCATTCCGCGCTCCTCGCTTCGCGCTTCGCGTTTCGCGCTCCGCCTTCCGCGTTCCGCGCTGTGCCTTTCGGCGCCGGCGCCTAGTCGCGCGTGCCGGGGCGCGGAGTGCTCGCACCAGGGCCTCACCGCGCGGGACGTTGCGCCCGCCGACTCGCCGCAGCGCCCGTTCGACCTCCGCGGCGTCGGCGGCCGGCACGTGGAAGACCACCGGCCTGAGGTCCAGCAGCTTGCCGCCGGCATCGGCCTGCGGGCGGCGAAGCGGCGCGGTCTGCTGCCTCAGCGCCGCCGGCGAGAGGCCCAGCGCCGCAGCTGCCTCCGCCAGACCCAGCCGGCGGATGACTCGCCGAACGCAACGGGCGCGGCGGCGGACGTCGCTGCGGCCGCGAAGCTGGTTCAGCGCGACGGACAGGACATCGGCCTGCTCATCGTCGGCGGGCCAGATCTCACACCGCACCCTTTCGGCCCCCAGCTCGGCGAGTATTTCCGCGCGGTTGTGGCCGTCGAGTATTTCGTACTTTCCGCGGCGTCTCGGGTGCGGGCGGACGATAACGGCCGGATAGGGCCCGCCTGCGGCGATTCGCCCGGCTATCGCCCGCCTTGCGCGCCCGGGCATCACGCTGCACCGGTCTCGGCGAAAGACCAGGTCCGTGCGTCCAATGATCCTTGTCTTGATCCCCTTGTGCCCCTTCTTGCTCATGGTTGGTTCCCCTGCTTGCATGTGCCAGATAGTACACGTACCGGCGCGCCGTGCGTCGGCACACCTCAGCCAGCGGGTCGGGTGTCCGGGCCAGCCGCTTGGCCGGCAATGTCCGCCAGATACACAGGTCGATCTCGCGCCGCAGAAAGCGCGCAGCCGCCCGCCGGCCCCGAGAAAGGAACCGCCGCACCGGCTCGACCGCCGCCACCTGCTCGGACTTCAGGCCGACCGCCTCGGCCGCGCTCAGCAGCCGCGCCGAGTGCACGTCCGGGCCGAGGTGATACGCCCGCATGCCCGCCCGCTCGAAGAACGGGTTGACGGCGCCCATGGCCGCGAGCGACTCGACGAGCGGCGTCTCGGCCGTCGCGAGCGCACGGCAGACCAGCCGCACCGCCAGCCCGGAGCTGCGATAGACCGGATGAACGACAACGCGCGATATCCACTCGACCTCGGCATTCAGCAGCGCCGTCGCCGCCTGCCTGTCCGGGCCGCCGTACCGCCCGCCGGTGGCGAGGTTGCGCCCGCGAACGTTCTGCAATGGCGGCGAGACCACCAGGACGGCCGCCACGGGCGGGCCCCCCAGGCTCATCGCCGGCGGCGGCGTGCGGATCACCAGCACCCGCTTGTGGGCCGCGGGCCTGCC
>Ga0307380_10003584_pt1 | contig 21365 bp, 20 predicted proteins | sample UN3MG_FD_202239 | JGI IMG/M metagenome (GOLD analysis project Ga0307380, IMG submission 202239) | Soil microbial communities from Risofladan, Vaasa, Finland - UN-3 | ecosystem: Environmental > Terrestrial > Soil > Coastal area > Acid sulfate soil | place: Finland: Risofladan, Vaasa | collected... | reverse complement strand
GTTCCCTTCGCCGCCCAGTCGCGCGACGATCCGGTGCCGTATTCCTTACCGGCGATGATCACCAGCGGAATGCCCGCATCCTTGTAGGCCATGGCGGCGGTGTAGATCGGCATTTGCGTGCCGTCCGGCCCCTTCGAGAAGCCGCCCTCGACGCCCTCCAGCATCTCGTTCTTGATGCGGATATTGGAGAAGGTGCCGCGCATCATGATCTCGTGGTTGCCGCGCCGGGCGCCGAACGAGTTGAAATCTCGCGGCTGGACCTGGCGTTCGACCAGATATTCGCCGGCCGGTGTGTCCGGCTTGAACGACCCCGCCGGCGAGATGTGGTCGGTGGTCACCGAGTCCGCCAGCAGCGCCAGGATGCGGGCGCCCTCGACATTGTGGATGGTGCCCTTCTCGCGCGACATGCCTTTGAAATAGGGCGGGTTCTGGACGTAGGTCGAGGTCGAGGGCCAGCTATAGGTTAGCCCGCCGCCGGCATCGATGTCGCGCCATTTGTCGTCGCCGGTGAACACGTTGGCATATTTGGACAGGAACGCCTCGCGCGTGACGGTCTGGTGGACCAGGTCGGAGATTTCGCTCGAGGTTGGCCAGATGTCTTTCAGGAACACATCTTTGCCCTGTTGGTCCTGGCCAATCGCGTCATGCGCGATGTCGATGTTCATGTCGCCGGCGATTGCGTAGGCGACCACCAGGGGCGGCGAGGCCAGGTAATTGGCCCGGACATCCGGGTTGATCCGGCCCTCGAAGTTGCGATTGCCCGACAACACCGAGCAGGCCACCAGATCGCCGTCATGTACCGCGTTGGATATATCGATCGGCAGCGGGCCGGAGTTGCCGATGCAGGTGGTGCAGCCATAGCCGACCAGATTGAAGCCGAGCGCGTCGAGGTCTTCCTGCAGGTTCGCCGCCTCGAGATAGGCCGAGACGACCTGCGAGCCGGGCGCAAGCGAGGTTTTGACCCAGGGCTTGGCCTTTAGCCCCAGTGCCCGGGCCTTGCGCGCCACCAGCCCGGCGCCGATCATCACATAGGGGTTCGAGGTGTTGGTGCACGAGGTGATCGCGGCGATCACCACCGAGCCGGAATGGATGGTGTAATCGGCATCCTTGACGGCGACTTCCTTGTTTAGCGGGCGCTTGAACTCGGTGTCCATGTGACCTTTGAAGGTCGACGCGGCTTTGCTGAGCAGGATCTTGTCCTGCGGGCGCTTCGGGCCGGAGATCGACGGCTCGACGGTGCTCATGTCGAGCCCCAGCGTCGCGGTGTAGACTGGGTTGTAGTCGGCGCCGCGCCACATGCCGTTGGCCTTGGCATAGGCCTCGACCAGCGCGATCCGGGTCTCGTCGCGGCCGGTGGTGCGCATGTAGCGGAGGGTCTCGCCGTCGATCGGGAAAAACCCGCAGGTGGCGCCGTATTCCGGCGCCATGTTGCCGATGGTGGCGCGGTCTGCCAGCGGCAGGTGATCGAGACCCGCGCCGTAGAACTCGACGAATTTGCTGACGACGCCGTGCTTGCGCAGCATTTGGGTCACGGTCAGAACCAGATCGGTGGCGGTGACGCCCTCGGGCAACCGGCCGGTCAGCTTGAAGCCGACGACCTCGGGGATCAGCATCGAGATCGGCTGGCCCAGCATCGCCGCCTCGGCCTCGATGCCGCCGACGCCCCAGCCCAGGACCGCCATGCCGTTGACCATGGTGGTGTGGCTGTCGGTGCCGACGAGAGTGTCGGGATAGGCGACCTCATTGCCGTGCTGGTCCTTGTCGGTCCAGACCGTCTGGCTGAGGTATTCCAGGTTGACCTGATGGCAGATGCCGGTGCCCGGCGGCACGACGCGGAAATTGTCGAAGGCGCCCTGGCCCCATTTCAGGAACTGGTAGCGCTCGCCGTTGCGTTCGTATTCGCGCTCGACATTCATCTGGAACGCCCGTGGCGTCCCGAACTCGTCGATCATCACCGAGTGGTCGATGACCAGGTCAACCGGGTTCAGCGGATTGATTTTCTCCGGGTCGCCGCCCAGCGCCACCATGGCATCGCGCATCGCCGCCAGATCGACGACGGCGGGGACGCCGGTGAAGTCCTGCATCAGCACCCGGGCCGGGCGGTAGGCGATCTCACGCGGGTTCTTGCCGCCGTTGGCGCCCCATTCGGCGAATGCCTTGATGTCATCGACGGTGACGGTTTTGCCGTCCTCGAAGCGCAGCATGTTCTCGAGCACCACCTTGAGCGCTGCCGGCAGGTTGGAGAATTTGCCGAGACCCGCAGCTTCCGCCGCCGGGATCGAGTAATAGTCGACGCTGTGGCCGCCTTCGGTCAGCGTGCGGCGGGTCTTCGAGGTGTCCGAACCAACGGTGATGGTCATCAGGTGCTCCCTTTTTTGAGCCTCCCCGGCGCTGGAATTAGCCGTGCGCAGAGAGGCAGCACAGGCGCAGGGAGGCATTTGATGGAATACTGGGTTCCTAATGGCTGAATTCCAAGGGCAGCGCAATTATCCAGCGTGTCGCGGCGCATAACTTTCTCGCCAGAAACTCTGATTTGCGTCGGATGCGCAAAGCGGTATGACAGGCCATGGACTTGACCCTCGACAATCTCGCATGCCGCCGCGCCGGGCGGCTTGTCTACCGCGATCTCTGCTTTCGGGTCGAGGCCAGTCAGGCGGCGGCGCTGCGTGGGCCGAACGGGGTCGGCAAATCGACGCTGTTGCGCCAGCTCGCCGGGCTGATCCCAGTAGCGGGCGGCGATGCGCAGCTGGGCAAGGCCTCGCTGGCCTCCAATCCGCAGGGGTTTCAGGAACAGGTCGCCTATGCCGGGCACCTGGATGCAGTGAAATCGGCGCTGAGCATTGGCGAGAATCTGATGCTGTGGGCCGGGATCAATGGCACCGACGCCGCGAGAGCGCGGGCGGCGCTGGCGCGGTTCGGGCTCGACGCCATCGCGGCGCGCCCGGCGGCGCAATGCTCGGCCGGGCAGAGGCGGCGGCTGGGGTTGGCGCGGTTGCTGGTCGCCGACCGGCCGTTATGGTTGCTGGACGAGCCAACGGTATCGTTGGACGCGGACGCCTCGGCGTTGATTGCCGATCTGGTGCGCGAACATATAGCGGCGGGCGGAATGGCGTTGATCGCGACCCATGTGCCGTTGGGCTTGGGTGATATCCCTACCCTGGAGATGACGCCGCCAGATGCTGCTGCAGGTCATCAGGGCGACCCGTTTCTGGCTGGAGCCTGGGCATGAGAGGCATAGCGAGCCTGCTGACCCGCGACCTTGCGTTGGCATTGCGGCTGGGCGGAGGCGGCGGCATCGGGGTTGCGTTCTTCGTGTTGGCAGTTGTGCTAATCCCATTGGGGGTCGGGCGCGAGGCGGCAACGTTGGCGCGGATCGCCGGTGGCGTCCTGTGGATCGCGGCACTCCTGGCGGCGCTATTGTCGCTGGATCGCATCTTTCAGGCGGATTTCGAGGATGGCACGCTCGACCAGCTGATGCTGTCGCCGCTGGCGCTGGAGCAGGTGGTTCTGGCAAAAAGCATTGCTCATTGGCTGACGACCGGTTTGCCGATGGTGGTGATCGCACCGATCCTGGGAGCGATGCTGCAACTGCCAAACAGCGCCCTGCCGGCGTTGATGATCGGCATGGCATTAGGCACACCGGCGCTGAGCCTGATCGGGGCGATCGGGGCGGCGATCACCGTTGGTGTGCGCCGGGGCGGGCTATTGCTGTCGATCCTGGTGCTGCCGCTGTATATTCCGACACTGATCCTGGGCGCGCGGGCGGTCGAGCAGTCTCTCCTCGCCCTCTCACCATGGCCCGCGCTGGGGCTGCTTGCGGCACTAACTCTGTTCTCAGCCGCGCTAGCACCCTTCGCTGCAGCGGCTGCACTGCGGATCAACACGCGGTAGTTCGCCAGACGGCCGGCGGTTTTAACCATGTGCAGGTCTACCGGATAGGGCCCGACCAAAAACAACCTCGAGGCCGGAACCGGCCATGAGCGGCCGATTCCAAACCCCGAGATGCCCAGATTCCGAAATGAACGACAATCTTCAGTTGTTAGCGTTTTTGATCCGACCAGCTCCAACCACCGCGCTGGTTGTCATGCCGGCGACCCTGGCCCTGTTCGGGCCGGTACGAGGCCCGGCGTTCAATGCGCTGTAGCCGATGTTGTAGTCGGTCGATCCGTTCGGCGTTTACCCGCATCCGGCGACCGCGCTGGTCCCAGTTGATCTTCTCCAAACGATACAGCCGTTTTTGGAGGTGATTGATCGCAACATTCTTGCGGTATGGATTGCGGATAACCTGAACGTGAGAGACCTCATAGGCGATGCGATCAAGCCGCTGCGCGACTGTATGCGCATACGATGCCGCCGCGGCGGTGCCAGGCAGCATCAGGGAGGTCGCCCCAATCGCCAGAGCGCCGATTGCCAGGTTCCGGGCAAGCCGGGTAATTTTGGTGATGGCCGTCATCGTCATTGTCGCCTCCTGAGTTCCGAGTGGTCTGCAGCTGGAACGCAGGGCAGCCGGCAAACCGTCACCGGGTTCGGTAACGAAATCCTGATCGACCAAAGAATAACAATGAAATTGCACACCACCAGCGCCCGGGCCTCGCTCGCAAACTCCGTCAGCAGGTCGGGTTTGGCGGCCAGGTCCGGGTCATAGTGGACTTGAAACAGGCCGCCAATTTATCACGCGGAGCGATACAGCTTGGTCATCACGAACTCGCGGTGTCCCAGTGCCTCGGCGGCGGTCGAGCGGCCATTGCCGGTGCGGATTATCATCTCGATCAGCGCGTCGCCTGCCTGGTCGATGGTCTGCTCGCGGCGCAGAATGCCCGAGACATCAACATCGATATGCTCGCCCATGGTCCGGACCGTGCGCGGATTGGCGGTGATCTTGATGACCGGCACAATCGGGTTGCCAACCACATTGCCCTGGCCGGTCGGGAAGGTATGCACCACATAACCGGCCGCCGCCATCAGGGTCACACACTCCGCTGCCGCCGACGAGGTGTCCATATAGTACAGCCCCGGCCCCTTCGCCGGCTCCTCCGCCGGACCCATGGCGTCGATATAGGTGCTGGTCCGGCCGATTTTTTCCAGGTTCCCCAGTGCCTTCTCCTCGATGGTCGTCAATCCGCCCAGGATATTGCCCTTGGTCGGTTGGCTGTCCGACAGATCCGAGGTTTTGAACTGTTCGATCACGTCGTCCTGATAGGCTTGGAACATCTTCATGAACTTCTCACCGGCCTCAGGCGTCGCGGCCCGGGCCGCACAGATATCCTCGGCCCCGGTGATCTCGGAGGTCTCGCCAAAACAGCCGTACAGGCCGTGCGGGATCAGCTTGTCATACATGTTGCCAACCGTCGGGCAGGACCCCAGCCCGGTGGTGGTGTCGCTCTCGCCGCATTTGGTCGAGACCCACAGGTCGGTCAGCGGGCAGACCTCCTTTTGCAGCTCGGTCGCCCAGTGGACATATTCCTTGGCCTTCCAGCTCGCCTGCCGAATGGTCTCGAAATCGCCATTCTGCTCGATCGAGAACCCGCTCACCGGCTTGCCGGTCTTGGCGATGCCGTCGACGATGACCTTGGTCCACTCCGGCTCGATCCCGATCACCACCACGGCGGCGACGTTCGGGTTGCTGCCGGTGCCGATCATGGTGCGGAAATGCAGGTCCAGATCCTCGCCGAACTGCAACCGGCCATAGGAATGGGGCAGCGCCATGGTACCTTTGACATTGTTGCCCACCGCCTCGCAGGCGGCGTTCGAGATGTCGTCGACCGGCAGGATGATGACATGATTGCGCACGCCGACACGCCCGTTCTCGCGGCGCCAGGCGTTGATGGTGTGGTTCTCGAAGCCCATGGGTTTTCTCCTCACCAACGCTTGGTTTTCAGATTGTGGACGTGGACATGGCCGCCCGGCTCGGCCGGGCCAACCATGCGGCCGATATCGACACCGTATTTGATCACCGTGTCGCCGGCCTTCAGCGCGGTAAGCGCCACTTTGTGGCCAATCGGGATGTCGGCCTTGGCGACCAGTTTGAAGTCAGAATTGTCATGGGTGATGACGCACAGCATCTCGGTGCCGGCGGTCAGTCCCTCGATGACCACGACGCCGACATTGTCGCGCCGGTCATGGACCAGGAGTTGGGGGATGCTCATCGGGTGGATTCCTTTGGCTGGCTCTGCTAACTCTGCTATCAGAGTTAACTGAGTTGGCAGAGTTACCGGAGTTGCAGGTGAGTCGCAACCCCGCTGCCACCAAAGAATGCCAGGAGAACACCGACGATGGCGAAGCCGGACCATGCGCCGCTCTATGTCCAAATTCGCAGCGCCTTGGTCGCGCGCCTGGCGTCAGGCGAGTGGAAGCCGGGAGCGATGCTGCCAAGCGATCGTGCGCTCGCTATCGAGATGGGTGTAAGCCTCGGAACGATGCGCAAGACTGTCGATAGTCTGGCGGCCGACGGGGTGCTGCGGCGCCATCAGGGCAAGGGCACCTTTGTCACCGAGCAGACACCGGAACTGGCAAATTATCACTTCTTCCGGCTGGTCGACCAGCACGGCGAGCGCGTGCTGCCGCAAGCCGGTAGCGAGGTTGTCGTGATCATCCCGGCTGGGCCGGAAACCCAACGGCGACTGTGCCTTGGCGTTGGCGAGAATGTCATCCTGATCGACCGGTTCCGCACCATCGCCGGTCGTCCGGCGATCCTTGAGACGGTCGAGGTGCCCGCCGCCCTGATGCCGGGGCTCGAGCGTGAAACCCCGCTGCCGAACGCTCTCTACCCACATTACCAGGCCCGCCACGGCATCAGCGTGATTTCGACCGACGACCGGCTTTCGGCGGTGGCGGCAGACGCCATAGCGGCAATGACCCTGGACGTGCCGGAGGGTGCGCCGTTGCTACTGGTCGAACGGGTCGCCTATGACCTGACCGGACGGGCGGTGGAATGGCGCCGCTCAAGGTTCCTGTCGGGTGGGCTGGCCTATGCGGTGACGTTAGGGTGAGGGGCTGAGCCTGAGAGATCTTCGCTTAAAGAAACGGCCCGCGTTTCTGATTTCGCCATCGGCTTGCCAGGGTGCTGCGGTTGGCGCAGTTGAACCATTACCCAGCCGGGAGATGCAGCTATGCATTTTGACAAAAATAATTAGAAAGGATTTCGCTCGTCCAGGGTTATCTGTCCGAGTGCGTTGTAGTTCAATAGCGGTAGTATCAGTTCTTGGAATACCTGCGGACGTGTGTGTGGCGTCGGATCGACAAAAGTTTGGTTGCGTAAAGTGCGTCGTGGTGGTGGATTTTCATGGTAGTGACAGTTTCGAGTGAAGGGAGCGGGAAGTGTCTATTACAGTGAGGCAGAAGTCTCTGGTGACCTTTATCGCACGCACTGGCGCGATCGTGCTGATTGCAGCGGTGATGCCGCTTGGCATCGATATCTCCGGAGACGGCGTTGTGTCATTTGGTGTGTCTCTTTCTCATGCCGGTAACGATAGCAACGGAAATGGAAGAGCCAACGGAAATGGAAGAGGCATTGGCCTCGGCAACGGTGGCGGCAACGCTAACGGTGGTGGCAACGCCAACGGTGGTGGCAACGCCAACGGCGGCGGCAACGCCAACGGCGGCGGCAACGGCGGCGGCAACGGTGGCGGCAACGGCGGCGGCAACGGTGGTTCCAGCGAAGCGGGCACTTCCGGCGGTTCGAGCGCCGGTAGTAGTAGCAGCGCACCTGCGGCAGGACCGTCAACCGCGTCACAGTCTGTCGAATTCAGTGGAAACGCTGATCCGGCAAGGTCAGACCTGACCACGAACGAGGAACGCGACCTCATTTCACACGGTTGGGAATGAAGCAGGGTCGCCAGAGGGTCGCATAGATCGTCCTCCCTCTGGCTAGTTTGAAGCGTTACCATCGCAATGCGCGCCGGGATGCCCGAGCGCGTTTTTTGGCATGACGAACGCGCACCAACCTCTCAGAATCATCGCTGTCCGGAAATCTCGAAATTGCCGAAGGAGTCCCTTTGGCAATCAGAAGACTTGCTTTAGGATATTCTGGCGAATTGCGCCGCCCCCTCACCGCAGGCGGTCGTCGGCCCGATACCACCGATGCCGTGCCTTGCGTGCAGTAAAATTCGAGCCAATCCCCAGGAAAGTGACGGACGAAATGCCAAAACAGACCCTAAGGCCGAGAAATCTCGAGTTTCAACCGAGGCCGACCTTCCCCTATTCTCCCGGTGCGAAGTCCGCGGGGTTCATCCTGACTGCGGGGCAGGTTGCCTGGGATGAGAGCGGCAACGTTGTCGGGATTGGCGATGTTCGCGCGCAAACGCGCCAGACGTTGAAGAATGTGTTATCGGTGTTGGCTGAAGGCGGCGCTACAACGGCCGATGTCCTCAAATGCACGGTCTATCTGGCCGACATCCGGCACTTTCAGTTGATGAATGAGGAATTCGCCAAGGTTTTCCCGGATACTCCGCCGGCCCGGACCACCGTGCAGGCCTTGTTGGCGGAGCCGGAGATGCTGGTTGAGATCGAAGCGATCGCATTTGTCGAATGACCAGTGCGGTCGCGATAACAATCGCGCCTCGGATCACCCCACACAGGCCGCCCGCCTCTCGCCCTCGAGTGTCCGGGCGCCTTCGGTGATAGCGCGGGCGCGGCGGTTCATGAAGTCAGTGCCAGCGGCAGGGTTCCTTCCCTTCGGGTCTGGAAGAACGGCGGCGAGGCGGGCGGCCTGGGCCAGTGTCAAAGCCGAGGCGTCGCGACCGAAATGGTGTCGCGCCGCCGCCTGGACGCCGAACACGCCGTCGTCAAACTCGGCGACGTTCAAATAGACTTCGAGGATGCGGCGCTTGGTCCAAATGATCTCAATCATCGCCGTGAATCCCGCCTCCAACCCTTTGCGCAGCCACGAACGGCCGTGCCAGAGGAACACGTTCTTGGCCACCTGCTGGCTGAGGGTCGAGCCGCCGCGCACCCGTTTGCCTTGCGCATTGGCCTCGAGCGCCTGCCCGATGGCCTTCAGATCAAAGCCTATATGGTCACAAAAATTGGCGTCCTCGGCGGCGATCACGGCGCGGGCGAGGTCGGGCGAGATGTCCTCCAGATCACGCCAGTCGCGCTGGACCCCGCCAAGCCGGATCCACTCGGACGCGAGGTAATAGCCGCCCGGCGGATTGATAACCGTGTAGGAGCCGACCCACAGGAGCGCGGTGGCGAGCGCAATGGCGAACCAACGCAGGGGCGCCAGCAACACGCGGCGGAGGCGACTGTTGCGCTTCTCGCGGCGATACTTTGCCGCTCGTTCCGCGGCCAAGCGTTTGGTCGCGGCCACCGCTTTGGTGGTGCGCTTTTTGACCGTGCCGGTTCTGGCGGTCTTTGTTTCCACTGCGATGCCTCACCTTTTGGCGCTGGACTAGCACCGGGCACCGGGCGAGGCTAGGGCATTTTCCGGAACTCGCGACCCGGATTGGCCTGGACTGTGGCGGGAGAATCGACCCCTACCATGGAACCGAAACTGAAAACGCCGAACCGAAATCATCTGATCAGTCCTGTTCGCGCTCGTTACTTTTTCCAGCGGCTCGGCTTTGGCGGCAGGGATTTGAGATAGGTTGCGATGGCCTCGCGGTCGTCGTCGGTCAGTTCGGCCATGTTCTCCTGCACCGCGATCATGGCGCCGCCGAAGGTTTCGAATTCCGGCAGTAGCCCGGTTTTGAGCGCAATCGTGATGTCTTCGATTGGCCAGCCGCCGATGCCGTCGTCATGCGGGGTGATATTGGGGATGTTGCCTTTACCCTCGGGCGCCGGGCCGCAGGAATAGGCCCACTCGGCCTCCGGTCCACCCAGCAGATTGCGCGGCGTATGGCATTCGCCGCAATGACCCGGACCAGTCACCAGATAGGCGCCACGGTTAAGTACCTCGTCGCCGCCCGGAACAGGGGTGAACGGCCCGTAATCCATGAACAATGCCTTCCACAGCCCGAGCCCGCGGCGCAACCGAAACGGCAGTGGCAGGTCATGCGGCGGGGCGTCGCCGGCAACCGCGGGGAGGGTATCGATGAAGGCTTTCAGGTCGATGACATCGGCCAGCTTCATGCGCTGATACGACATGTAGGGGAATGCCGGGTAGTAATGGCTGCCGTCCGGCGCCACGCCGCGCATCACCGCATTGACGAACTGGCTTGTGGTCCAGCCGCCGATGCCATGGGTAGGGTCGGGCGAGATGTTGGGCGCAACGAAGGTGCCGAATGGCGTTTTCAGGGCAAGACCACCGGCAAGTTTGAGCTTTTCGGCGCCCTTGGTTCCGGGGGCGGCATGGCACGAGGCACAGCCAGTTTCGTAGAAAACATAGCGGCCCTTGGCCGCGTCGCCGTCACCGGTTGGCAGGTCATTGGCTGAGATAGTCCGCGGCATGGTGAGCAACCAAAAGACAATTACGCCAGCCGCGCAAAGCAAGCCTGACGCGAACAGGAATCGCCGCATTATCGACCTTTCCGATACGCTGGCCACAGTGCGGCCAGCGTCAAATTATCATGCGCAAACTGCGCCGTTGTGCCGCTCAGAAGTCCTTGGCGCGGAACGGTTTGTGGCAACCGCCGCAGGCTTTGCCAAGCTCGCCGACAGCGGCGGCGAGTTCCGTCTGTCCCTTGCCGGCTTCTGCCGCGACCAAATTAATCGCCGCGCCCAAATCGCCGAACGCCATTTCGAACTTGGCCATATCTTCCCAGATATCGGACATCGCACGGGTCTTTCCTGCGCGATCCGTCTTCGATGTGCCAGCAAGGAACAATCCGGGAAACGCGTATTGCGATAGGGCTTTGAGATCCGCCGCGTTTGCCGTCGCAGTCGCGGCGTCATAGGCGACTTCGCCCTTGGCCATGCCGAACAGCGGCCCGGCTTCCCAGGAGACGAGCTTCATATATCCCTGGCGCGCCTCGATTACCTTTTGGCCCGCATCCGGCGTGTCTTGCGTTGCCGCGATCGTCGGTGCAAGCAGCACCGCGGAACAAAGTACGACGGCGCTCAACATCTTTTGGCTTCTTGACGTTTTCATCCCCGTATTCCTTATTTTATCGTGATTCCGATCATTAACGTCAGGTAAACTAGCCCACGAATTTGGTCACGCCAACTCACGACAATTTGAGGGAACGACATTTTTCAGGCAACTGGGGGATATCCCCCAGTCCGAGAGACCCCTTCCGGGCAGACTCAGACAGGCACGAATCCGGCGTCGCCCCGATGGAACAGCAGTGCGCCGGTGCCGATCTCGACGAAGGCGCCGTGCAGGGTCAGCAACCCGGCCGCCACCGCTTCGGTGACGAAGGGGAAAGTGCCGAGATTGCGCAGCGAGGTCAGCACCGCCTCCTCCTCCAGCGCCGCCTTGCGGGCCTTCGGATCGGTAACCGTTGCGGCAACCCGCTCGTAGCCGGGGCGCAGGATATCCATCCAGCGGCCGACGAAGCTGGTAGTCTGCTCCAACTCCGGCGCAAGCCCGGCGCACATGTCGTGGCAGGCATGCACGCCACCGCAATTCGAATGCCCGACCACCACGATATGCGCCACCTTCAGCACATCGACCGCATATTCGACCGCCGCCGAAGTGCCGTGGTGCTGGTGATCCGGGTTCCATGGCGGAACCAACCCGGCAACATTGCGCACCACGAACAAATCGCCCGGCTCGGCCCCGAACATCTCGACGATATTGACCCGGCTGTCGCAGCACGACACCAGCATCGTGCGCGGGTGCTGGCCCTGCTGCGCCAATCGCGCATACCAGGCGCGGTTCTCGGCAAAACCCTTGGAATGCCAGGCGCGATAGCGGTCGATCAGGTAGCCCGGCAGTGGGCAGGTTTCAGGAACATCGGTCATCGGTCGCCTCTCCACAGGGTAGTCGGCGCCGTTATTGGCCAGTCCGGAGCGAAACGCAATCTCAGCGCCCGATATAGCCGTCATAGCGCGTACCGCCATTGCCGATCCAGCCGACCCAGACCCGGTCGCCTTCCTCCCATCTGCGCATATCGTAGCAAGCCCAACCTTCCTGCGGTGGCCATTGCGAGCAATAGCGGTCGCCCTCGACCCTCCAGTAACCCCAACTTTCGCGGCCGTCATTGTAGAGCGTGCGGCCGCTTTCGTAGAACTTTTGCCGGTTGCCCGCGCCGATTACCTCGGCGCCGGCCAGCAGTTGGATAATCTCGCTACCCGACAGCGCGCGCTCGTCCGACGCGGTGGTGGGCGAGACACCAAGCAGCGCCGCCGCGAACAAAAGCGTCTTCATCAGCCGGACCTCCCGAGATTCAAACTGGGCGGCAATTGCGCCCAGTGGACGGGGTGATTAAACCAGACCTGTGTCTGAATTGAAAAGGAGAGTTTGATGCCAGCAACCGACATGGCTGTGGTTGAGATCAGCATGAGCGGCGGCCCCGAGGTTCTGGTGCCGGGGATGCGCGCGACCGCCCAACCCGGTCCCGGTCAGGTACTGATCAAGGTCGCCTCGGCGGGCGTCAATGGCCCCGACATCATGCAGCGTCAGGGCCGCTATGCGCCGCCGCCGGGTGCCTCGGACCTTCCCGGGCTTGAGGTGTCGGGTGTGATTGCGGCGCTTGGCACGGGCGCCACCCGCTGGGCGCTGGGCGATCAGGTTTGCGCCCTGACCAAGGGCGGCGGCTACGCGGAATATGTGGCGGTCGAGGCGGGCCATGTTTTACCGATCCCTGCAGGCGTCAGCCTGATCGACGCGGGCGGTCTGCCTGAGACCTATTTCACCGTCTGGAGCAATTTCTTCTTCGGTCATGAGGTGGCAAAGGGGCCGATCTTTCTGGTCCATGGTGGCAGCGGCGGCATCGGATCGACCGCGGTGCAACTGGGTGCTGCGTTGGGGCTGCGGGTCTTCACCACCGCCGGTTCGCCGGAATCCTGTGCCTTTTGCGAAACCCTGGGGGCCGAGCGGGCGATCAACTACCGCGATGAGGATTTTGTCGAGATTGTCCGCGCGGCGGGCGGCGCCGACGTAATCCTCGACTTTATGGGCGGCGACTATGTGGCCGGAAACTTCAGGGCGGCGGCGGTGGATTGCCGGATTGTCCAGCTGGCCTTCCGCAAAGGCTCGAAGGTCGAGGTTGATCTGTTGCCGATCATGCTGAAGCGCCTGACCATTACCGGCTCGACTCTGCGTCCCCGTCCCGATGAATTCAAGGCCGCGGTGGCCGCCGATCTGGAGGCGCGGGTCTGGCCGCTATTTGCGGACGGGCGGCTCCGCCCCGTCACCCACGCAGTTTTGCCAATGGTCAAAGCGGCGCAGGCCCACGCGATGATGGAAGCGGCAGGATTGCGTGGAAAGATTCTGCTGACGCCCTGAGAGCGAAGAGTTTAGCCGCCGACGAAAAAATTTTAGAACGCAACCAAAGAAAGATTGACTTTCTGGGCGCAATATTATTGCGTAATATAATTGCGTGGGTAGGCACAGAGTTCGCTATTTCCCAAGAGAAACGGCCTTCGATCAACTCGGCATCCGATTGATCTGGCCACGGCAGCGGGCACAGAGATCGCCGCGCCGCCATTCCGACTGGGAAGAGCGCGAAAGGAGCGTAGTGTGAAGGTTTGTATTTTTGGTGCCGGCGCCATTGGCGGTTATCTCGCAGTCGGTTTGGCCGGTGTTCCGGGTGTGCAGGTATCGGTGATTGCGCGTGGCGCCCATCTGGCGGCGATCCGTGAAAACGGCCTGACCTTGATCAAGGACGGAACCGAGACCACGGTTCGCGTCGTGGCCACCAGCAATCCAGCCGAGGTTGGCCCGGTCGATGTCGTGTTCAACTGCCTGAAGGCCCATCAGGCTTGGGAATCTGCCGAAGCCATGGCGCCGCTGCTCGGCCCCGAAACGGCGGTCGTTTGCTGCCAGAACGGCGTGCCGTGGTGGTATTTCTACCAACTGGCCGGTACCTTCCAGGGCCGGCATATCGATGCCGTCGATCGGGACAATCGTCAGTGGCGTGCCATTGGCCCGGATCGAGTAATCGGCTGTTCGGTCTACCCGGCGGCCGAGATCGCCGCACCCGGAGTGATCCAGCACGTCTATGGCGACAAGTTCGCGTTGGGCGAGCCTGACGGTTCGGCCTCGCCGCGCATCCAGCGGATTTCCGCAGCCCTGGAGCAGGCCGGTTTCAAGGCCCCGGTGCTCGATGATATCCGCTCCGAGTTGTGGTTGAAGCTGTGGGGCAACTTGTGCTTCAATCCGATATCGGCGCTGACCCGTGGCACGCTGGACATCGTCGCCAGCGATCCGACCAGCCGGGCCACCGCCAAGGCGATGATGATGGAGGCGCAAGTGATCGCCGAGAGCCTGGGCGCCAGCTTCCGGGTCGATGTCGAGCGCCGCATCAATGGTGCGGCCAAGGTTGGCAAGCACCGGACCTCGATGCTGCAGGATCTGGAGGCGGGCAAGGCGATGGAGATCGACGCGCTGGTCACTGCCGTACAGGAAATGGGCCGGATCACTGGCCACCCGACGCCGACGCTGGATGTCGTGCTGGGGCTGGTGCAGCAACTGGCAATGAACCGGGGCCTGTATCCGACCTATCCTGTGGTCGAGCGGGTCATGGCCGCCGAGTAACGCAATCGGCCGGTTGAACGCCAAAGGCCCGCGCGGTGATCGCGCGGGCCTTTGCTTTTAGTACTGCTGCCTGATCGTCAGGCGGCGCTCCTGGCCTTCAGTTTCCTGCGTATTAGGTTGATCGCCGGCAACACGATCAGGATCACCGCGATCACCGTGATCGGCCCGGCAATCGGCCGGTTCAGAAAGATCATCGGGTCGCCCGAGGATATCAGCAGCGACTGGCGCAATGTCTCCTCGGTCTGTGGGCCGAGAACGATCGCCAGCACTGCCGGGGCCAGCGGATAGTCGAGGAGGCGCAGCATGAATGCGCCGATCCCGAAGATCAGCATCAGCCAGATATCGTGCATGTCCTGGGTCGCCGCGTAGCCTCCGACAACCGACAGCACGAATATGATCGGCGCCAGGATGGTGAACGGCATCCGCAGCATCCACAGGAACAGCGGGATGAAGGCCAGGTTCACCACCATCGCCATCAGGTTCGAGACATAGAGCGAACCGATCAGTGGCCAGACAAAGTCCGGCTGATCGGTGAACAGCCGTGGCCCCGGTTGCAGACCCCAGATCACCATGCCGCCGAGTAGCACCGCAGTCGTCGGCGAGCCGGGAATTCCCAGCGTGATCATCGGCAGCATCGATCCGGCCGAGGCGGCGTTATTCGCCGCCTCCGGCGCCGAGACACCGTTGAGGGCTCCCTTGCCGAAGTTCTCCGGGTTCTTCGCCGTCATCTTGGTCAGGCCATAGGCCATCAGCGATCCAGGCGTTGCTCCCGCCGCCGGCAGGATGCCGACAAAGAAGCCCAGCGACGAGCCGATCGCCATGCCGCGCCAAGCCGTGAACGACTCTTTTACCGCGATCAACACCCGGCGCGGGGTGATTTCGGTGTCGGTCATGGTAGCCTCGCCGCGCGTCGCATTGATCGTCCACAACATCTCGCCGATGCCGTAAACGCCGATTGCGAGCACCAGGAAATTGATCCCATGAAGGAAGCCGGTGATCTCGAAGAAAACCAGCCGCGGCGCGCCCGATATCTCGTCGAAGCCTACCGCCGCAAGCACTAGGCCCAGGCAGATTGACAGAATGGTTTTCGGGATGTCGTCGCCGCCAAGCCCGACAAAGGTGGCGAAGGCGAGCAGCATCAGGGCAAAGATTTCGGGCGGACCAAAACTGAGCGCGACAGCGGCCAGCGGCGGCGCGAAGGCGGTGAACAGGATGTTGGCAACCGAGCCGCCGACGAAGGAGGCAACTGCCGCCGTAACCAGCGCCTGGTCGGCCTTGCCCTTGAGCGCCAACGGGCGGCCGTCGAAGGTCGTTGCCACAGCGGTCGATGCGCCAGGAATGCCGAGTGTGATCGACGAGATGGCACCGCCATACATCGCCCCGTAGTAGATTGCGGCGAGAAAGATCATCGCGGTCGCCGGCGGCACCAGAAAGGTTGCCGGCAACAGGATCGCGACGCCGTTCACCGAGCCGAGACCCGGCATGGCCCCGATGAACAGCCCGACCGTCACGCCGATAAAAATCATCATCAGATTCAGCGGCTCGAACGAGGCCAGCATGCCGTCAGCTAGGTGGCCGAGTATTTCCATTATTTTCTCCTTGGCCCGCCGTCGGACAAACTCCGCCCGCCGGCTTCAAACCGGAGGCCGGTCAGTCAGAGGAAGATTGCGTAGAGCGGGATGAACAGCGGCTCGAGATAGCCCTTTGGCAACACGATCCGCATGGCGACATCGAAGAAGAAGAACGTCACCACCGGAGCGCCGAGCGAAACCGCGAGCGTCGTCGTCAGCCGGTGTCTGCCCAGGAAGTGAAGATAGTAGAACATGAAGATCGGGATCGACCCATACATCCCGACGAAGTGGACCATACCGATGAGGGCGGTGATGCCGCCGCCGACCTTGATCAGCATCTCGATTCCGTGAGCATCGAGAAACTGCTCCTCGGAGCGTGACGGCGGAGAGCTCCGCCGCCACCAGTTCACCATGATCCAGATGCAGCTTGCCAGCATAATGCCGGCGAGCCAGAACGGCCAGAAGCCTGTGCCAGGGCCTTCGCCACTGACGTAGCCGATGTTATCGAACCACGCGATGCCCTCCCAGGCGGGCTGCCCGCTTTTCCACATTATGTAGATCGAGAAGAGGGCCAGCACACCCGCCGTGATGATTTCTGCGCGCCGCATGTGTCAGCCCTCTCCTCTATTTTCAGATGTTACTCGCCCATTTCCTTGAACAGCTCTTTGTGCCGCTCGACCTGGGTCGTCCAATAGACCTTCTGCGTAGCTGGATCCATCGACAGCGGCTCGAGGCTTTCGGACGCCATATATTCTTGCCACTCCTGGGAATCGTAGATTTTCGTGAACAGAGCCTGATAGAAGGCCGCGGCATCATCCGACATCCCCGGCGCACCGACCACTGCGCGCTGGTTGTAGTAGCTGAAGTCCTTGCCCAGTTCCTTCACCGTGCGCACGTCGGGCAGATTGGGAAGGCGCTCATCCGAGAAGCTGATCAACGGCACCAAATCGCCCGACTGATAGAAGCCCCTGGCTTCCGACGGGTTGTTGACGCTGGCCATGATCTGCTGGCCGGCAAGATCCTTGGCCACGGCACCACCGCCCTTGTAGGGGATGTATTTGATCTTCAGGCCGTAGTTCTTCTCCAACCAGGCGACGACAATCGAGTCTTCCTGACCTTTGCCGGTTCCACCCATTATGTAGCTACCGTCATTACCTACCTTCGCGACCCAATCCTCAAAGGTCGTGATCCCGGAGTCCTTGTGGACCCAAAGCACGAACGGATCGACACCCATCATCTCGACCGGCGTGAAGGTCATGATGTCGATGCCCAGGTTTGGCTGGCGCAGCGGCGTGGTGAAGAACGAGTTGAGCGTGACCAGGATGGTGTGGTCGGGATCACTCGCCTCCTTCAGCGCGATCAGCGCCTCGGCGCCAGAGCCGCCGCCCTTGTTGTTGGGTACCAGCGGACGCGGCGACAGGTCGTGCTTTTCGGCAACCGACTGGATGAAGCGCGCGATTTGGTCGGCGCCGCCACCGGCACCGGCCATGATCACGAATTCGATCGGCTTTACCGGCTCCCAGGCCTGTGCCGTGCCGGCCAGTCCTGCGAAACCGATTACAGCGGCTCCGGCCGCCATCATCATTCGACGTGTAAGTACCATGTGATCCTCCGTTGGGTTATGGCATTTGATCTTGCTGCCCGGGTGGGCGGCAAAAGCGGGGCGGTGCGTTCTGTCTATTCGCCCCTAGATCGTTAAGCGACAGTATCTCACGCTAGTTCTGCTCCGTCTGTATTCTGCCGGTCGCCTAGTTGAGACTATACCATAGGTTGTAATCCTATGAAACCCCAACGAAAATCAACACTGTTCCCTACCACCCTGTGGGAATTCTCACTGTTTAAGTGAGTAAGTGAGCCGTCATGACCGGAATCGCGCAGTGATCGACAAAATGTCGCATCGCGTCGCCGAAAACCGATTCATGCGCCGCGTACTGGGACGAGGATTTTAGCGATCGACAACGATTCTGCCCTTAGAACAGGCCCTCGATCTCGCCCGCATCGTTCAGGCAGATCGTCTCAGCCGCTGGCACCCGTGGCAGGCCCGGCATGGTCATGATCTCGCCGCAGATCGCAACCACGAAACCAGCCCCGGCTGACAGGCTAACCTCGCGGACCGGCAGGCTGTGGCCGTTCGGCGCACCGCGCTGGGTCGGATCGGTGGTGAACGAGTACTGGGTTTTTGCCATGCACACCGGCAGATGGCCAAAGCCATCGTCTTCCCACTGCTTGAGTTGGTCGCGGACCTTCTTTTCGGCCAGCACTTCATCGGCACGGTAGATGCGCTTGGCGACGGTTTCGATCTTCTCGAACAGGCCCATCGCATCGGGATACAGCGGCGCAAACTGGGCGCCGCCGCCGTCGATCACCTCGACAACCTTGTTGGCAAGATCCTTGATGCCTTCCGAACCATGGGCCCAGTGCTTGCAAAGAATCGCATCGGACCCTTGGGTGGCGACATAGTCCTTGACCGCCTGAACCTCCGCATCCGTGTCGGCGACGAAATGGTTGATGCAAACCACGGCTGGAACCCCGAACTGCTTCACGTTCTCGATGTGGCGGCCCAGATTGACGCAACCCTTCTTCAACGCCTCGACGTTCTCCTTGCCGAGGTCCTCCTTTTTAACGCCGCCATGCATCTTCAATGCCCGGATGGTGGCGACAATGACCACTGCCTTCGGTGACAGTCCGGCCTTGCGGCACTTGATGTTGAAGAACTTCTCGGCCCCCAGGTCGGCGCCAAATCCAGCCTCGGTGACCACATAGTCGGCGAGTTTCAGCGCCGTTGTGGTTGCCATTACCGAGTTGCAACCATGGGCGATGTTGGCGAACGGACCACCATGGACGAAGGCCGGGTTGTTCTCCAGCGTCTGCACCAGGTTCGGCTGCATCGCGTCCTTGAGCAGCACTGCCATCGCCCCGTCGGCCTTGATATCACGGCAGGTCACCGCGGACTTGTCACGGCGATAGGCGACGATGATGTCGCCGAGCCGGCGCTCCAGATCCTTGAGGTCGGTCGCCAGGCACAGGATCGCCATCACCTCGGAGGCAACGGTGATATCAAACCCGGCCTCACGCGGGAAACCATTCGAGACGCCGCCCAGCGAGCAATTGATCTGGCGCAGCGCCCGGTCGTTCATGTCCATCACCCGGCGCCAGACAACACGGCGGGTGTCGATATCCAAGCCGTTGCCCCAGTAGATGTGATTGTCGATCATTGCGCTCAGCAGGTTGTGGGCCGAGGTGATTGCGTGAAAATCGCCGGTGAAGTGGAGGTTCATATCCTCCATCGGCACGACCTGGGCATAACCGCCACCGGCGGCCCCGCCCTTCATGCCGAAGTTCGGCCCGAGCGAGGCCTCGCGGATGCAGATCGCCGCATTCTTGCCGATCGCGCACAAACCGTCACCAAGGCCGACCGTTGTGGTGGTCTTGCCCTCGCCCGCCGGCGTCGGGGTCATCGCGGTGACCAGGATCAGGTGGCCGTCCTTGTTGCCACGAATTGACTCGATGAACTCCTCGGACACCTTGGCCTTGTCATGGCCGAACGGCACCAGATGCTCGCTGGCGATGCCCAGCTTGGCGCCAATTTCCTGGATGGGCTTTTTGTTCGCCTTGCGGGCAATTTCTATATCCGACATGTGATGCGTTCCCGTATTGTGTTGCTGATTGGTCAGGAGCCGAGTTTGGTGCCTGCCACTACCCCTGCCTTCGATGCCCATTCTGCGGCGGCGACTTTGCCATCACCCTCGGGCCGCAATCGTTTTAGTAGGATTCGCCCACCGCCCGACTGCACGGTTACGCCATCCTCGGATACAGAGACGACTTCGCCGGGCGTCGCGTCGAGCGCGCTGCCGCCGCCGTCGGTTCGGCGGGCATCGAACAACAGCACCTCCGACCCCGCCAGCGTGGTCCAGGCACCGGGCTGCGGATTGGCGCCCCGGATCATATTGTAGACATCGGCCACCGGGCGGCCCCAGTCGATCTGCACGTCCTTCTTGCGGCACCAGCTCTCGTAGGTGGCGTTGGCCTCGTCCTGCTTGCCGTGCGGCGGGTTGCCGCCGCGGATCAGGTCGATTGCCTCCAGCGTGGTCTCGATGCCGAGCGGGAATATCTTCTTGAAATAGATATCGCCCAGGGTCTCGTCCGGCCCGATATCGCACTCGCGCTGCAACAGGATGTCGCCCTCGTCCAGCCCGTCATCGGGGAAGAACCAGCTGAGCCCGGTCTTGGTCGAGCCCCAGATGATTGGCCAGTTGATCGAGGACGGCCCGCGATGCAGCGGCAGCAATGACGGGTGGAAGCATATCGAGCCAAACTTCGGGATGCTGCGCGCCGCGTCGGGTACGAAAATGATCATATAGGCCATGACCATCAGATCGGCATTCAGCGCCCGCATTTGATCAAGGACATCCTTGTCCTTGTAGTTCGGTGGCTGAAAGAGCGCCAACCCATGCTCCAACGCCGCCTCCTTGACTGGATCGACCGGGCGGCCATCCTTGTCGGGTGACGTATAGACGCCGGCGACCTCGTCGATGCCAACCTCGAGTATTTTCTCGAGTGCCGCGCGTCCGAAGGCCTGTTGTCCGTTTACGATCAGGCGCATGCTGCCGTTCCTCCCTGTGCCAACGCCGCCGGTTGAACCCGCCGCGTTAGATTCCTTGGTGAAATCACCCTTAACTCACTCCGCCGCTGCCTTTTGTAACTCGCCCACGGCACCCGAGGCGCCGATCTGGGCGATCTCGGCGTCGGAATACCCCAGCACGTCGCGCAGGATCTCGACGGTATGCTCGCCCAGTAGCGGCGAGCGGGTCACCTCCGACGGGCTGTCCGACATTTTGATTGGGTTGCCGACAGTCAGGTATTTGCCCCGCGTCGGATGATCGACCTCGACGATGGTGCCGGTGGCGCGCAGGCCCTCATCCTCGGCGATCTCCTTCATGCTCAGGATCGGGCCGACCGGGATGTCGAGCGGATTACATAGATCCATGACCTCGAACTTGGTCAGGGTCATGGTCCATTCCTCAATGGTGCCGAAAATCTGGTTCAGTTTATCGAGCCGCGCCCGGGCCTTGGCATAGCCCGGGTCTTCCTTCCATTCGGGTTTGCCGATCAGATCGCAGATCTTCGGCCAGGCAACTTCCTGGGTGATGAAGTAGGTATAGGCGTTGGGGTCGGTCTCCCAGCCCTTGCATTTCAGAATCCGCCCCGGCTGACCA
>Ga0307380_10003583_pt1 | contig 21366 bp, 14 predicted proteins | sample UN3MG_FD_202239 | JGI IMG/M metagenome (GOLD analysis project Ga0307380, IMG submission 202239) | Soil microbial communities from Risofladan, Vaasa, Finland - UN-3 | ecosystem: Environmental > Terrestrial > Soil > Coastal area > Acid sulfate soil | place: Finland: Risofladan, Vaasa | collected... | reverse complement strand
TTGGTTTTAATTGAGCAATTGCTTCCATCGTAGCTAAAACAACAGCTCCACCTGTCATATCAGTTTTCATAGAGCCCATATTTTCACTAGGTTTGATACTAATACCACCAGAATCAAAGGTAATTGCTTTTCCAATTAAAGCTAGGGTATCAACATCCTTCAATTCAGAGCCATATTCCATAATAATGAATTTAGGCGGTTCTTCAGTCCCTTGAGCAACAGCCAAAAAGCTATGTAAACCAATTTCTCGAGATTTTTCGCGATCAAAAATAGTTGTTTTGATTTTATATTCTTTTTCAAGACGTAGTGCTTCTTCAGCTAATTTAGTAGGAGTAATATCATTAGCCGGTCCCCAAGCTAATTCACGACAAAAGTTAACCGCTTTAGCAATAATTTCGCCATTATGCAATCCAACTTTCATGACTTTTTGATCAGCTTTGGGACTGAAGAGAATTAATTCATCAACATGTTTGAATTTATCCAAGTTCTTTGTTTTATATTTGAGATTTTGGAAACTACCCATAAGAAATCCCTGAACAAGAGCTTCGGAAATCTTGGTTAGATCAAAACCTTTACGCAAAAAATGATCTACACTAATAGCTATTTTCTTAGCACCACTATCTCGAGCCTTTCTTGAAGCATTACCAATAGCTTTTCTAATACCATCTATTGTTAGCTTGTCTTCTTTACCTAATCCCACTAAAAGAACTCTTTTAGCAGGAATTAATCCTTGAGTATAGGTGAGAAGAAGTTCACCAGATTCACCTTTAAAATCTTCAAGAGAAATAATGTCCTTAACAAGTTTACCAAGAGGACCAGAGTCTTTTCCGATTAAAGGGTCATCTTTACAGTTTTCGAGAGCACCAATGATGATCATAGATGCTTCGACTTTATCAAAATCAGATTGTAAAGTAGAAACTTTCATAATGAACACAACAATTTGTTTCTGATTTAGTAGTAGAAAATTTGTATTACTTATATTTTGTGCTTAAAAGAAATTAAAGAATAAAAAATCATAAGTGCTTTTTTAAGAGAATTTATTACATCATCTGTTGCATAAATGCTAAACCTTCAGAGCTAAATTCCAAATCTAAAACAATTTCCTTGGAATTTTTCGTAATTAATTGTTCAAAAGGTTGTTGCCACCAATCAGCAACATTATCAATATTTTTTGGTTGGATAAAATCAAAAATTAATTCAATAGCTTGCTCAATAACACTTTCATCTTGTCCTTGCAAAATATCAGTAAAAATATGTTTGGTAATAACTTCTTTAATTGATTTATTTTTATAATCCTTGTCTGAGAGATCAATTGATTTTTTTGGAGAATTACCTCCAATAGCTAAATCAGGTGTGTTGAGAATTAATTTGATAGTCATATCTATCCCAATTACTTTGCTGTTCTAATAATATTAATATCCGAAATAATTTAATAAATACTTGGTTAATGCAAAAAGCATTTAATAATGCAAAATTTTTTTAAAAAATCATTAAAAAAGAAATTTATATAAACTAAAATGGTTTATATGTTATAGGGTAGTATAGTATTAGGAAGAAAAGAGATGTGGTTGTAGTAAATGAAACAAGTAAAATTAGGTGGATTAATTTGTTTTCTTATTTTTATCAGCTATTTTGCTCAAATACAATTGTTAAGTGTTGATAGTGCACCACATGAATCTTTCTTTACTATATCTATTATAACAACTGAAGGTGGGTTTAGACCTGATTATTGTAATCTACTCAAACAACAATTAGCGAGCATAAACATAGATACGAAGTTAAATATTGTAGGCTGGGGATTAATGGAATTTTATCCATGGCGTTCTACTTGCGATATGTTATATGGTGGGCTTTATGGAAATAGTTTAGACCCAGATTATACTAATGTCTATTCTGAAAATGCTTCCTTCTATCTATATGGGTATGATAATTTATTTGGGTATGATACTAGTATGGACTGGGATGAGGATCTTGGCACTGGAATAAACGAATGGTATCTAAAGCAAGGTAGACTTATAATGCCTCCAAATTCTCAGGAGCGCATTCAACACTACTGGGATTGGGAACAATATATGATGGATAAGATTTGCCCAATATTACCTACAGATTCACCTAAAGATTATTACGCTCAATGGAGCGAACTAGAAGGATTTGATTGTTTAAAGGGAGTTTTACAATCATGGGGAAAGATGTACTGGACAGATTCGCATAAAGGACAGCTTAATACAAATGAATTAGTCATTACTGATGCAGCCTGGTCTGATTTGAACCCCTTGTTCCAAGACGATACTTCTTCAAGCTACATTAGCTCAGCTGTTATGGATCCTCTAATTTGGTATGATGCTGACTTAAGCGCATGGCCACACTTAGCAGATAGCTATCAATATCTTGACGATACAACCATCCAAATCCATGTTCGTGATGGTATAAAATGGGGTGGTCCCGTCCCAGGACAATTTTTAGATATTGAAGATGTCTACTTTACTTTCTATGCTTGGAAGCATCTTTCAAATGATATCCATTTGTGGGACTGGATTTCCGATATGGAAATTATTGATCAATATACCATGAAGATTTATGTTGATGCTGATGATTCCACACCAGGTGCACAAGCATATGCTCCATCCTTACCAGCATTATCAACCAGAATCTTACCAGAACACTACTTGAACGTAACTCAAGAAGCTGACGGAATTACTCCAGATGTTTCACATGCAAATTGGAATACCTTCGCAACCAATGCCTTTGGAACTGGTCCATTTGAAATTACAGATTTTAGAGTAGGTGATGAAACCATTCTCACAGTACGAGCTGACTATTGGGGTCTTGATGAGACGATCACAAGTGACCCAGACCTTGACTGGTTAAACAGATGGGGTTGGGGAACAGCTTATGATGCAGATGGTCTCACCACTCAAAGAATCAGAATTATTCCTGATAGACAAACCGCTATCCTCGAATTTGAGGTAGGTAAAGTCGACATTGAAGCAGTAACTGACTTCCCAGACAAAAGAGATGAAATGATGACTGATCCAGACTTCTTGATTCAATCTAAACTATTATCTTCAATGGGTTTATTTGCTTTCAATATGAGAGAAGTAAGAGAAATAATTGGAAGTAGAGAACCATGTCCTAATGATCCAGAAATAACAATTGGGTTGGCTGTAAGAAAAGCAATTAGCTATGCAGCAAATAAAATTGAAATGAATGACGTAATTCATGGAGGACTCAATTTTATTAATGATTGGCCTATCTATCCTACAATGGGTGTTTGGGGTAATCCAAATATCATAAAATATGATCACGATTTAGAAAAAGCCAAAGAGTATATGGCAAAGGCAGGCTATATTATTGATGTTCCAACGGAAACTATGCTAAATACTAAATTAATTGACTTTGTTAAGGACTATTGGTATGTCTTAGTAATAGGCTGTGTTTCTATACCACTAACATATTTTAGTATAAAATTGATAATAAAATTAGTTAGAAGAAATAAAAAAAGTGGAAATTTTAAAGAAAAAAATCAAAGTGTAAAAAATGAAAAATAGAAAAAAAGTAATTTATAATTTACCATTTTTCATAATGGACTTTTTCTTTTTTATAGCGAACTTCCTGCTTTTTCTCTTCATTTGGATAACCAATGGCATTTAAGGATAAAGGTACAATATCCGGTGGTAGGTTAAACAAATCTTTGATTCCAGAAACACGTTCTTGAATTGGATATATACCTAACCAAACTGCTCCTAAACCTAACCCATGAGCTGCTAAGAGAAGATTTTGAGTTGCAGCTGAACAATCTTGAACCCAATAATCACAATATTTATCAGTTTCAACTTTAGCACAGATTAGAATTGCTAAGGGAGCTTCTTTGAGCATCTTGGAATATGGATGAAAATCAGGTATTTTATTTAATTTCTCTCGTTCTGTAATAATAATAAAATGCCAAGGTTGTCTGTTACCTGCTGAAGGGGCTTGCATAGCGGCATGTAAAAGTTTGTCCAAAATCTCATTAGGTATTGGTTTGTTCTTAAATTTACGAATACTCCTTCTTGTTAAAATAGCTTCCATTAATTCCATTAGTATCACAACATGTAATATCGTTTACTTGCAAATAAAAATTACTACTGCATATAATTGATAATATTCAAGCGAAATGATTTTAAAATTTTTAAAAGATTTTAAAAGAATAAACTATTTATTGTATAAGGCAAAATAAAATAACTAGTGATGAGCTATGAGAGGTTGGACTAGAAGAAAAATTCTATGGGTTTTTATAGCAATGTTTTCGCTTATTAGTATAAATTTTATGCAAATTGAACCTATCCAAGCATCAACAATTAATTTTACATTAGTAGCTAAAACAAGTGGTAGTGCATATAATATCGATTTGCTCCATCTAGTAGCTCAAAAATTACAACCTTTAGGTATTGATTTACAGATCATTTATCAAGATTGGCCAAGTTTTATTGAAGAATTGCTATCTTTTCATGATTATGATTTAGTGTATTTGGATATGGCAGTAGGTTTGAATCCAGATTATTCAGATATTTATAGTGAAAATGGCACATCGAATCTTTTTGGCTATGATACAGAAATGGATTGGAATGTAGAATTGGGAACAGGAAAAAATGAGTGGTATTTAAATCAAGGGAAAGAAATATTTCCTCCAAATTCAAATGACAGGATACAACACTACTGGGACTGGGAACAATATCTTATGGATAAGATATGTCCATTATTACCTATTTTTGTTCCCAAAACTTATACTGCATACTGGGAACCATTAAGGGGATATAACAGCACTAAAGATTTGATACAGTCATGGGGAAAAATGTTTTGGCAATCACCTACACTTCATGAAGGGCAAAACAGGAGGGATGAATTTGTTGTAAGTGATTATGATTATTCAGAATTAAATCCCTTGTTACTAAATGACAGTAATAGTAATTCAAAATACATTAACAGCTTTACAATGGATCCATTACTTTGGATTGATTCAGATAGATCAATTTGGCCACATCTAGGATCAATAAAATACTTAAATGACACCCATATTCAAATCGATATTAAACAGGGAATTACTTGGGCAAATGATACAGATGATTTATTTTATAATGAAAGATTAGATGCAGAAGATGTTTATTTCACTTTTTATCTCTGGAAAAGTGTTTTACATGATACATCATTTAATTGGTTAGAGGATATGAAAATAACTGCTAATTATACACTCGAGATGTTCATAGACAGTAATCTAGCTACTTTAGAAAACGAACCAAGTGTTGAATTTTTAACCTCACTATCTCAATATATTCTACCTGAACATTACTTGAATCAAACCCAACTTGTAGACGGTATAACACCAGATTTAACACATTCTTCATGGGAGAAATTCTCGAAATATTGTTTTGGAACTGGCTTATTTGAAATAAATACTCAATTAGAACATTTAGAAACAACTTTGAGTCGTAGAACAGATAGCTGGTGGTTAAACAATGCGATAACTAAAGATCCATCTTTAAATTGGCAAGTACGTTTTGGCGATTTCGATGTAGGTAGCACTTATAAAAATCTAACTAAACTAAGAATCATTCATACAAATGACCTTATAGAGGAACATAATTTATTTATGACAGGTAAAATTGATAGAATTGATGTTTGGACTGATTACAAAGATGATTACGAAGCTAATCAAAATTTTGTCGTTCAACAATCAGGCATTTCAAATATATTATCAATAATTGGTTATAATTTAAGACCAATTAGAGGAGCAATAGCTGATAGAGCACCAACACCTACAGATCCAGGATTAAGTATGGGATTAGCTGTTAGAAAAGCAATAAATTATGCAATAGATAGGGATGAAATGAATAAAATATTAACTGGCAATAATTATCAAATAATCAATCATCCAGTAAATCCTAGAATAGGTATTTGGTTAAATCCAAGAATAATAAAATATAATCATGATTTACAGCTAGCCAAAGAAATAATGGTAAATGCAGGATATACTATAGATAATTTTACTCCCAGATTAAATGGTTTTTCACTATTACTCTCATCATTAGCTATACTTGCTCTACTGCCTATTTATTCTCTTTTAAGGAAAAGACAAAAGAAAATATAAAATTACTAGCTTAATTTTATATTTGGCAACTTTTTTTTCTTTTTTATTAAAAATTATAGATGTAAAAAAATATATAAACCATTTTGGTTAATATAATATTGGAGTAGCGGTAGTAATGGATGGTTAAGATGAAATCAAGAGAAAAGGGATTAAAATTATTTGGAAGAAAAACAATAAGGAAAGAAAAAGTTCGAATAATAAAAGGTTTAATAATAGCCATTTTTATTATTAATAGTTTAATATGTCAACAACCACCTACTATAAAAACTATCGACCCCTTCTTTACATTAGTAGCTAAAACAAATGGTGGAGGTCAAAGACCCGATTACCTTAATTTCTTAAGAATGTATTTAGCAAGAATTGGTATAGATGTTGATGTTATAATTCTAAGCTCACCAAGCTTTGTATCAGAATTGATCGCATTTAGAGATTTTGATATTTGTTATGCTAGTTTGGCAGGAAGTGGTGCTGATCCTGATTTCACCGGTATATATAATGAAAACGGTTCACTTAATTTATTTGGGTATGATACCAGCATGGATTGGGATGATGAACTTAACACAGGTAAAAATGAATGGTATATGAAACAAGGAACCTTGTTTTCATCTGCTTACTCAACAGAACGCGTACTACATTACTGGGATTGGGAACAATATATGATGGATAAAATCTGTCCACTCTTGCCCACTTTTGCTCCTAAATCGTATATTTCTCAATGGTCAAATCTTAAAGGGTATAACTACACAGAGGGAATTCTCCAATCTTGGGGTAAAATGTACTATGATGGTTCTCACACAGGACAATTAAGCACAACTGAATTAGTCATAACTGATGCAGCTTGGTCTGATTTGAATCCACTGTTCCAAGCTGATAGCTCATCTGCAAGAATCAGTAAAGCAATTTTAGATCCACTTATCTGGTATGATAGTGATTTAAGTGTTTGGCCACACTTAGCTGATAACATTACTTTTCTTAACGATACAACGATCCAAATTCATGTTCGTAATGGTATTAAATGGGCAGAAGACCCTGAAGGATTATTCAGTGATGAATATTTGGACATTTATGATGTCTACTTTACACTTTATGCTTGGAAAACTGTTTCAAATGATATCCACTTATGGGACTGGATCGAAGAAATGGAAATAGTCGATCAATATACCATGAAAATCTATGTTGATGCAGATAAAATAACTTCAAAAAATGATGCCTATGCACCAGCTCTGTCAAAATTATCTACATTAATTCTACCAGAACATTATCTAAACCAAAGCCAATTAGTAGATGGAATTACTCCAGATATTTTAGACCCAGCTTGGTATACCTTTAAAACAAATTGTTTTGGAACTGGATTATTCCAATTCAATAATTTTACAAAAATAGTTGAAACAATACTAACAGTAAGAGCTGATTATTGGGGATTAAATGAAACGATTACAAGTGATCCAGCTTTAGATTTTGAAAGACGATTTGGTGATTTTTCAGGTGGTATAACTCAATACAGAATCAGAATTATTCCTGATAGACAAACAGCTATCCTCGAATTTGAGGCAGGTAAAGTCGATATTGAAGGAGTATCTGACTTCCCAGACAAAAGAGATGAAATGATGACTAATCCAAACTTCATAATCCAATCAGATACAACTTATAGTTTTGGTTTTTATGGTTATAATATGAGAGAAACTAGACCAGAAGTTGGTAATCGTGAATTAAGCACAATTGATCCAACAATTACAAAAGGTTTAGCTCTCAGAAAAGCTATGTCTTATGTTGTAGACAGACAAGAAATTAACGAGGTTATTCATAGAGGCGAATATACCATTACTAACTGGCCTATTTATCCAAAGATGAGTATTTGGTGTAATCCAAACATCATCAAATACAACCATGATCTTGATAAGGCTAGAGAGTACATGGCTAAAGCTGGGATACCTTTTCCCACCCCTACTAATGATAATAATTGGTTTGGTCATCTTATAAGTCTTGTATTTTTTTCATCTCTAGGAGGGAGTTGCTTATTGGTTGTTTCAATAGTTTATATTAGAAAAGGAATAATGAAGCGAATAATGAAGCAAAAAAATAAGCAAAGAAATGTAAAAATAATGGATGAACGGGAATTTAAATTATATTTTAAAAAGCAGAAATAAAAAATTCCTTGGTGATGAAATGAAAAGAACAAGAAAAGCTATTACTTGTTTACTAGTAGGAGTTATTATTGGGATATCAATTTTTTCAAACTGTCATGTAAATAAAGTTGAAAGTATTAATCCATTCTTTACTTTAGTTTTCAAAACAAACGGTGGAGGAGTACGACCTGACTATGGTAACTTATTAAGACAACACTTAGCAAGAATTGGTATCGATGTTAAAGTTATCATTCAAGACTGGCCTACATATGTAGGAGAAATAATTGCTTTTAGAGATTTTGACATCATCTATACAGGATTTGAATCTGGCACTCTCGATCCACCATCTTATCAGTCATATTATGACTGTTATGATGAAAATGCTACATTGAACCTATTTGGTTATGATACTAGTTTAGATTGGGATGATGAGCTTGGTGCGGGACTCAATGAATGGTACCTGAAACAGATGGCTTCAATTACACCTCCTAACTCTGAAGAACGAATCCAACTTTACTGGGATTGGGAGCAATATTTTATGGATAAGATTTGTCCAATGATACCTACTTTTATACCAAAAACCTATGAAGCAACCTGGGCAAATTTACAGGGTTATAGTTATAGAGATGGTTTGTTACAATCTTGGGGAAAAATGAATTGGATGGATGAACATAAAGGACAAGAAAGTACAGATGAAATAGTTATAAATGACAAACAATGGTCTGATTTGAATCCTATATTCCAAGAAGATTCAGCTTCGAATTTTATTAGCAAAGCATTGATGGATCCACTCATATATTTCGATTCTGATAGCAGTGTTTGGCCCCATTTAGCACAAAGCTTGACATATCTTAATGATACAACAATAGAGATTGTAACAAGGGATGGTATAAAATGGAATGCTGATTTTGAGGGGAATTTTACTAACGAATATTTCGATATCAGGGATGTTTATTTTACTCTTTACGCATGGAAACATGTCTCAAATGATATCCACTCTTGGGATTGGATAAAAGATATGGAAGTAATTGATAATAAAACAATGAGAATTTATGTCGATGGGGACAAAACAAATCCAGGAAATAATGTTTATCCTTACGCTCTTTCAGCATTATCAACATTAATTTTACCAGAACACTATTTAAATCAAACACAATTAGTAGATGGTATTACCCCTGATATTACCCATACTTCTTGGACTGCTTTTGCTACTCATGCTTTTGGAACTGGTTTGTTTGAAATGGGTGATATTATAGAGGGTATTTATACAGAACTTCAAATAAGAACAGATTATTGGGGATTTGATGAAATAACTACAAACGATCCAGAACTTAATTGGTTAAATCGTTTTGGTGATTTCTCTAATATTATAGACAAATTGAAAATTGCAATTATCCCCGATAGGAATATTGCTATTTACCTTTTCAAGGCAGGAAAATTAGACATCGTAGATATTACTGATTTTTATTATATAAGAGAAGAAATGGAAGAAAACTCAGATTTTACTGTTCAGTCAGATTTAGGGGCAGATTATGAGTTTTTCGGTTTCAATTTACGAGAATCTAGACCACAGGTTGGTGATAGATCATTAATTACAATTGATCCAACAATTACAAAAGGTTTAGCCCTCAGAAAAGCTATGTCATATGCAGTAGACAGAAATGAAATCAATAAGATTGTCCACGGAGACGAATATTACATTAATATTTGGCCTATTAATCCAACGATGGGTATTTGGTGTAATCCAAACATTATCAGATACAACTTCGATTTTGATAAGGCTAACATGTACATGTGCAAAGCAGGATTTGGTCCTTTTAATTGCGCTCCTTCTCAAAACGCTTCTATTTCATCTTCAGTAAGTGAAATAATTTACTTTGGAATAATTTCAGTAGTTGTTATCGGTTTTAATATTCTTAAAAATAAAAGAAAGAAATTGGTAGAATAATTATTGAGTAATGACTATAACAATCAAGAAATTACTAATTACATTAGTAGTTCTAAAAAAAACAGATAAAATTATCAAATTGGTGATTTAATGTATAGAACAAGAAAAGCTATTACTTGTTTACTAGTAGGAGTTATTATTGGGCTATCTTTTTTTTCAAATTGTGCTATAAATAAAGTTGAAAGTATTGATCCATTCTTTACTTTAGTAGCTAAAACATATTGGGGAGGTAATGGGTATGATTACCTTAACTTCTTAAGACAACATTTAGCAAGAATTGGTATAGATGTTAATATTGTCATTCTAGACTGGCCCATTTTTTTTGGTGAATTGATTGCCTTCAAGGATTTTGATATTTGTTATATTGATTACTCAGGAAGCGGTACTGACCCAGACTTCACTGGTTTTTATTGCGAAAACGGTTCACTAAACTTGTCTGGGTATGATACAAGCATGGACTGGGATAATGAAATTAATACAGGTATAAATGAATGGTACTTAAAACAAGGATCTCTTATGATGCCTCCCAACTCAGTAGAACGGGTACAACACTACTGGGACTGGGAAGAATATTTAATGGACAAGATTTGTCCAATAATACCAGGATTTATTTCTAAAACATATATTTCATCTTGGTCAAATCTTAAAGGGTATAATTATTCAACTGGTATTCGTCAATCATGGGGAAAATTATATTTTGATGGTTCTCACAGAGGACAACTAAATACTGATGAATTAGTCATTTGTGATTTTGCTTGGTCTGAGTTGAATCCTTTATTCCAAGATTATAGTGCATCAGAATATATTAATGATGCTTGTTTAGATAATCTTATTTGGTGTGATAATGATAGAAGTATATGGCCAAATTTAGCTGATAGTTATACTTATTTAAATGATACAACCATCCAAATTCACATTCGTAATGGCATAAAATGGGCAGAAGATCCAGATGGATTATTTTCTGATGAAGAATTAGATATTGAAGATGTCTACTTTACCTTATATTGCTTGAAAACAATATCACCTGATAGTAAAACATGGAATTGGATAAGAACTTTAGAAAAAAATGACCAATATACTATGACCATCTATATTGATGGTGATACTACCATTGATGGAAATCAAGTATATGCTTCCTCTTTATCAGATTTATCTACTGCTAAAATTCTCCCTGAACATTATTTGAATCAAACACAATTACCTGATGGTACAACTCCTGATATTACTCATACTTATTGGGAAAAATTCTCAAAGAATTGTTTTGGAACGGGTCCTTTTGAAATTAGTAGCTTTTTAGAAGGTATTGAAACGGTTCTCTCAATAAGAGAAGATTATTGGGGACTTGACGAAACTATCACTAGTGATCCTGCACTCAATTGGGAAGAACGTTGGGGTTTTGGTGCTCAATTTGATACTGAAGGTCTAACTCAACAAAGAATAAGGATTGTTCCTAATAATAAAATAACTTTACTAGAATATAAAGCTGGAAGAGTGGATTTAATTGACATAACTAATCTCCCTCTTGAAAGAGAAGAAATGACTGATAATCTAGACTTTAGTATTCAATCGGATATTACTTCCAGCTTTGGATTTTTCGGTTTCAATTTACGAGAATCTAGACCACAAGTTGGTGATAGATATCCAAGTTATTTCAATCCAGCAATAACAAAAGGTTTAGCTGTAAGGAAATCTATCGCTTATGCAATTAATAGAGAAGAAATGAATAATATAATTCACAATGGGGAATATTATATTAATAATTGGCCCATTTCAGCTAAACAACAAATCTGGTGTAATCCAGATATTATTAAGTATAATTTTAATTTAACAAAAGCTAGAGAATTTTGTAATTTATGGATGATTCCAGGAGATACTTTCTCATCAAAAATAAATATTGCCCTTTCTCCTCTCTTAACGTTAGTTATTGTAGCACTTATCATTTTGATTATACCAAAAAAACAATTGAATAATTTTAAAATTGTTAATATCAAAAGAAAAAAGAAATGCAAATAAAAAAAAGAAAAAAATCTTTCATTAAAATTTATGATTTTCTAGAAAAACAAATTTGAATGAAAAAATTCTTGTTTAATTGAGAATTAATTGTAATTTTTCCAAGAAATTTACAAATTTATAAATACCTATACAGCACTAAAGTATTTTATTAAATTTATAATAGGTGTTTTTACGAATTCTCTAAATAGAAATATCGAAAAAGATACTAAGGAAAACAATCTAACCTTAAATGGTATAAGATTTAAATATAGTGTTCTTTCAACTAAGAATTTCCCAGAATTACAAAGAAACATGGATCAACTTGATGAAGAAGGTAAACTCGGGAAAAATAAACAGTTTAGGGAATACATTGATAATATGCAATTCAAGATTCCAGAAGATTTTCCAACAGCCAAATATGTTATTGTTTTAGCAAGAGAAGAAAAGTTAGCATTAGTTAATGTTCATTATAAAGATAAGAAACAAGAAATTATGGTTTCCCCAAGCTATTATGAGATTGGCATAAAATCTGAAGATATGATTAATCTCATTAGAAATGAAATCATTAAAAATAATAACTACAGAATTGAAAGAGCTAGAGGATTACATTTAAAATTATTAGCTGTTCGAAGTGGGCTTACAAAATACGGTAGAAATAATATCTCTTATGATGATGAATTTGGTAGCTTTCTTTTACTAAGTGCTTATTACACAGATTTTGACTTCCAAAAAGAGGAATTATATGAAAAGAAAATGATGGATAAATGTCAGAATTGTAAAATATGTATAAAGGCTTGTCCAACGGGATGTATATCAGAAGATAATTTTGTTATTAATGTTGACAGATGTATACCTCTGTATAATGAGCTCGAAGGTGAATTCCCTGATTGGCTTGATTCTAAAAGTCATAATGCATTAATAGGTTGCATGAAATGTCAAATGTTTTGTCCAGTTAATAGTGAAGCTATGAAACATCCAATCAAATTCGAAGATCTCACAGAAGAAGAAACACTAGTTTTACTTAATGCTGATAAAAATAGCTCTTTATTAGAATCTATTAGTGTGAAGCTTCACATGCCAATAGCTACTAATACTGATGATTACCTTCCAGCACTTAAAAGAAATTTAGCTATCTTATTACAATGAATTCTTTAAAAATCACAATCTTTCCTTTTTCTTATCCCTTTTACTGTAAGTTTATAATTAATTAGCTAATAATAAACTTAGATTTTATGGAGGATTTTCTATGAATTCCAAAAAAATGATTTCTAATATTTTATTATTAATAATTTTTATATCTTCATTAACTCCATTAATAGTATCATCTAAAAAGCCTGAAACGGAATTTGAATTAGACTTAGCTCCGAAAACTACCAAAAATTGGACCTTTATGATCTATTTCTGTGCTGATACTCGAGACGATTATGTTACTTCTAGTTTAGATAATTCAGCAAATTGGCTGGCAAGTGCGATGTTAGGAACCATAAATTCTTTGTATTGGTATGATTTGCTAGATGGTTCTGAATCAAATCTTAATGTACTTGCACTTTTCGATCACCCATATTCAGCTGAATATCCTAATGGGCAAGCAAAATTATATGAGCTCCAATATAATAATCTAATAACTTTAGCAAATTATGGACCAAAGAACATGGGAAATCCAAATACACTTAAAGATTTTATTAATTATTGTAAAGCTCACTATCCTGCGAATAATTATGCTTTGGTTTTAAGTGATCATGGTCGAGGATATGCTGGAGCGTGCTATGATTATCATGCTACTCATGAATCATGGGAATATGCATTAGGTGATTGCCTTTCTCTTCCTGAAATAGAACAAGCATTATCTTCTGCTGGAGATGTAGATGTCTTAGTTATGGATACTTGTTTAGGGGGATCCTACGAATTAATGTGGCAATTACGTGGTGAAGCTCGGTATGTAATTGCTGGTGAATCACTACAAACCTCAAAAGCTCTATATCATCCTAGGGATATTCTCTATACCTTAAGTAGAGATACAACAATGACTCCTTTAGAGCTTGCTCAAGTTTGTTTTGATTTTGCTGTTTCACCTGTTAAAGTTCCTTCTGATCCTTACGGTCCTTCTCCTCAGTGGCCTTCAGTGACTCTTTTTGATTTAGAGAAATTTGAAGCTCTGCCTTTAACTGGAGGACTAAGTTTGTTTTATGCTTTTGATAAAATGACTGAATATTTGTATAACGAGGTCCTACATAATCTAACTTATGCTCGTGAGGTATTTATTCCTCTTAGAAATCAATTACATTATTACACAAATATTTTCAAATCTAAAGCTATGATGGTTGATTTAGGAGACTTTGTTACAACTTTATTAGAGCATGTAGATGAACTCCACTATCATGCTGATATCGAGTATTATGCTGGACAAGTATTGGCTCGTTTAACAGAAGGTTCCTCTACTAGTCCAATTGTTGACCATGAAGTATTACCTGTTTATGCTACCAGCAATCTTACTGGTTTTAGTATTTGTTTCCCCGACACTAGAGATATGTATCAAGAATATTTGTATGCAAATCTCTATGATACTTTTGATATTTCTGTAGATACCTATTGGGATGAATTTATCTTCAACATTTACCCACCCAATCAAAGTTTATTGAAAATTCCTATCCCCGAATTTTATGAGGAATTTCACTTCTTCTTGCATCCATGTGATCCTACTATTAATTTACATATATTTATTGATACCTCACCTTTTGAAAAACCATTACATATTGGTTATGGTGGACCCAGAACAGGAATTGGTATGGGTATTAACGTAGACATAGAAGGTGCTTCATTTGAAGATACTCTTATTTTTGGTTCAACAATGATACGTATACCTGCTGCAAGCATACCTGCTTTATCAAAAAGTGTTTCACAAAATATCCAGGTAGTAATTAATGCATCAACTGCTGCAAGTGCAACACAAGATGTGAATCTTACTGTTCGACATGTGGACTCCACAGGTATATTATGGGAAGCTTCCAAAACGTCTGAAATTGATATTGGTCAAATTATCAGAACAAATGTTACAACTGATGACGAATGGACTGATTGGGAAGAGTTAGCACCACCCTTAAGTACAAAAAGATTTAGCGGTTATAATGCTCCAATAGCTACATTCTCAATAATATTCACTTCAATAGTTTGTTTAATAATAAACAAAAGAGAAAAGAAGGAATGATCATTCCTTCAATCATTTTTTTTATTTACCACTTGAGAATTTCATTTCATTCAAGAGGAGCATTGGTGATTTTGTACCAGCTTCAACAAGAAGGTCTTTACCAATCAATTTGATATTTTTAAGAACATCATAAACAGTTGTTCCAAGCATGGTATTCTTTACTGGATATTTGATTTCTCCTTTTTCAACCCAGAATCCTACATCAACTTGTTGGCTAATGCTTGGACCACCTTGAGCCCCTAAACCATTTTCAAGATATAATCCTGTGCCTAATTCAGCAAATAATTCATCTTTTGATGCTGTACCAGGTTCAATTTGAATTACCCTTGTACTTGGATGGGGAATGCCATCATAGCTTTGTTTTGAAGCACTACCGGTATTTGGTATATCCAATTTCTTGGATGTATAAACATCACTCAAATAAGATAATAAGGTACCATTTTCTACAATGATTGTTTTCTGACTTGGTGAACCTTCATCATCGAAAAATCTGCTACCTGTGCCACCAATTTCCAAAGGATTGTCAACTACAGTTAAAATTGGGCTAGCAATTTCCTCAGCCAATCTATCATTGAAGAAAGCTGTTCCCTGAATAATGTTATATGCTGAAACACCTTGAGATATGATACCATTAATTGTTCCTCGAGTTGCTCGTTCATCAAGAATTAAAGGATAATTACCTGATTCGATTTTTTTACCACCAAGCATTTTAAGAGCTTTTTCACCTGAAGTTTTGCCTATTTTCTCTGGATCAATTTCTTTTAATGTTCTTCCTTGAAAAGCTTCATATGCTACACCAATATCATCATCTTTCGTTATATTACAATTAATGTACATTTGTAGAAAAGTCTGATCGCTATTTACATTGACACCATTAGAATTAGCTATTATTTTACTACCAACAGTTAAACCAGCAACTCCTGCAACATTAAAAGCAGGTTCAATTTCAAGACTAGCATCTAAACCTCGAATAGCAAGTTCGACTAATTCACTGCTATCTAAATTGGCTAGATTTTTATCAAAAAGTCCCTCTACTTTTGGATATTGATCAGGTGGTTGGGCAAAACCGACATTATCGGGATTAGGATTATTTGCTTTTGCTAAAGCAACAGCATCTTTAACCATTGCTTCTAGAATATTTTTATCAAATTGTGTTGATGATGCTAATCCAATAGCATTGTTGATTAAAACACGCATACCTATACCAGATAAGCTTTTACTGTTAGCTTTGACTATACTTGATTCTTCAAGATTAACACTTAATTGATCACCTTGCATTAGAAAAACTTCTGTATGTTCAGCACCGGATTTTTGAGCCATTTTGACAACTTTATTAGCGATGTCTATTAATTCATTATTAGTCATGATTATTCCTCCTATCGTCCTCCAACAACAAGGTCCCTAACAGCTAATGAAGGTCCTCCGCCAGTAACTGGAACCCATTGACCACTTTTTCCACAAGAACCATTGAATGCGGGAGATTGATCTTTGCCAACACCAATAGTATTGGTAAGAACTTCCATGATCATACCTGACATAGAAACATTTTGAGTCATTGCTTCTTTCTTACCATCCTTTATTATATGACCATTTTGGGCTGAAAACATAAATTGTCCTTTAGCTGGATTAACATAACCACCATAAGAGCTTTCGAGGAAAATTCCTTCACCTACTAATTCAAATAACTCATCCATTGTTTTATCGCCAGCTTCTACAAAGGTATTACCCATTCGTGCTAGTGGAGGATAACTAAAGTCCATTGCGCGACCAGCACCATTTGGTTTAAGTCCTAACAGAGTCGCAGTCTCGAGAGTATGGAAATATTCGGTTAAAACACCTTTTGTAACTAACTTTCGTGGTCTAGCTAACGTTCCTTCAGAATCATAAGTAAAACTACCACGAAGACCTGAGATTGTAGGATCATCGGTTACGCTAATTTCCTCTACACCGACTTTTTTGTTAAGTTTGTCATGTAAAATAGATGTTTTAGTTATTATTGCATCAGCCTCACATGCGTGCCCAAAAGCTTCATGGATAAAAACACCTACCAAGCTAGGATCCATAACAATATTCATTTTTCCTCCAGGTGGTTTTTCAGCTGAAAGTAAAGCAATCGCTTTCTTGCCAATATCAGTTCCTTTTTCAACTACATTAAAATCAAGAATTGCTTTTATGCCTTTTGAGGAAGCAACATCATCTGAAACTCTTTGTTGTAGATTACCTTCTCTACTAACACCGCCTCCCATTAAGCGAAATACTCCACTTTCTGTTAAAACATCAGTTCCATTTGTTGAAATTATCGTTTCTGAATTGATCGTCTCTCCATAGCGAGCAGTTGAATTAGCAATACGTTTGTCAATTTCACGGATATTTTTTTCAAAATCATAGGTTATTTTCATTTTTTCTTCGATAGAAATATCCTTAGGGTTTACGTCCATTTGTAGTTTTGCTTCTCCTTGAGTAGCAAAATTTTCATCGACCTTTCGAGGTTCTTTCACCTTGGTTGAGGCAACTTTAGCCATACTAACAGCAGTTTTGAGTATTTTTTCCAAAGATTCTTTTGTAAAATCAGCAGTAGTACTAAAACCCCATGCACCATCGACTAACGCCCGAGCTGCAGCACCACCCATTCGAGTGGAAGTCATCTCTTGTGTGATCCCATTCTGAATGAATATTTGTATTGAATCAGAATTTTGAAAACGGATATCTGCAAAACCACCCGGACCTAACTCAAGTTTATCTAGTATTTTACGGGCAAATTCTTTCATAAATTAATCTGAATAAATTCTACATTAAAAAATTATTCTACTTATTAAGTAAATTTTAATATTAAATATTGGTTGAATATAAAATTGGAAAAGGTACATTTACTTATTTAAGGTATTAGGTAACATAATGAGACCTCTGAAAGTGAGGACACCATAAGAGACCTCAAAATTTGAATCTGCTTTTTATTTAAAGTGCTATTTTTGTTAATTTAGCAAATTATGGTGAATAAAATGTATGCTCTAAATGTTGAAGGAGTAAAAAAAACCTACAAAAGTAGAAAGAAAGAAACAAACGCATTAACTGGATTAGATTTGCAAGTTAATGAAGGAGAAATCTTTGGCATTTTGGGTCCGAATGGAGCAGGAAAAACTACTTTGATCAAAATTTGTTCTACTTTATTAGGTAAAACTGAAGGTCATGTCGAAGTTTTAGGTTTAGATTTGGATAAAAATGAACGAGAAATAAGAAAAAGAATTGGCTATATTGGTCAAGATTCTGAACGATCAACATATGCTCGATTAACTGGTAAAGAAAATCTAGAATTTTTCGCTACACTTTACAATGTCAAGAAGGAAGATTTTTTGGAACGGCTTGAAGATTTTAAAAAGACCTATGAAAATGACGAAATCTTTGATAAGGAAGTTATGAAACTTTCTGGTGGACAAAAACAAGCAATTGTTGTAATGCGTGGCTTTCTACACAATCCCGATTTGGTTTTTGCTGATGAAATTAGTAAAGGATTAGATCCAATTGCAGCTAAGAAAATAAGGAATTTTGTTAAAAATTATGCTAAAGATAAAGGAAAAACTGTTATTATTACCTCTCAGATAATGTCTGAAATTGAAGAATTGTGTGATAGAGTAGCAATTATTTTTGAAGGTAAAGTTGTTGCTGTTGATACTCCACAAAATCTAATGGATTCAGTAAATATCCAATTACTTGAATTGAGATTGCGTTCAACCGATATAGCTACCCCTGAATTCATTCAAGAAATAGCAACTTTGGAATCAGTTCTTGATGTAAAGAAAGAGAACGGATATTTACGATTACCTGTTAAAGATAGTTCTCTTGCCTTTCAAGCTGTTATGGAAGTGTGTGAAAAATATAAGTTGAATCCAGTCATTTCCTATCGAACAGCTACCCTTGAAGATGTCTTTTTAAAATTCTGTGATAAAAAAGTTGATTTGGAGGCTTAGTAATGTCTATTCAAAATGTTAAAATAACTTTTCAAAATTCTATGCGAGTCGTTGGTAAAGGTATATGGCGAGATTTAGTTAATATTAGAAGATATCAAATGAGACTAATTGGTTGGCTTCTTAATATGATGATCGGTTTAGGAGCAGCTTATATTTTTGGTGTTATTTTAAATTTTAATAGCATAGCAACATCAGAAACAGGTATTTTATACAATCAAGTGTTTGTTTTCTTTGCAGGAGGAATAGCATTAAGTACTTTTAGTGATACTGCTACTTGGGCCCCAATGGGTAGAGTGACTCAAGATATTCATTATGGTACACTCGAAGCGGTTTTTGTTACTCCCACAAGTAGAATTGCTTATTTATTAGCCCCAACTCTATCAGATTCAATTTTAAATCTTTTATTTTTCATCCCAGCATATGTAATTATACTCGGGGTACATGGTGCTTTAACAAATTTTTATATTGTAGGTACAACTTTGTTAATTGTTTTCTTAACGATATGCAGTATGATAGCTTTTGGGCTTTTTTTTGCTATGTTAGCAATATTAATTAGGAGAATTGATCCAATCGCCATTTTCTTGAATAATATTTTCCAATTTATTTGTGGTGCTTTTGTTCCAGTACAAGCATTTATCGGTATGAGTAAATATGGTGGTCAAGTGTTGAAATATATCGCTCAAATATTTCCTTATACATATTGCTACGATCTTTTCAGATTCTATATGTTTGGTCCAAATTATATTACTCTATTACCAGTTTGGTTGGAATATATTCTATTAGTAGTATCTTCACTGTTTTTTATTCTTCTAGCTTATTTTCTTTTAAAACGGGTTGAGAAGAAAGCAAAGAAAACAGGATTATCAATACTTTAGGAGGAAAAGAAATGAGTATACAATACACTAGTCGAGTAATATTCAAAGGAGTCTGGCGTGATTTGAAAACCTATTTTAGATATCGTGCCTTTTTCACTGGAACGATTTTGGAAATGGTTTCATTAACATTAGGATTTGCTATTATTGGTGGTGCTTATTATTTCAGTCCTGAAGTTTTAACTTTGATAGGCTTAGAGGAGTCTGATCTTTTTGTTTTTATGTTAACAGGGGCAATCCTACAAATGTTTTCTAGTGTTGCTACTTGGGCTCCATTAAATAGAGTTGAAGAAGACATCCATTTTGGAACTATAGAAGCTGTTTTTGTTACACCATCCTCAAGAATGGGTTATATGGTATCAACAACAATCTCTCGAGCAATTATCAATACAATCTTTTTCATACCATTATACATCCTAACTTTATGGTTAGTTGGTGCATTAACAAATTTTGTAATAATAGGCTATACATTAATGGTAGCCTTTTTATCAATAGTAACAAATATTTCAGTCGGTATTTATTTTGGCATGTTTGGATTGATCACCAGACAAGCACGGATATTCATTTCAATGACACATCAACTAATTCAATTCCTTTTTGGAGCATTTTTACCTGTTCAAGGGTTCATGGCGATAAATGAAGGATTTGGAACGGTAATGAAATATATCACTTTAGCTTTTCCCTTTACATATAATTTTGATTTGATGCGACATTTCATGTTTGGCGACAAATACATCATGCTTTTACCAATACGACTAGAGTTTATCCTGTTAGCTTGTTGTTTTGTTTTCTATTTAGTACTTGCTAGAATTTTGCTTGTATATGTAGAGAAAAAAGCGAAAAATAAAGGATTAGCGATCTTGTAAATAGATCACTAATTTTTTTTCTTTTCAGAAAAAGAGTGCAAATTGACCTCTTGGAAGGAGGAGGAAGAATAGTAGAAATGCTTGAGCTATTGCTGTAAACAACGATTTTTTCCAGATTTGTTGTAGTAAATTCCCTGTTAAAATCACTAACCCAATAATAAGCACATCATGAATAGCATCTGGTAAATAAATTATCCATCCCAAAGCAAAGATTACAATTACTGCTATAATGAATGGAAATAAGAATAGTAGATTGTTAAAAATAGTA
>Ga0307380_10003582_pt1 | contig 21368 bp, 56 predicted proteins | sample UN3MG_FD_202239 | JGI IMG/M metagenome (GOLD analysis project Ga0307380, IMG submission 202239) | Soil microbial communities from Risofladan, Vaasa, Finland - UN-3 | ecosystem: Environmental > Terrestrial > Soil > Coastal area > Acid sulfate soil | place: Finland: Risofladan, Vaasa | collected... | reverse complement strand
CCGCTAATATAATACCAGTATCTTTATCGGTAATAGTCACTGTGGTATCAGCGTTTCCGTCACCTTTAATCATTAATCTATCTCTTTTATCTACTTGGGCATTATCTATTTCAAAATCATCACAATCACCCACAGGCGGCTCAACAACATCACATTCCCCATCATGATCGACTTCAACTTCCGCGGCGCCAGCAGAACATTCATTACTATAAGTTTTACCGTCTACACCACAAACAGGGGTCCAATCATCAGTACAGACAACTGGGCATTCTGCTAATATACCGTCACAGTTCTCATCAACACCATTACCACAGACCTCTTCTACGCTAGGGTTGATTAAAAATTCAGCATCATTACAGTCAACTGGGCCACAGTCGCCACCCTCAATTGAGTAATAATCAAAATCAGCGTCAGTACAGCTCACAGGACAGTTTACAGCGTTAGCGTCCTGAGTGTCAACATAACCATTACAATCATTGTCCACACCGTCTGTACAGTCTTCTACTGCTCCTGGGAATACTGTAGCGTCGGCATCATCACAATCGCCTTGGTCTACAGTAAAGCCGTCACCGTCAACATCAGGCACAGGGCAATTAACCGCGGTAGGATCTACTGCGTCCACTAAACCGTTACAGTTATTATCTATACCATCAGTACAGTTTTCAACCGCTCCGGGATTAACATCAGCGTCAAAATCATTACAATCCGCGTCTTCAGTAAAACCGTCACCATCATTATCTATAGGTTCTGGTTCGGGGCAAAAGAAACCAGTTAACACTACCCCACCAGCCGAATAAGCATCTTTAGCTTCAGTAGGGTCACTTTTGCTTCCCGTAGTATGACACGTAGTACAATCACCTGTATAAACTACTACAGGGGCACACGCATCATTTACACTGTCGCCAAAACCACCGTAAGCCATAGCATTGGTAGCGGTCAGAACTGACAGGGATAAAACAGTACCACAAATCAGCACTAACATCTTATTAATTTTAGTCATTTTAACATTCTCCGTTATTGTTTAGTTTTAAAATCGGCCCTAAAAGTAAAAATCCCTTAATTAGAACAATTCTAAAAAAAGGACTCTTACCTATACACAGGTTAGTTAATACCCAGCAATACCAAGGCATTCCAGGATATTAGCTATATGTTAATATACCACAACGTGATACTAGGGGTTTATAATAACATTCTCTTCTTCTTTTGGTGGCTCTACTACCCCTTGTCTAGCCATAGCTTCTGCTTGTTTCTTTTCTTGTTCTTCATACTGTTTACGTATAGTCTCCATTCTTTCTTTGAAAAGATCCTCAAACTGCTGCTTAAGTGCTTCACCATCGGTTTTATCAAACATAATACCTAAGAATACATCTAAGGCCATTTCAGTATTAACTAAACGATTAGTTAAGTATTTCATATTCTGAGCCATGGTGTTTATGTTTTGCTGCTCAATAGTCATATCAACATTACCAATTTTTTCTTCTATTCCTTGTCTTTCTTCCATAATATTACTCCTTTTAATTATTCAGGGACCAGTATAGGTCCCCACCATTCACCACTATAATCGGTGTGTTCATAAATTACCCAAGTAGTTCCGTAACTATCATTAGGTATTTTATCCATTATAGCACCATTAATTATCTCTATACACTCTGGGTATGGATCAGCATCATTACATCTCCACCAATACCAACCGTCATATAGAGGTCCTTCTGTTGTAAACCACCCGGTGTATCTCATCTACCAACCGGTAACCTTTAATTCTTTCATTTTTTCAAAGCCCTTTACTTATTTATAATTTTATTTTTGTTTTGCTTTTTTGATGCAAAGCGGTCTTTATTTATGACCACGATGCTACTATTAGTCTGTTTCGTTTAAGTCAACCCAGTCTAAAACTACTTCAGGTTCACCGTCTTCGCCGTCGTGGCGGACAATACCTACAATATATAAATCCGGATGTTTGAGCTCAAAACGTGTTACTGCCCTCTCTATCTCGTAAGTTAAATCATCCTGCATGGTGTCCGATATTAAATCAAAATCTACACCTGCATCCAGTAACTCCACAAAATCGTGATCAAACCTAGATGAAAGCAAGTTTATTTTTTTAGATAGCTTCCTGATTTTGTTCTCGTTGTCCATATATATCTTGATACTTACTTATGTTGTTTTGTTTTAATTTACGAGCGTAAAGACCATCATTAGCAAGGACTGTTTTACACTTAAAATCTTTGGTATCCTCGCCAGGAATAAAAGTTACACACTCTCCAGTTTTTAACTCTCTATTTGCGATACCGTCTCTTAAGTTATATGGATAGTTATTTGCGTTAAAGACATATCCATTATAATGTATGAAAATATAATCACCTTTTGTCAATTTGTCAACCACTCTATATTCCATAACTTTAATCTCCTTTAAAATCATCTATGGTAATATAACCTTTTTCATTTAGGATTTTTGCTAAAATACCTACATTCTTTGATATTTCTTCTACTTCTTCCATAGTAAGATTTAAAGCCTTAATCCTATCTCCATCTGACTTTAGCAGGGTTTTCAGTATTTTTGAACTGTCTACACTCCTATTTACTAATGCTTCAAAAAGTTTTGTATTTTCTTCACGCTCTATTTTTTTTGAGTCTTCGCTTTCCTCCATTTTTTTAATTAAAAAAACTACTGCCTTCTCTAACTCATCTAATCTAGTATCTACTTCGATAAATTTATTGTCTAATGCTTTTAATAGTACTTCAAATCTTTTCTTTGTTATAAACATAAATTAACCTTTTAATTTCTGGAGCAAGGATTTGCTTATGTAAGTCTTGCTTTTTTTATGTATTTGGGAATCATCGTTTTTGTATGTTGGAATTATCTCTACAAATACCGGCGGGGTTTCATCCGATATTGTTTTAGCCCCACCTATTAACTCTTTTTTAATATTTAGTTTATTTTTTAATACCTCATGTACTTTATTCATACCCTCATCCTTTTACTTCTACTATTTCACCTTCTAAAGTAAGTTTATTTATTTCTTTATCAGGACAACAATCCTCTGATTCTTTAACCTCGGTATAGGTATTTACAGCTTCATCTATTGAGTAAATTTCTTTATTTATTAATAACCTAGACATAGTTATTACGAGACTCTCTAAATTAGTTATTTTAACTTCTAATTCAGCTAGTCTAATTTCTTCTTCTTCTTTATTACGTCGTTCCATACACATAGTGCACCTCCTATATGTAACCAGGTCCAATTTTTCTATTTATGAAAAATACTGCTTCTCCATACATATCCAACAGGGCATTCATATCTGAAAAAGTCATATAACAATCACCTTTGTCTCCCCAGGAAGGCCCCCAGCTGTTTCTCAATGTAAAATAACCTTGATCTAAGTTTACTCCCCTACATAATATACAGTGACCGCCGGCTATTTGTCCGGTTGGTCTTATAAAGCCTTGCCTGTTGGGGTTATACATAGCCCAGGTCCACAGTACTCCAAGAACAGCCGGACCTGTAGCAAGACCAGTTATTAAATCATTTATACCAAAGGCCCAATAGTAAGAGTCGAAGAAACCCATTTTCTTAGCTACTTTTACTCCGGCAAGAACACTAGTACCTTCATAAAAAGGATTAGCTCCTGGGTAGGCCCCTCCTTCCCAGTTATCTATTCTCTGCGCTTCAAAATATAATTGTCTAGCCGTTTTATTATTAATATTTTTTATTGCTACCGGGGTGGCTATTAATTCGTGTGATATACCAAAACCCACACAAGCCCCCTCACTACCCTGATTGAGTGTTTTACTGCATTCCCAATCGTAGTTACCTATTGGGGCGGTAGTAATTCTAGTTATAGGATAGTTTCTACTTTGATTATCAAATTCTATAACACGGTCTAATTTTAGATCATGTGTTATTGTATTGTTCTTTAAAACATAATCTTTAATTTGATTCATGTTTTTTCTCCAAAGTTTCTATCCTTTTTTCAACATTATTTAGTTTTTCTACAACATCACCGTGCGGCTCTATACACTCTTCTTCAAGCGCTGCTCTTAAGTTTTCTATTATTTCATCTTTTTCATCACACTCTTCTTGTACTTTATCAATCTTTATATTCATGTTTCTAACTGCAGTTCTAACAAGGGCCTTTTCTTCGGACGTTAACTCTCCAAACGAAATTACAGGCGCTATAAGTAGAGTTAACACTACTAATAAGGCTGTTATTTTTTTCATCTTACCCTCAGATAGGTATAGGTTCTAAAACACCACTGATTGTGGTATTCGTTATTTCCTCCTCTTTTATGAATTCTAAAGTTTCGTTTGCTTCAGCAAAGGTAACCGCTGCCATTATCTTATCAAATATAGTTATATTATCTTTCATAGTTTATGTAAAGCTGTATATATGTTTTCTAGTTCAATTACCAACGCCGCTGCGAGTCTTTCTATATCAAGACCATCAAGTTTTTCTTTTAACCTTCTATATATAAGGAGGTCACCTAATTCCTTTATTTCTTTAGGGGGGTCATATTGAGAATTATTAAATAGTCTTTTATAATATAAATATTCTTTCTCTAGTTTATCCATTTTCTAGTTTTTTTATCTTAAGTTTTAGTTTTTTTATTTCTTTCATAAACTCCCTTCTTTCCTTACACCAATCTTTTAAAAGACATTTTATATCTTGGTCTGCAGCCGCCGCTATTAGTTTTTCTGGAAGGTCTGGGAAAAGACACTTTCCTTCACACCAAGTACGTTCTTTTATAAAAATAGTGCTATTACACTTTTCAATTTCAGTTTTACAGACATTTTTACATTTTTCCATAGTCTAACCTCCTATGGTCTGGGTCCTACCACTACTTAGGGTCTATATCGTAATGGTGTTGCTTGTATGTCTTTTTGGGTTTCTTTAATTCAGAGTTTTTACCATTTGAAATAGCCAACTCTTCTTTAAGCTCTCTTATGGTATCCTCAAGTTTTTTTATTTTAATATCGTTTTCTTTACTCATTTTATTACTCCTTTTAATTTGGTATAATCACCACATCGCTATACCCACTAAACATCATTCTAGTAGTAAAGTATATACGTTTAGGCCCTCTTTCAGTTAGAACCACCCATTCTTCAGGAGTAGCTCCAAGCCTAGATAAACCAGCATTTTCTAGTAGTTTAACTAGAGCAGGACCAACCTCTCTCTTCTTATTCCAGTACGGTAGTATAATCTCTATAGTGTTATTCTTACTATAAAGTAGATCCTCTATAACTATAAATAAACTATGTACAGGAGTCATTTTGATTTTATTTTTTTACTAATCCTACTTTAATTAAAACTAACCATATACAAATCCAACCAAAATACATAATAGTAAATATATCATTTAGTATACTACGTATTTTATTCATAATACATCACCTATTTTATTTTTTTACCACATACTCTACATATAGGGTTTGCTTTGCTAGGTACTGGTGTTTTACACTTACATAATGTAGTACTATCAGAGTTAGACATAAACTCAAAAGGATGTAATCCATTATATGTAGCTAGTCCATTTCTCATAATTCTACTCCTATAACATAATTATTATTAATGCTACTATCATCCAAAATACTAATATTGTATCGTCATCCATAATCTTACTCCTCACAAGGGCATCTTGGTTTATTAATATTATTAAAGTAGTCTTTAATACTACCAGTGCCTTTTTTAACTTGTAATAAGAATACATAAGACCCTAATTCCATTATGAAATCTTTATCTTGTTCCGTATAGATGTTATCATCTAAAGCCTTAAGACAAGCGCCTTGTAAAGCCTCTAAGTGTTTAATGTTGTTGAAGTTTATTTCCATAATTATACTCCTAAATCACTCATTTCTTAAACTATTAACAGCTTTCATACTCATCTTAAAAGCACACTTGTCACACACAAAGCAATGTTCTTTAGCAGTTACATTGTCCTCTGATACTGGTAATAGTTTAGTTCTTATATCCGAAGCACACTCTGGACATATATTAAATCTTAAACAAAACTTTATTTTTTTTTCTAGCTCTAATAACTCTACAGCTTTATTATAAGCTTCTTCTATTACTTTCATTCTATGACTCTACACCGTCCTTTGTTTTCTCTTCAGTATAGCAATCTAAACACACATACTTACTTGTACAGTTTAAAGTTGAAGTGTTCCACTCTTGTTGCCATACAGCACACTCTTCTTCTCTCTTATCTTTAAGACATACCTCACAATGCCTAATCTCTACGTTACAACACATAGCTTGGGGCTCCTTGTTTGGTTGTTTTAATGTTTATTAATTTTTTTGGTACTACTACTACTTCTTTTATTATTCTACCCGCTAAGGCTTCTGATATATTCTTTAAACTATAAGCTTTATCTACTACGTCATGTCCTGAGCCTTTCTCATATAGTCTATCTTTAACGTATCCATCTACTTGTACTATCATATAGTCTTCCATAATACTCTCCTCTATTAAGCTCTTATATCCCAACTTCTTTTCCAATCTGGATCTTGTTCTTTTTTCTGTTCAATTAGATCAACAACATCTTGAGCAGTAAAAGCGATAAAACCAAGACCTTTCTTTTTGCAGCGCGGGCACGTATTTTTAATGTATGTGTTAATTTGATCAAAAACCCAACCACAGTCGTTGCATAATAATATAATATTGTCTGTCATTACTCCTCCTTTTTAGTAGCTTGACGTAGTAAATCCTGAAGCTTGGAGACCTCTGCTTCTAATCCTTTAACATATTTTCTAAGACACCTATAACAATGTCTTTTATGTTTATTATGTTCACTACAACTAGGTTTCATTATATTAGTATCTTCTCAATACTTACAAAACGTATACTTATTATTTTATCCCAGTTAGTTGTTCCTTCTATCCTCTCTTTATCTTCCTGTACCCACTCACTGCGCGGTAAAACAGCTATTTTTTCTATGTGTAGTTTTAATCTATCTGCTTCTTCCTTTGTATTTAAAAATACAGAATTAGGCTCATCATAGATTTCATTTTTTTCTTTATTAATTACTACCCTGGTAATGTATTTTAGTTCATACACTGTTTTCATCTCCTTTGTTTCCCATTCATATAATTGCTCTAGTTTATTGTCTCTAACTATAAAATCTAGTGTTTCACTATTATGATCTTGTGCGTGTATAATTATTTCTACTGCTTCTTCATTTATGTGTTGTATAGATACTCTAAAATCAGGTGAGCTTTCTACCTCTTCTCCTGTTACACCATTTATACTCTTTACTTTCATTCTTAACAGCTCTTCTAAGTTCATAATTTTACTCCTTACCTATGCCATTCGTTTGTAATCTCTTTAGCTCCACATACAGGACACCAGTCTCCAGACTTCGAACCGCCCCTACTAATTACATCTCTATTACGTTCTATTTTACAGAAAGGGCAACAACTAAATTCCAAAAAACCATCGTTTTTAGCTAATACCGTATCTTTTATTGATACGAATTGGTATTCAGGCCCTTTTAATATATTTTTTCTAATTTTCATTTTATTATTATCCTTATACCTATTATAGAAATAATTATTTATTTAGAAAGATCTTCGTCGTAAGCATCTATGTCTTTTGTTTCTTTTTTAGTTGGATCAGTCCCTCTTTTAATGGGTATTTCTATTTTTACATATTTATAAAAATGAGTCAACTCCTTTACTGATTTATTTTTACCTACTAATTTATTAGAAAAAGATCTTTGTTTATTGGTATAAGTCATTGCTGTTTCAGATAAGTATATAACTAGTGCTGCAAATTCCTCAGCCCCTTTACGTGTATTTATATTTTTACTAGCTTTATATAAATTTTTTGGGGAGCCGTCTTCGTACCAGGTGTACTCTACCTTATACCACTCATCTACTATATTTGGTTTTTCTGTCATAAATCATCTTGAGGGCCTCAATATCATTATAGAGAGACTACCTAACCCGTCTTTTAAAGTATAATCATCTTTTACTGCTTTGTCAACTGCAAAAAAACTAGCATCTTTTGTTAATCCCTTTTTTTCGAATCTGCAGTTACCTTTTTTATCAGTAGTACATTCCTCTATTTCTATTTTATCCCAAGTACCTACAACCCTTACACCTTCCAGTGGCACTCCATACTCATCTACTACAGTGGTTAATACTATTGATTGCCAAGCGCTGTCCTCCTTATATGCGCAAGCACTAAAATATTCAAATGTCATTGGGGTATCTGCTGCATAACTAATTGTAGTTCCTAATAAAAACGTTAAAGCTAAAAGCAATGCTTTTATCTTTTTCATTTTTTCTCCTACTTAAGTTTTTTTAATTCCCAGTGTTCAAATTCTCCTTTGTCGTTTTCTATCATTATCTCATAAAAATCTTCTTCTGGTTCTTTAGATATTTCAAAGTAGTTATCTTCCTGCCATTCAATTATCATATCGCCGGTAATATCATCTAATATAACTCTATCCGGCTCAGTAAAAGGAAATTTATCTAGTATGTCGATCATTACTATTCCTCTTCATCTATAAATTCAAAATAAGGTACTACTCTACAGGTGTGTTTCTCTAAATCTATATCTATAATTTTAAAATTGTACAATATTATATCGTGGCATAGTCTATTAAACTTACCAACTGTTTGTTTCATTCTTTCTATAAAATCTTCACGTATAGTATTAACTATAATTTCAAGTTCTTTTTCAGAATTTATATTTGGACAGAAATCATTAGAGCTTTCAAAATCAGAACCACATATATTCATAGTATCTGCCATACACTTATTGAATTCTATTCCTATATGGTGTAGTATTCTTTCTAAGCGTTCGTCTCTAGGCAGCTCTATAAATTCCTCGTCTGTAATTGTTTTCATAATATTATATCTATAAAAGGCAATTCAGGAACTTCTCCGTTTACACTAATTACATCAAGTCCAAAATTATAAGTTGTTATATCTATACTAGGGCGGTCCCAAGCACCAACACAAACACCCTCTGATACCCAAGTATTTGGTGGGCTAAGGGGAAGATCGTAGTTGAACCTTCTACTCATAGCAAAAAAAGTAAAACCGTTTTGATCTGTTGTACGGCAATAAGGCCCCATTTCTCTATTAATATTAGGAGCAAAGGCTATTACTTCATCTTCATACCACTGAACACATACCTCTGTATTAGGGGTTGTGTTAATTTCTACATGTGGCATTATGCCTATAATATACTCGCAGTTTTGGTCTGCTTCAAATTTATGATATGTGTTCTCTGTAAAAGCATTACCTGTTGTCGGCCCCGTTAATAACAAAAGCGCTATAATTGGTACTATCATTCCTTTAATCATAATTAGCCTCCACTTCGTTTATGTTAATATAATCATGTCCTCTTATTGGTGTATATCCATAATCAGAGTGTACTATATTCATTACATGAAGATAACGATATAAAACCTGACCTGGTCTAGGCCTACGTCTAACTTTATTACTTATATTAATAGAACACTTACCCTCTACGTCTGTTATACAAAAAGTAGGTCTAAGTCTAGTAGCAGTGTGCTGTACTAATACTTTGGCTCCTTCTACAGGCACAAGCCTCCGTATTGTCTCCTCATAAACAGGCGTTACTACGTGTATTTTAATTTGATCCCCACTACTATACGAAATAGAACCATCTTCCAGCTCTGCCTGTGATTCCCACCTGCCATAATCTAACCACACTATACCTACCTCTCCGTCTGGTACAGCGGCTGTGTTGTTTACAGACGCTAAAAACATAACAGCGGTCATAAGCAATAATTTAAGAAGTTTTTTTATCATTCTTTCTTCTATCTTCAGCATCTCTATCCTTTTTCCTTCTTTCGGATCTTCTCTGGTGTCCAGGAACACCAAAAGACTTTTCTGCTTTGTCATCAGCTTTATCAAAATTTATTCCTGCTTCAGCAAAAGGAGACATAAGTACTCCAGCTATTCTAGCACTAACCATGTCTATTCTATCCCATAACTCTTCATTCTCTTCTTTAAGTTTTTTATTTTCTAGTATTAATTTATCAAGCATTGTTTTTCTTTCTTTACTTCCGTTTAATACAAACTCTATATTCATATCATAAACTTCTTTATCACACTCTATACATCTAGGGGTCGTTACATAAGCAGTGCCGTGTTTTATACAACATATATTAGACATAATTTTCCTCGCCCGGCTATAATCATCAAGTTTTTTTACCCACAGGGCGTAACGGTATTGTAGTTGTTTTTGTTATACCCTCTTTAGCGTGAGCTAGTCTCATTATCATCTCTATATTATCTTCTAATATATCATCCATCATATCTAGTAAATCATAAATCTTATCTGCTAGTATATATAAAGTATTAACGTATTCTACACACCTGTTACACGTACAAGTATCGTGGCCTAACTCTATCAGTTTTTCTTTAATTTTTTTTAGGTCTTCTATCTCTCCGTCTAGGTATTCTCTATCTAGTGTCATCTGGTATACCCTCTACCGTAGTAGAGAGGTTACTAGTTTGTATATAACAGTAAAAGGTAGCAGCCTCTCTCAATTGGTATTTTTTGAGTTTTTGTTTTAGCTGCTCTACCTCATAACTTAAAGTAGCAATACGTTCAGCTTTTTCATCTATAATGCTTTCGTACTCTCTTAAAGTTTGAAGTCTTTGTTCACACATACTACATCTATCATTTTCCATGTGTACCTCCTAGTGCTTATAGTTTAATACTACTAATACTATTTTTCCCAAATATTACTGGTTCAGGATTTCCAAATGTTCCTTTTTCTACTATATTCTCTTTTGAATCATAGAGGGTGTAATCACACAGCATTTTACCCCTATCATCATAGTAGTGTACTGTATGGTACTCTAAATTAAGTTGTTTTTGTAATGTTGTTAAGCACCATTCACATCTACCATAATAAAGTCTTGGGTGTCCATGTTCATAACACATCATAGGTTTCATAATTTTATTCCTTTAAATAAATACTAGCAGGCAGAACTGCAGTGTTTAAGTTTTAATTTCTTACTATATTATTTCGTTTTTTATCAACTGTCCATATAAATTTATCGATGGTTTTTCCTCTATCATTCATAATAAAGGCTGTTGTATCAGGTAGAAAACATCTCTGTTCCTTTCTACCGTTAATTGTTTCAATAAAAAATGTTCCATACTTCCAATCTCCTTCATCATAATAAAAAGTATATTCAGAACACTCAATCGTCTTCTCAACCATTTTCTCTTTGTCTGTTTCTGGATAAATCATAAACTTAATATACATATCTGTCTCCTTATCTGTCTATCTGTCTGTCTACCTGCTAATTTCTTATTTTTCCTTGTTATATAATACTAAGGTTATTTCCGTAAAGTAGTCTATCCAATACTCTGCTACTTCAGTTAAGTCAAGTAGAGAACCACATAAGCATAGGGTACGAATTTCTACTTTATTACCATTAAACAGTGCTATCTTACTGTTATTATTAATATTTATTCTATTACCACACGTTGGGCATACATCTATTCTAGTGTAGTTCATATTAGTATTTCTACTCCTTCTATTTCATACTCTGCGTCTTTTAGTAATTTTTCTATTTGAGCATTAAGCTCATCTATAAGCTTTTTATTATCTATAATTTCTTTATTAGAGTCTTCTATATCTTGTAAATCATTAAGATAAGCCTCTGCTTCGTCTTGTGTATCAAACTCATATACAACAGTTAGTGTGTGCTTATTTTCTTTAATATCTATAGTATGGTCTATTAACATTAACTACACCTCGGTGTTCTTTGGCCCGACAGGTTTTTTTCTATCTCTTAATATACCTGCTGGATCATTATTTGGAGTCTCTTCTTCTCCTACATTAAGAGGTATAGGCATATTAACACATTTTGAACAAACCTTTGGTTTTATTGTTACACTTTCTACGTTAGTGTCTCCTTCTACAGACTCAAAGGTATCCCAGTCTGACGCACATGTATCTCCCATAAGAGGTACATTGTTTTCTCCATGATGGCCGTAATCTTCTATTATGCGCCAAATATTATTTATTGGGTATTTATAGACTTGCTGTGTACCAGCATCATAGACACAATAGAAATTACCTTTCTCATAGGTGTTAGTATAGTAGTGTTCTATTGCCTGTGAGGTCTCCTTTAACTGTATACAAATCTTATTACTACATTCTCTATTCATAGCTCGTACTCCTTTAAATCAATAAATTCTTTTATGCCTCTCTACATATCTATGCTTAAACCATTGAAAAGCCCTTCCTATATAAAATATAAAAAAGAACTTTAATACTAAAACCCAATCTACATCACTTAAATATTCTAAAAAACTATTGAGCATTGGGTCTCTGTTCTATCTTCTCGCTTATTGCTTCAATTATTTCTTCTGGTTCACATACGTCATTATTTACCATAAGTTGTGCTAAAGCATTTGTAAAAACCGTTAACTTATTTATAATGTCCTCTAACTTATCCACCTTCTGTTCAAGTTCATAAAGTTTAACAATCATCTCTATCCTCTTTCTTTTCTGTAGCTCTGGACAATAAAACAACATTCATTAAAGCAAACCATCCTTTCTTGAATCTGTTTATTAATTCCTCAGCTTGTTTATCGGTTTCGGCAACAAAAATACTGTCTACCCAGTTTTTACCCTCAACGTACATCTCAACTATTTCTTCATAGGTCATTTTAGAAATTTCAACTTGAATACATTTTTCACAATACATTGCTGAATTTCTATTAAAGTTATAACACTCTGGATCAGTACAACTCACCTTATCCCCCTTAGCTTTCTTTTAGCCTTATCTTTTTCATCATCAAGTCATTTATTAATTTAAACCATTGGTTCTTACATCTTATCATAGCCCGCCGACCTTGGTGGGTAAGTATTCCGTGAGCCTCTCCGTCTTCTATTGCTTGATGAATATTATCGTTCCCCTGAATAAAAATATCATATAAATCCTCACAATTCATAGTACTAACAACAGCGGTTAAACAATCACTACAAAAAACACTATTTGATTTATCGTTGTTGTAACACTCCTTATTGCCACATTTTTTCATTTTATTCCTCTTTAATTAAAATTAGTCTTTACAGGGAACTAACTTCTTATCTATTAAGGAGGAAAGTTTATTCTAAAACAAGGCCGCTTCTTTTAAGTATAATAAGCGCATTAAAGGCCCCAAAAAACAATTCTTTTATTTCTTCATCAGACTCTTTATCATCTATAAAGTAGATATACATCTCAAGAAGGTCCTCTTCAGTAAGCTCATTAAAGTGGTCCACCAAACAATCAGGGCAATAAATTGGTATATCTGGATCAACTGTTCTGCATTTTGTTCCGTAGCACATAAGTCCTCCTAAATTTAGTATTTAGAAATAATATAATCACTGTTAGTGTGTTTGTCAAGCACCATTTATCGTGGTCGAACCTTATTTTCAGCAATAATTTATAGCCATAGGGACTCTATACCATATTATGATAGTTGTTTACAATTATCATTTTTATAGGGCCCCCTCTTGACGGGTTCTTGAAATTCATTTTTCATTTTCAATCAAAGCTCATTTGAGCAAAGGAGGGTTGCTATGGGGTATATACTCATTGCTATCTTTACAGTCGGCCTGAGCATGGTCGGCACCGGACTGATGGTTGCTATAGGTGATCATGACACCTATGCTCCACACGTAGCCATGCTGTCTGGGTTGTCAATGGCAGTTGTCAGCTTTTATTCGCTGATAACTTATTGTTAAGGTTTTGCCCCCAGGACCTATTATCTGGGGGCTTACACGAGCTATCGGGCTCTTGTCCGATGGTTGGTGTAATACTAACGCTACCTGATCAGTAGCACAACTACCCAGGAGGGTAAACATGGAACCTATCTTTGGCAGAAGCCCAATAGAGGTCCGTGATGATGATATCGAGATGTTGTTTGATGAGTTCTCTAGAGAACTTGAGCAGCTCGGAATCACGCTGGACGTTCTGTTGGAAACAGAGCCGCTTGATTTGTACCTTATTAAGCGGAAGGTCGCCGCTCAGTTCAAGAAGAACAGCGATGCTGAATATAAAGCACGTGAGCGGTACAGAGACTACCTGGCATGGGAAAGGTCAGGTGGTATGTATCACTATTAACTTTCCAAGTCGTCAGGGCGACTTTAAATAGCCATCAAGCCCTGTAGCGTCCACAACGTCCCTAGCAATACGGCTAGGGGCACGGTTATGTGGGGTTGGAAAGCGCCATTAGTTATACCTGGTGATATTAACCTACGTTGGAGGTAGTATTTCGTGAAAAGAAAGACTATCGATAATTGGGCCTTTGAGCGGTGGTCTGAGTTGTGGGATTTAACCTACAACATAGGCTTCTGGGAACTGGACGTTGTCCAGTATGCCTCTGCTCGTCTTCTAAGGTTCGCTCCTAAAGTGTTTTTTCCTTAGAAGGGGGCCTAAGACCATGCTGTTCCCTACCACTAGGGGAGGTCAACGCTATGCTTGGATGTACGTAGCTAGACTAGTGGAACATCCAGTTTTATCTCAGCTACCTCTAACCAGGTGGTTGAGATAAAACTTTCCCTTGCTAGAGGTTATCTAGCGTCGTGCCGGCGATACCGGAGCGTGTCTATATCTATAAAGGAGGTATATATGGAAATAGTACGCGCCGACACGATGTCTTTCGAAGCGGAAGACGTGTTTGACAACTTCCTCTTGTATGTTGCTGATTCTGAAGCTATAGAATTAGCTGTCATACATGAAGAGAAACTAGTCATTACCTACTACGGTGGTTTAATGACTACTTACTCTTTTCTGGAAGTTGAAGCACGGTTGGCGGAGTTCATAGATTTTATGAATAACCGCTAATAAGCTTCCTCTCAGAGGACATACCCACACTAGTGGGTTGGTCTGACTGTTCCAGAAACAGAATACAGTCGTTTTATCTCAGCTACCTCTAACGAGGTGGTTGAGATAAGACTTTTGGATTTAGTTTTAATCTTTATATAATAAACCAGTATCATAACGTAGTTTAATTATGTGCCTATATAGGCAAAGGAGTAATGCCATGACACTGTTATTTAACCCTGAAACCTTTAGTTTACCTAAACCGAAAGGCGCATGTCGCGCAATGATGTCTATGTTCAGGTCCGATGTTAGTGTAGTTAACTTTCAATTCAATGTTAATGATTACCGTCGTCTGATACAGGACTGTGCTGAGCCTGCTGACTATGAAGTTATCATCCCTGGTTATGTACTGGCAGTAGACAACAGCGGCAGACTTAATGTTGACTGTGATGGTGAAATAATTACACCTGCTATAGGGTCAGACACAAGGACCTTACAGGACTGCTTTGTATACGCACTCAATGGCTGGTGGATGGACAATGGTGAGGACAAGCACTACCCAGGCATCAATCCTTGTTGGTATGAGACCATCGAGCAGCTGAGGCTTACTAATACGCCTGATACTAAGGTAGAGCCTCCTGTTATTTATGCTCCTGCTGGACAGAGTGAATGGATGGATACGTTCCATGAGCAGTGGGGCATGAATCTTATTCCTAATACTGAGCGGGCAGGTCAGAGTGTCTTTATTATTAGGCGTAAGAACCGACATCTACAAGGGCCTTGTTTTACTGTTGTTAAGTTTGATGAGAACAGGTGGGATATAGCGTTCTATGACCAAGAAGCTGCTGATGTATACAACGCTATTAAAGATGGTAATAACATATATGATGCCATATATACTCAGTCTGATCCAACTAATCTGTATCTGTGTATGGATCTGCGTGATATATACAGAACTAAGTCCCTTGAGGGTGCGCCTCCGTTCATCATAGAAGAAGAAGATGTATTCGTATCATTGAATAACTGTGAAAGCAGAGGTGAAGAGCATGACTGGCGCTGGGAGGATCAAGAAGAGTTAAGAGGCGGCAGGTGGGTAAACTACATGGTCTGTGAGAAGTGTAATGTACAAGGTGAGCAGGTCATAGAAGAAGAAGAGAGCAGCTAAGCTCAAGGCTTGTGCCCCTGTGCCTTAGAACAGGGGCATTAATTATTAAGGAGAAATACCATGTCTAATGACCCTAAGGTATTTTGCCCTGTGGTTCATGGGTATTTGGTAACTTGCCACTCATGTGGTAATTGCCACATAGCCCATGATCTTTGCGATTGTTATATTAACCTGCTTAGGCAGGTGTTTAATAATCGTGATACCCACAGAAAAGCAAAATAAAGGCTTCCCCCTGAGCCTTAATCAGGGGGTTTTACATCAGCTATCTCTTATCAGATGGTTGATGTAAGGCTAACCAATAAACAATTAATCAGTATGCGTTAGGAGGCGCTATGATTATGAAAACACTAACACATATACTTTTTGCCCGTTGTGATGATGAATTTAACGAAGCTGTTGAGGTGTGGTATAGTGAGGATGGGTACTATGTTGTTGATACCATGTATTTCTGGTGGCTGCTGAACAATATAATTAACATCATACTCGACAACATCATCAGTATTGAGAAAGAGCTGAAAACAAAGAACTCTGAAGAGCTTCTTACCAAATGGCAGGGACTGTATGTTAAGAAGGATGTTATGGGTGGCTGGATGGACCAGATAGACGCAGTGAGAAAGACCAAAGGGCGAACTAGAATAGAACAAGATAACTTCTCTGCGTTTTGTTATAAGTTCCGGAAAGAAACAATAATTATACACAACAGTAAAAAGGAGGCAACAAATGAGTAAGATTACAGAATTTGGTATGATGCTGGTAAAAGGAGTTGTTATGATGCTGGTACTGCTGGGGTTAACCCTGGTGATGTGGGAGGCAGGGCAGTCTCACATTAAAACTCAGATAGACGCACACTTTGAGGAGGTGTGCGGAGAGGTGCCCCCATATCGTAAGGTAGGGGATGGAATTAGTGCGTACTATGTAGAGGCGTGGATTACAGAGGATTGTGTATCCACTAACGAGCCCCATCTGTGGATTATTTCTAATAGGGGGAAATAATGTACTACGTTTTCTTAGTAATAATGTTGTTATTTTGTTTAAACGTACCCCTGCTTATATGGGGTGATTTGTTAAATCTTAAACTGGAGAACATTATGCCTTGTTCATACCGCGAGGATGCGCTTTGTACTCATCCCAGAACAGAAGGTAAGAAAGTACTATGTAAAGAAGCAGGTGAGGATTACGTAGACACGGCCACGCGTATGGCCCGTACACATGGTATAGAAGAGGCCCTTAATAGGGCTAAGTATTATCTCTCATGGTACGTTGGCAACCCCCCTTATTTAGGCAAAATGAGTAGAGAGTTTTGGGAATCTGTAGTAGCTTACCTGGATGATGAATATGCTAGGATAAGCAACAGGCCTACACAAGAGGAGCTTTAATAACCATTAACATGACCCTGAAGGAGGTGATTACATGGTACAATATTTGGTGTATAAGCTGTATAACACAGAGGGTACTTGGGAGGACCTTATCTCAGTAAACGGGGCTGCTAGCATCCCTAACTTTACTATACACCATACACCTGGTGTAGAAGGATTTACTCTCGATGAGGAAGATGGATATATAGATTTGTTTCTTCCCAACCCTTTCACCTGGCAGGGGATAATCAAAGCTGTAGAGAAAGTACTTGGTTATCCTGTAGCTATTACTACGTTTTAAAAGGCTTTGCCCCCTGGGCCTATAATCAGGGGGCTTAAACAAGGGCACCAAGGCCATCCCACCATGGAGAGAAGTGTGAAGTAGGACTCCACCCTTAATGGACCAAAGGGGCATGGGTAAAACAGCTGATTCGGCATAGAGGTTGCGATGCTAGTTTCTCTGGTCTGTAGTCTTGAGCTAGTTTACCAAAGTTAGCGCTTGGTGTCCTTGTTTAACTGTAGCATAACAATAACAAAGGAGGTTCCAATGAAAAAGAAATATAACAAGTACTGTATCTTTGTATGTAAATGGGCACACGTGTGCTCATTAGTACGGGGATGTAGGTACAAAAAGGAGGCGTAATGATGAAGTACTTTGTATTTGCCCTAATGCTGTTGCTTGCGTATCTGGGTATTGTTGTTGTAGGAGTAACTGCTTTACCCCCAACAACAACAGTCAATATCAACATCAAAGCTCCACTGGTATATGTGGAGCATGACCCAAAGGAGCTTGTTAAGCAGGTCTTTGGTGATGAATGGCCCTTGGCGTGGGCTATAGTTATGGCAGAAAGCCATGGACGCCCTGACGCAGTGGGCGATAAACACCTTACCTACATAGGTGAGGATGGTAAGACCTACGGATACAGCGTAGGTCTGTTTCAGATGAGGGTGATGGAGGGTAGACCACCAGCACCAGTGTTAGCAGGCGTATATATTAATATAATGTGCGCCTACAACTTAAAAGAGAAGAGAGGTTGGACCCAGTGGGGGTCATACAATAATGGTAGTTATAAACAGTTTCTGCCTGTATTAAAGGCACAACTTAAGAAGGAGGTATAATATGTGTGAATTAGCAGTACAACAGGACTCTGACTGTATATGCGGTCAGGAAGAGTTAGTTAACGCGCGGCCTAGCTGCGACAAGTGTGAACTGTTGGTCTTCCCTGATGGGGAGTACTTTCACAAAAGAACATGTCCCCAAAATCTTAACCCTGTTGATAGCAGGGATGCGGCAAAAACGGCAGCAGAGAGAGCTGCTAAAGACGAAGGCTACATAACAGCAGGAGGAGGTAAGTAAAATGGCAGATAAACCTTATGAGTTCAACGAATTGAGTACAACCCCCTGTGTCAACGCAACCATCGGCAAAGATGGAACAATCATCAATAAGCCAGCACACTGTAAGGGCTTTATTAAGATGAATGTTATACATCGCAAACCGGCCGCAGGTGTATGCTTTAAGTGTACTGCTGCTGGGCAGAGGGATGCCGCACGGAAACGGGCAAGGAAAACCTACAAAGCTGCTATGGTTATTGGTGATTCTGTCTAAAACAAAAGAAGCAGGCACTCCCTGGCAGTAATGCGCAGGACATGTTGGTATGGCGGGAGTGATACAGCCCCTGACCGTAGGTGTGATGATTAACCACCTACGGTACAGGGGTATTTCTTTAACAGATTACCCATCCATAAATCTATATTTAATTCTTAAATATAGGTTTATTGATGTGTAAGCAGTTAAATTCATTAATTCAACAAAGGAGGTGTATATGGCAGAATGTAACTGTGGTGAATGTCGTATGTGTGACCCACACTTTGAAGAACGGTTGATAGTATGGGAGAAGGAGCATGATAACGATGCCCCTGATTGGAGCCCATATGGTGGGTACAGGGAAGGGGACTCTGAATTAGAGGACCTGAAGGCCGAGTATGGCCCAGAAGATGAGTACACTGATGAGTCATATGAGGAATGGCTCAATGGTGCGGATGATGACGATGGTTTAGGTTGGGACTATGTCCCTACAGCTGCTGATATAGCAGATAAAGATGTTCCATTTTAAAGGAGGACTAACATGCCAGAAACGTGGAGTCAGAAGAATAGGCGCTGTAATGAAGGTGATTACAGAATAGGAGACCTGGTCTCTCAGGACAACAAGAGAGATTTTGGGTTTTACCGTAAGGTGAATATTGACCCTGCAACAGTTATTACTCTAATTGGTGCTAAGGCTATGAAAGAGCTGATGGGAGCACCAAAAATCCTGAGGATAGTCTTTGTTAATTCTGAGCTCCAGGAAGGAGTTCAAGTCAAGGAAGGTGTATGGTCAATCTGGTCCAGGAAGCTGGAGGATAGCCACAATGTCAAATAACAGACAAAAGAAGCGAATCACCGGTCAGAAACGCCGTGACTTTTCGCTTCGTAAATCAAGAATCCTCTATCACGAAACAGGTGGTAAGATAAGGCAATCAGCCAGTGGTATATGGCATGTCTTGTTCAAGATAGGTGATGTTACCTACTCTGCTTACTGTTTTGTAGATACTGGGGATTGGCGGGTATACTGGCCTTATCCAGGATATCCTCAAGAGAAAAAGACTTTCAAGTCGCAAAGGGCCCTCATAAGGCATATACGTCGCTTAAGGGCAGAGTGTTGGTAAATGCATTTTGGTTCTTTATGGACCGAGGTGTGAAACTTACAAGTGAAAAGGAGAGGACTATGAAATCTATGTTTTTTGAGTTCAAGGAGCAAATAGCATGTGCTGGTACTATACATAAAGATGAAAGATACCGTAAGTTAATGCGTACATATATTATTCCGGCACTTGATACTTGTGTACCTATATACATAGGTAGTATTAAGGAACAATATGACGAAATCAACAAGTCTCTTGAGTTTATGAGAGACAATGAAGAAGATTTCGGTATCAGATTTCCTTATGAGGAGTGTGTACTATTCTGGAAAGCGGCCAACGGTCAACACATGGCCTTACTAATAAGTACAGAACCTCAAGAGAATGATGATGGTGAAAAAGTCTTCGCGATGTTCCCATTCTATTATGATAATTATAAGTATGTTGAACCTGGATATAGGCATATGCCAGCATGTTGGATACCTTACCCTGCTGGTATAACTAGTGGCGAGAAAGAAACCAGCAGAAAGTACTTTGATTTAATAGATAGTAATAACCTTGATGAAGACCTCTCCAACATCTTCAAACACCGTGATGATAACCTTAGGTTGTGGTATGCTATAGGAATACACGTAGCCTGTCTCTTGACCTGTAAAAACATCCGTTTGGACGATAGAACTGAAACCGTAGTATCACGTGTCAAAAAGGCTAACTCTAATAAAACTAAAGCCAAAAAGACAGAGGTTCAGTATAAAACTTTAGTTATTGATTTGACGCCTAAACAACAACGTGAATACGGTCTCCCAGCCACTATGGACTTTGGCAGTAAGGGGTTACACCTTTGCCGTGGTCACTACAAGAACTACAAGAAAGGCAACGGCCTGTTTGGTAGATACAAGGGTATCTTCTGGTGGCCATCCATAGTTAAAGGTAATAATAAACAAAAAGTAATAGTTAAAGACTATGAACTTAAAACTTAAAGGAGGTGAATAACACGGCAGTATCTGAGCTTAAAGTTGGGTAGGTACTTTTACTTACCTGAATATTTGGCCTGCCTCGTGATTTATTTCCGGGGTAGGCTTAAAATCAAACAAAGGAGAACAGTATGAAAACGTTACAAGGAACAGCATTCCAATGTATGGAGTGTGCTAACCGTGGAGTTACTACAAGATTTATCTGTGGTAAAAGAGGATTGTCTGCTTTGAGAGAGCGCGTAGCGGAGCACTTTCAGGAAACCGGGCATTGTGCTTTCAAGCCAATGAATCCTAAACCTGGTACCTTCTATGTAATCGCCGGTACCACAGAAAGGATTGGTCCTGTTTACAAAGAGGGCATTGATGAAGAGTCCTGGAC
>Ga0307380_10003581_pt1 | contig 21380 bp, 21 predicted proteins | sample UN3MG_FD_202239 | JGI IMG/M metagenome (GOLD analysis project Ga0307380, IMG submission 202239) | Soil microbial communities from Risofladan, Vaasa, Finland - UN-3 | ecosystem: Environmental > Terrestrial > Soil > Coastal area > Acid sulfate soil | place: Finland: Risofladan, Vaasa | collected... | reverse complement strand
GTCGCGCCGCGAGGGCGTGGTCGGGACTGCCTCGGTGAGGACCTCCTCGCCGGCGCGGACCAACCTCGTGTAGGAGTCGGCGCGGTCAGCGGCAACCGCTGATGACACATCGAGTGGCAACAGCGGCAACGCGACCAACTCGTCGCCCGCGAGCGATGTGGCCAGTCGCTGCGAACCGGCCGGAGTAGCGGCTTCCTCCGCGATCAGGGTGGGAGGGACTTCGAGTGTCACCGGAGCGTCGAGTCGGGCGGCGAGGTCGATCGCTTCGGCGAGCCGAGCACCGGCGAGCTCGACCTCCGCCGCATCGGCCGGTGGCGCAGGGGCGGGCGTCACGCTGACGACCGAGAGATCGATCGGCGGTGCCACCTCGACCGCGGTGTCGCCGGCGCCGGCAAGCCGTTGGATCACGGTGCCTGCCGTGGCGACGACGTTGCGTTCGGCGCGGTCACCGATGAGCACCTGCACACGCAGCGGGTGGATGCCTGGGCGGTCCAACTTCAGTCGCGTCTCGACGCTGTCGACCACATCGGTGCCGATGTCGAGGGTGAGGTCGACGGTGCCGTCGTCGTTGCGCACGAGCAGTGGCCGTGCGTCGAATGCGACACCGTCGACGGGGTCTCCTGCAAGCTCACGGAAGGCATCGGGGTCGACGTCACTCCCGACCAGGGGTTCGACGTTGTCGATGCGCGTGAGCGGGGGATAGTTGGTCACTTCGATGGTGAGCGCGATGGGTTCCGGTTCGGGATCGGGCGTGACGTCGGGTGCGCTGTCCGCCGGGGTCGGTGTTGCAGCCGGCGGGGGAATCAGCTCGAGTGGGTCACCGTCGAGGCCGGTGAGCAGGTAGCGGAGTCCGATGTCACCGTTGGGATCGATGGCGAAGCGCTGCTCGACCAGTTCGAGCCGCACTTCGTTCGTCGACTGGTCGGGTCGGGACGGGTTCGAGATCGCCGACGTTCCCGCCGGGGATGCGGCGAGCAACGCGGCGAGGCCGATGGCGGCGAACCACACCCGTCGAGCGTCTCGCCGTACCACTCTGTTCATCGCAGTGCTCGTTCGAGGATCAGTAACGTCCCGGGTTGTCGTTCGAATCCGACGGAGTCGTACAGGGCAAGTGCGGCGTGGTTGTTCGCAGCGGTGTTGACCATCACGTCGGACACGCCGCGGCGGGACATCCAACGCACCGCATCGTCGATCAGCAGGTGTGCGAACCCATGGCGCCGTGCGCTCGGATCGACGGCCAGTCGTTGGATGTATCCGGACCGGTCGGCGCGGCCGCTGATCGAGAACGCCACCATCCGACCGTCGACATCGATGCTTCGAGAGCGGTGATAGGGCGTGGCGGTCATGATGTCGCCGAGGGCCGAGGCGTCGTTGGCCCATGGCGACGCGAACGACCGCCGATCGATGGCAGCTGCCTCGGACAGCATCGTCGGACGCAGCCGCCGGAGCCGGACTGCCCCGCGAGCCGGTGGGTTCGTCCTTGGCGTTGCCGACCGCGTCAGCAGTGCCAACGAGTCGGCCACCTGGAAGCCGGATTCGAGGAAGGCGCCGGTGGCGTTCGGGAACAGCGCCCCGGTGCGCACGAGTCGGGCGCCGAGTTCCGTCGCGTCAGCGATCCAGTCGCCGACGTCGGATGTCGTCGGCACCATCTGGTGATCCAGCAGCACGAGGTGCGCGACACCTTCGTCGTACGGCCAACGCCCGAGGCGGGCGCGTGCGGGACGGGCGGCCGCCAGACTGCTCACAGCCCATGAACGTACTCCGGCGCGGTGTCAGCGTCGGCGTCACCCGCCGGCTGCGTTTCGTCACGACGGGTGGGGTCGCTCGTAGCCTGGCGGTCGTGGTTCCCGAACGTCTGACACCCGTCCTGCGCGAGTTGGCACCGCTCGCCGCACGGTTCCGCGAGGCTGGGCACCGGTTGTATCTCGTCGGAGGCACGGTTCGCGACCTGTTCGTGGCGTCGGGGCGCGACGACTTCGATCTCGACCTGACCACCGACGCTCGGCCCGCAGAGATCAAGCGATGCCTCGAAGGGTGGGCCGATGCGATCTGGACCCAGGGGGAGAAGTTCGGCACGATCGGTGCCCTCGTGCGCGATTCCACGACTGGATTCGAGCGGACCTACGAGATCACCACGTTCCGCGCCGAGGCCTACACCGACGAGTCGCGTAAACCGCACGTGGTGTTCGCCGACGACATCGAGGCTGACCTGTCGCGCCGCGACTTCACGGTGAATGCGATGGCACTGGAATTGACCGGCGACGACGACACCCCGATCCTGATCGATCCGTTCGACGGCGCGGTCGATCTCGCAATGCGTGTTCTGCGTACGCCGATCGGACCGCATGTCAGCTTCAGCGATGACCCGTTGCGCATGTTGCGCGCCGCTCGGTTCATCGCCGGCTACCAACTCGTCCCGACGGCGGAGTTGGTCGAGGCGGTCACTGAGATGGCCCCGCGGCTCGAGATCGTGTCGGCGGAGCGCATCCGTGACGAACTCGACAAGCTGCTGGTCGTCGACCATCCGGCCGCCGGCTTGTGGTTCATCGTCGACACGGGCCTTGCCGACCAGTTCCTGCCGGAGTTGCCGGCGATGCGCCTCGAACACGATCCGATCCATCGGCACAAGGACGTGTTGACGCATTCGATCGCTGTCGTCGAGAACGTTCGTCCACCGCACGAGCACCCGACGGTCGCGGCAGGTGAGCGACCCGAATTCGACTTCCGACGGACCCGGTTGGCGGCGCTGTTCCACGATGTCGGCAAACCTCGAACCCGGGGGTATCTCGAGGGCAAGGGCACCACGTTCCACCACCACGACGCTGTCGGAGCGCGCATGACTCGCAAGCGCATGAACGCTTTGCGGTACTCGAACGACGACGTGGCCGCAGTGACCGACCTCGTGGCGCTTCACCTGCGGTTCCACACCTATTCGATGGGGTGGTCCGATTCGGCGGTGCGACGGTACGTACGTGACGCCGGCGACCTGCTCGGCGAACTGAATGTGTTGACGCGTTGTGACTGCACCACCCGCAACGAGAAGAAGGCGGCGCGGCTGTCGAAACGGATGGACGAACTGGAGGAACGCATCGTCGAACTCGAGGCGGCCGAGGAATTGGCAGCATTGCGCCCCGAACTCGACGGCAACGCGGTGATGGAGCATCTGGGCGTCGGTCCGGGTCGGGAGGTCGGCGAGGCGATGACGTTCCTGATGGACATCCGCCTCGACGAAGGGCTCCTCGGCGACGACGAGATCCGTCGTCGCCTCGACGTCTGGTGGTCCGCTCGCTGAATGCCCCGATCGTCGACGCCGGCGGTTCTATCGTTGGACGGTGATCTCCGGCGACGTCGATGACAGCGACACCGAACTTGCCGCGCTGTTGTCGCCCACCGAGCGTCAATATCGCGCCTGGTGGCTGATCCTGCCGATCGTGGCGGTGTCCGCTGCACTCATCGTGTTGGCGGGGATGCGAGCAGGTGCAGACCCGGGCCCCGAGACGATCGGCGTCGTCGTCGGCATCGCACTGCTCGCTCTGGTCGCCATCGTTGCCACCGTGCTCGAGTCGCGCCGGATCGGGCGTCGCTTCCAGCGCACGATCACCGAGCTGTCACGGACCCAGTCCGAGATCCGCCGTCTCCTCGACGACCTGCCCGACGCCGTGATGGGCCTGAACGATCGCGGCATCATCGAGTCGGCGAACCAGCGCGCCGCCGTCCTCACCGGCCGGACGATCGACGAACTCGTCGGGCGCGCCTTCCTGGAGATGATCCGCGACAACGACCGCGACTCGGTCACCGAACGCTGGCACTTCGATCAGGCGACCCCGGGGCCGCTCGACATGACGGGCGACATCACCGGGCCGATCGGCAACCACGTGGTGTTCGAGTTGGTCGACGCGTACGGCGAGCCCCATCTGGTCGAAGCATCGCTTCACCGCCCGTCGGTGTCCGACGGGCGAGGCGGTGGCCTGGTCGTGTTGTTGCGCGACGTCACCGATCGTGCCCGCACGACCGTTGCGCTCGAGCAGGCTCGCCGTCGGTTCCAGCAGGCGTTCCACTCTGCGCCGACGGGAATGGCGCTGGTGCGTCTCGACGACAGTCGCATCGTCGACGCCAATCAATCGCTCGCCGACATGCTCGCGCGACCGTTGTTGTCGCTGATCGGAGCGGGCATCCGCGAGATCACCCATCCCGACGACTTGCGCGCCGCCGCGACGCAGCGAGCGCGCCTCGAGTTGGGCATCGCCGACACGTACCTGCTCGAGCAGCGATACCTGCGCAGCGATGGTGATTTCGTGTGGGCTCGTACGCGGGTGTCGGTCACCGAGGACGAAGGTGTTGCGCTGGCGATCACCCACATCGAGGATGTGACCGACCAACGGATGGCTGCCGAGCAGTTGACCCACGCGGCCACGCACGACGGACTCACCGAGTTGCCCAACCGCGCGGCACTCGTCGAACGCCTCGACGAACTGCTTGCCCGAGCCGGCGTCGGTGAGGTGTCGGTGCTGTTCATCGATCTCGACAACTTCAAGGTGGTCAACGACAGCCTCGGTCACGGCATCGGCGACGAACTCCTCCGCCAGATCGCCGGGCGGTTGCGCCACGTGATGCGCGACACCGACCGCCTCGCGCGCTTCGGCGGCGACGAGTTCGTGGTGTTCGTCGACGGCGGTGTCGACCCCGCCATCGTGGCCGAGCGGCTGCGACGAGCGGTGCAGCAACCCGTGGTCATCGATGAACACGAACTGGTGGTGACCGCCAGTATCGGGTTCGCCGTCAACTCCAGCGCCGAGCTCACCGCCGACGAGCTGTTGCGAGATGCCGACGCCGCGATGTATCGAGCCAAGGCCGCCGGGCGTGACCGTGTCGAGGCGTTCACCGAGGAGACCCGGGCGGCGTCGGTCGCCGCGCTGCAGACCTCGGGCGAACTGCGTCGCGGTCTCGAGCGCGGCGAGGTCGTGCCCTACTTCCAACCGATCGTCGATCTCGAGGGCGGCCAGGTGGTGGGCTTCGAGGTGTTGGCACGGTGGTTGCATCCGGATCGGGGTCTGCTCGTGCCCGGCCAGTTCCTGCCGATGGCGGAGGAGTCCGGGCTGATCGTCGACCTCGGTGCTCGGATCCTTCGCGACGCGCTTGCCCAACTCGCGCACTGGCGGGCGGTCGGACTGCGATTCGCTGCGTGTTCGCTGTCGATCAACGTGGCCACTCAACAGCTGATCGACGGCCGCTTTCTCCATGTCGTCCACGACGCGTTGGGTGAGACCGGCATCGACGCCGACTCGCTCTGGCTGGAGATCACCGAAACAGCGTTGATGGCCGACACGAACGCCGCGGGCCGGGCGCTGCGTGACCTGCGTGGTCTCGGTCTGCACCTGTCCGTCGACGACTTCGGGACGGGATACTCGTCGCTGACGTACCTGAAGCGATTCCCGGTCGAGGCGATCAAGGTCGACCGTTCGTTCGTCACGGGGCTCGGCCTCGAGGCCGACGACACCTCGATCGTCGAAGCGGTGGTCCGCCTCGGGCACTCACTCGGCTTGACGGTGGTCGCCGAGGGCGTCGAGACCCCACTGCAGCTCAACCGCCTTCGCGAATTGGGCTGCGACAAGGGCCAGGGCTACCTGTTTGGCCGTCCCCGCCCCGCTGGAATCACGGCCACCGAACGCGCTGACGCTTGACGTCCACCACCTGCCAGGCACATCGCGCAGGTGACCCGTTGTGTGCGGTCAGGAGCCTTCTTTGCGAGCGCGCAGGATGAGCGTGGCCGGTGCCGGAGCGTCGGCGGTGGCGCCGAGTTCGAGCAGCTGATCGACGCGGAAGTTCGAGCGCGTCAGCGCTGTGAACCACTCGCCGATCGTGCGGGCGCCGGTGCCGTAGGGATGCTCGGGTGAGATGTCGGCATAGGGGTGCGGCATCGAGAGCACGAGTGGCATGCTCGGCTTGAGGATGCGATGCACCTGGCGCAGGAGACGTCCGAGATCGTCGACACGGTCGATCGTGTGCGCGGCGAGGACGACCTCACATGACGTGGAGGCGACGTCGCCCAGGTCGGCGAGGTCGGTCTCGAGGCACTGCACCAGCAGTTCGGCATCGGTTGCCCGTCGCCGGGTTTCTGCGATGCGCTCGGCGTCGGTGTCGATCGCGATCGACTTCGCTCCCGCGCGTGCGAAGGCGAGCGAGTTGAACCATGGTGAGATGCCGAGCTCGACGGCACGTCGACCGTCACTCACCTCCCCGCACAGTCTGAGTTCGTCGTCTCCCGGCGTGCCGGGCCCGTAGTTGATGTCTGCGACCACGATGCCAGTGTGCCTGCTCGGCGAGGCGTCATCGGGGATCGACCGGAGATCACGGTGGGCCGGTGTGAGCCGATAGTGTCGGCGGCCATGGCGTTCACGGTCGGCGCACTCCGCGGGTCCGATGGCTCGCGCGGCCTGGTCGACCACCGACTTGCTCGTCGGATGCTGATCAGCCAGGTCAAGAAGGGCCGGGTTCCGCTCGACCAGGTGTGCGACGCCCACCCCGAATTGATTCGCGCCGCCCGGAACGTCGGCACGCAGACCTCGACCCGTTGCCCGATCTGCGAGGAGGCCGACTTGAAGCTGGTCACCTACGTGTTCGGCCCGCGGTTGTCGGCTCAGGGACGGTGCGTGTCGACCGCGAAGGAGATGCGCCAGCTGAACGATCGTTCCGAAGAGCTGAGCGCCTACGTCGTCGAGGCGTGCGTCGAGTGCCGCTGGAACCACTTGCTCCGGGTGATCCCGGTCGGTGGGCGGCGCGCCGCAACGCGCGCCTCTCGATGATCGGCCGTTCGTCGGGGTTCGCGATCATCACTGCAGCGCTCCTCACGGTGACCGCGTGCGCCGACGACGCCGTCAGTGTCACCGACGACCCGGCCGTCGCCACGACTCCCTCGGACATCGGCGACGAGTCGACCTCGGAATCGGTGCCGGATCCGGCCGTCGTCCAGGGCCGGCAGCCGGAGGGGTTCACCACGATCCAGGCGCTCATCACCGAGCCTGACGGTGAGGTGTGCGAGGTGTGCCTGTGGCTCGCCGGCGATACCGACGAACACGGCCGCGGCCTGATGGGTGTCACCGATCTCGGCGATCCGGTCGGCATGGCCTTCCGATTCGACGAACCGAGGCTGGGCTCGTTCTACATGTTCCAGACGCCGACGCCGCTCTCGATCGCCTGGTTCGCCTTCGGCGGATTCCACATCGGAGCGACCGACATGGCCCCGTGCCTCGACACTCCCGCCGGCGAGTGCGCGCTGTACTCGCCGGGTGTCGAGTACGACCTCGCGATCGAGGTGTTCCAGGGTGGCCTCGAGCCGTTGGGTCTGGTTCCCGGTTCGCGCGTCGAGCTGATCGAGGGCTCCGAAGCCGATGGCTGTCCACTCGATTCGTAGCGCCGCGGGCCGGTGATGCACGACGCACACGGCGACGGCGACGGCGGTCGGAATCCCGGCGGCGTGGTCCTGGAGTTGACAACTCGCCCCACCCCGCCTATTTTTCTGATTGGTTAATTAACCGATCCAGAAATTTGGAGGGGACGCCGGTCCGTGACCATCACCACCGCCACGCTCGACGAGGATCGCCTCGACGACACGTTCGCCGCGTTGGCGAACTCGACTCGTCGCGCGATCCTCGCCCGACTCGCTCAGGGCGAGGCAACGGTCAACGACCTCGCCGCACCGTTTGCCTTGACGCTGCCGGCGATCTCCAAACACATCAAGGTGCTCGAGCACGCAGGCCTGGTCACTCGCGGCAGACGAGCGCAGTTCCGGCCATGCACCCTCGATGCCACCCGGCTCGCCGAGGTGTCCGACTGGGCCGAGCAGTACCGCCACATCTGGGACGATCGCTTCGATCGCCTGGACACCTACGTCCGAGATCTGCGACAGATCCACGACCAGAAGGAGCCACACTCATGACCGACACCAAGAGCGTTCGGATCGAACGCACCTTCGACGCACCCATCGACCTCATCTGGGTGATGTGGACCGACGCCGAACACTTCGCCAACTGGTATGGCCCGCAGGGTGCCCGGATTCCGAAGGCCGACATGAACGTCACCGTCGGAGGCGGCCGGCACATCGCCATGGAGATGGACACCCCTGACGGGACGATGCAGATGTTCTTCGTCGGTGAATACCTCGAGGTCGACCCGACGACACGCCTCGTCTACACCGAGCGAATGGCGGATGCCAACGGCAACGCCCTGACCTCCGAGCAGATGGGCATGCCCGCCGGGGCACCCATGGAGACCTCGGTCGTGGTGGAACTCGTCGCACTCGGCGAGCGCACCAGCATGGTGATGACCCACATCGGTGTGCCCGCCGGCTCTCCGGGCGGGCAAGGTTGGGAGATGGCGATCGACAAGATGACGGCACGGGTCGCCGAACTCACTCGCTGACCGCTCGCCGTCGCCACGGCGGCCACGGTCGCACCACCGCAGGAGTGCCCCGGAACTCTGTGACAGCCCCTCTCTATCGTTGGCGGCATGTCACCGAACGCGACGCCAGTGCGCACCGATAAGGTAGGCGGGTCCATATTGGCCCTGCCCCACACCGGGGCTCCCACTACGAGGCTGTCATCAGGCGCTCGTGGGGGATCCGAAGGGAGGAAACACGCATGATGCGTGCATACGAAATGATGATCATCATCGACGGCGACGTCGATGACCCCAAGGCGCAGTCCTGGATGAAGACGGTGACCGACGGTGTCGCCACTGCCGGCGGCGAACTCCACGGCAAGATCGATTGGTGGGGCAAGCGCCAGTTCGCCTATCCGATCAACAAGAAGCCATCGGGTTACTACCTGGTCGCCGAGATCGTGGCTCCGGCCGGATCACTCGACGAACTCGAGCGCACGCTCCGTCTCGCAGACGATGTCGTCCGTCACAAGCTCATCCGTCTGCCCGAGGCCGAGGCGGAGCGCCGCGGCATGGCAGTGAGCGCTGCCTGAGCGCAGCGGCCAAGCAAAGGGGAACAACATGGCATCTGAGAACAGCGTCACGCTGGTCGGCAACCTCACGAAAGATCCCGAGCTGCGTTACACGACCGGTGGTCGTGGCGTCGCCAGCTTCGGTCTGGCCGTCAACCGCCGGTACCAGGTCAACGGAGAATGGCAAGAGCAGGTCTCGTTCTTCAACATCGTCGCCTGGGGCGACCTGGGAGAGAACGCCGCCGCCAGCCTCAACAAGGGCAATCGCGTCGTCGTCACCGGTCGCTTGGAGCAGCGCTCCTACGAGACCAAGGAGGGCGAGAAGCGCAACGTCACCGAAGTGATCGCCGACGAACTCGGCCCGAGCTTGCGCTGGGCGCAGGCCCAGGTCGAGCGCATCAGCCGCGACGACGCCACCAGTGGTGGTGGCGGTGGTGGCGGCGCACGCAGCGCCCCCGATCCCGTGTACGGCGACGAAGAGCCGTTCTGAGCCCCGTCCACAGCATTGATGATCTGATTTTCCAGTCGTAAGGAACCACCATGGCAAGCAAGAAGAACAAGGCGCGCAGCGCCCGTGACCTGAACCCACGCAAGTTCAAGAAGAAGACCAGCGTCCTCGTCATCGAGAAGGTCGAGTACATCGACTACAAAGACGTCGATCTGCTGCAACGCTTCATGAGCGATCGCGCCAAGATCAAGAACCGTCGTGTTGCCGGCAACACGCTGCAGCAGCAGCGCGAGATCGCCAACGCCGTCAAGGTTGCCCGCGAGATGGCGTTGCTGCCGTACGCGAAGCGCGTCGCCTCCACCCGCACCGGTGGCCGCGGTCGCGACGGGGGTCGTGACGGCGGTCGTGACGGGGGTCGTGATCGCGATCGCGACACCAACTTGAGCGACGACGCGAGGGACACCACGGTGGTCGAGACCATCGACGGCGCCGAGGGCACCGAGTCGACCGACGTGATCGACGTGACCGAGACCGAGGAGGTCTGAGCGATGAAGATCATCCTCCGCTCCGATCTCGACGGCCTGGGCAAGCGCGGCGACATCGTCGACGTGGCCGATGGGCACGCTCGCAACTTTCTGTTCCCGAAGGGTCATGCGATCGCAGCGTCCGACGGTGCCGTCGAGCAGGCCGGCAAGATGCGTCAGTCCCGCGACCAGCGCGACTCGAGTGCTCGTGAAGCCGCAACTCAGATCGCCAGCACGCTCGTTCCCAAGGTGATCACGATCACCAGCAAGGCCGGACCCGAGGGCAAGCTCTTCGGCTCGGTCACCGCTGCCGACGTCGTCGCCGCCGTACACGAGCAGACCGACATCGAACTCGATCGCCGCCAGGTCGACGTCGACGTCATCAAGACGACCGGTCAGCACACGGTCACCGCGTCGCTGCACAACGACGTGTCGTTCCCGATCACGATCGACGTCGTCGCCGCCGAGTGACGTCCCGCGCCGAGCCGCCCTCGGCGGCCCGGCCGATGATTTCGAAAATTGGGCAGTCCGGCTGACCCTTCGCGCCTGTCCACAGATGCATCCACAGCCAGTTGTCCACCGATTCCGACGGTTGTCCACAGCCGGTCAACAGCGAAAACCCAGGGTTGTTCCTCTTCCGCCACACAGGAACTCCCTGGAAGAGTGGGGTCCCCATGTCGATCGACCAACAATTTGGAACCAGCCGGAACGAACGAGGCAACGCTGCGCCGAATCGCAGCGGTCGAGTCCCTCCCCACAACCTGCAGGCCGAGGAGTCGGTGCTCGGCGCGCTGCTGCTGAGCCGTGATGCGATTGGCATCGTCGGTGAAGCGGGCCTGGGCGTGCGTGACTTCTACAGCCCTGCGCACCAGCACGTCTTCGACTCGATCCGCTCGCTGTACTCGTCGTCGGGGCCAGTCGACGTGGTCACCGTCGCCGACGAACTCCGGCGTCACGGTCTCCTCGACGAGATCGGTGGCATCGAGCGGCTGAACGATCTGCAGAACGCGACGCCGTCGGTGTCGGGCGCCGAGCACTACGCCCGGATCGTGATGGACACCGCATTGTTGCGCCGGTTGATCCATACCGCGGGCGAGATCACCGATCTCGCGTTCTCCGAGCCCGACGACGTCACCAAGGCTGTCGATCTCGCCGAGTCGAAGATGTTCGAAGTCGCCGAGGACCGAGTGGTCGACTCGACTCGGCCGATCCAGGAACTCCTCAACATCGCGATGGACCAGCTCGAGGAGAACTACGAGCGAGGCGACACGATCACCGGCGCCGCCACCGGCTACGACGACCTCGACGAACTGCTGTCGGGTCTTCAGCCGAGCACCCTCAACATCGTCGGCGCGCGGCCGGCCATGGGAAAGACCGCGTTCGGACTGGGCATGGCGACGCACATTGCGAAGCATTCGGCGAAGCCGGTGCTGGTGTTCTCGCTCGAGATGGGTCACTCCGAGCTCACGCAGCGCATCCTGTCCAGCGAGGCCAAGGTCGACTCGACCAAGCTGCGCACCGGCAAGCTGAGCGAGAGCGACTGGTCGAAGATCGGCCTCGCAGTGGGACGGCTGGAAGTGCCGTTGTTCCTCGACGACAACCCGCAGGTGACCGTGATGGAGATCCGGGCCAAGGCCCGTCGCATCAAGGCGCAGCACGGCGGGCTGGCATTGATCATGATCGACTACCTCCAGCTGATGAGCGGAAGCGGGAACTCCGAGAACCGCCAGCTCGAAGTCAGTGAGATCAGTCGAAACCTCAAAGTGCTGGCGCGCGAACTCGAAGTGCCGATCGTGGCGCTCAGCCAGCTCAGTCGAAACCTCGAAGCCCGTTCCGACAAGCGTCCGATGCTCGCCGACCTTCGCGAATCGGGCTCGTTGGAGCAGGACGCCGACGTGGTGATGTTCCTGTATCGCGACGAGGTGTACAACCCGGAGTCGCCCGACAAGGGTTCTGCCGAGGTGATCGTGTCGAAGCACCGTTCCGGCCCGATCGGCACCAAGCGCCTGGTGTTCCTCGGTCAGTACACGCGCTTCGACAACGCCGCCCGCTCGATGTGAGGTGTGACATCTGGGGTCAGACCCCAGATGTCGCAATTCACCAGTGGCGCAGGTCGATGGGCCAGCGGTCGCGGATCGTGTCGCCGTCGACGAGCCAGAACTGCTCGTGGCGGGCGACTGTCGGGTCGACGTGCGACGGCCAGATGCGCACGCGGTCGCCGACGTTCCAGTCGGTGAGTTCACGCGGCATCAGCGTGATGTGTTCGTCAGAACAGAAGAACACGTCGCCCTCGCCCCACGACGGGTTGCCGTGGTCCATGCCGAGCGCCTTGAGCCCGCAGTCGGCAATGATCCACCCCTTCGAGCTGACCGAGATCACGGTGGCGAGCACCGACAGCGCCTTCTCGAATGGCATCTCGAGCTCGTCGTACTGGGTGTCCATCAGCGTGTAGGAGCCGGCCTGGATCTCGGTGCACCAGGTGTTGAGATCCCAGGTGCCCGTACCGCCGCCGGACACGATGTCGCCGCCGACCAGCTCCTTTGCTCGCAGTAGGATCTCCATCGCACGTTCGACCTTCTCGCGTTTCGCGTCACGGTCGTGCACCATCATCAGGTGGCCCTCGTAGCCCATCACGCCGCGGACGTCGAGGCCGCCAGCGCGGGCACGGTCGGCGAGCCGGCCCGAGTCGTCGACGTCGCAGCCGCAGCGCGGGAGGCCGACATCGATGTCGACGAGCACCGAGCGAACCCCGCCGTTGATTGCGGCGTCGAGCGTGGCATCGGAGTCGATCGCCACGGTGATGTTTGCCCGCTCCGCCAGCGCGCCGAGTCGAGTCGCGTCGAGTGTCTCGTTCGCGAGGAGGAGGTCGTCGGTCAGGCCTGCGGCCACGAGACCTTCGAGTTCGCGCGGCGTCGCCGCACAGAAGTTGTGGTGCCCATCGGCGTCGAGGCGCTTGGCCATGTCGGTCGACTTGAACGCCTTCACATGGGGGCGCAACTTCGCACCGGGGAGCACGGCGTCCATCGCTGCGAGATTTCGGTCCAACGTCGCAACGTCGATCAGCAGCGCAGGCGTGATCAGCTCGGAGGTGGAGGACGGGTCGGCACGCATCGTGCCATCCTCGCGTGCCCAGTGATCCGAAATGTGCGCAACCCTGCCCGCGGGTGATCACGCCATGCGCACGTTTCGGGTTGGGGCTCGGGTTGGGGCTCGCGAGCGGCAGTTACCGTGAGGGCGTGCAGCTCGATCTCGACTTCGTCCGCTCCCAGTTCCCCGCGTTCGGTCGCCCGATCAACGATGGCCAGTCGTTCTTCGAGAATGCCGGCGGGTCGTTCGCCTGTCGCCAGACCATCGACGCGATGCACGAGTACTACACCGATCTGAAGGTGCAGCCGTACAGCGAGTTCGAGTCGTCGGCGCGGGCAGGCGAACTGATGGATCGCTCACGAGAGCGGTGGGCGGATGCCCTCGGCGTCGAGGCTCGGGAAGTCGTGTTCGGACCATCGACGACGGCCAACACCTACGTGCTCGCCCACGCCTTCGCCGACGTGCTCGAGGCCGGCAACGAGGTCATCGTCACCAACCAGGACCACGAGGCCAACACCGGCGCGATCCGACGAGCGGCCGAACGGGTCGGCTGCACGATCAAGGAATGGCGGATCGATCCCGACACCGGCCTGCTCGACATCGACCAGTTCGAGTCGCTGCTCAGCGAGCGGACCGGGCTCGTCACCGTCCCGCACGCATCGAACATTGTCGGTTCGGAGAACGACGTCACGCGCATCACGCAGCTCGCCCATGCAGTCGGCGCACGGGTGATCGTCGACGGTGTGTCGTTCGCCCCACACTCGCTGCCCGACGTCGCAGCAATTGGCGCCGACGTCTACCTGTTCAGTCTCTACAAGACCTACTCGGTGCATCAGGGCCTGATGGTCGTGCGCGCCGGGCTGATGGCAGAGCTGCCGAACCAGAGTCACTTCTTCAACGACAACGTGACCGACAAGCGCCTCAACCCGGCAGGTCCCGATCACGCTCAGGTCGCATCAGCGGGAGCGGTGCTCGACTACGTCGAAGCACTGCATCGTCACCACGGCGGATCGGCGAGCGACGGCCTACACGCGTCGGCCGCCGGTGCGTCGGCACTGTGGCGTGCTCACGAGGACTCGCTGACCCCACGTCTGCTGGACGCGCTGGCCGGTCGCGACGATGTCCGGCTGCTCGGCCCCGCCACGCTCGACGCCGTCGCCGGGCACCGCTGCCCGACCGTTGCGTTCAGCCCGCTCGCCCGAGACCCCCAGGACGTCGCACACGAACTCGTCGCACGCGGTGTGCAGACGAGCTCCGGTCACTACTACGCCGCGCGCGTTCTCGATGGGCTCGGCGTCGACCCCGATCGCGGCGTCGTTCGCCTGTCGTTCGTGCACTACACCTCGCCTGCCGATGTCGACCGCGCCGTCGACGCGCTCGCCGCAGCCCTCGGCTGACGACGTGCGCTGACGGCACAGAGTTCGGGACCAAAGACCCTGCCGTCGTCGCCCAACGACGCGGATATTGGAACAACGTTCCAAGACTGGAACGATGTTCCAATCAGAAAGCTGGTCTCGTCATGGCTGAATTCCTCGCGCAGTACTCGATCCAACGCTGGATGGAGATGTGTCCTCAGGGCTACCTCGAAGACACCGTCCACGGCCACGAGCCCGATGCCACCGAGCCCGAGGCATTGCTGGCCGACGACGACGAGCGCGAAGCGGCGATTCGCACCACGGTCAGCCTGGTGGTCGGCGAACGCTGCGCCCTCGCGGCGTCATCGGGTCTCGTCAACGCCGCACCCGACTACCCGAGCAAGCGGTTCCTCGCCACGCAGACCCTCGACGAGGCCCGCCACGTCGAGATCTTCACGCAGCGCCTGTTCGACCTCGGGGTGAAGAAGGACGACCTCGAGTCGACGATCGACCGCTACGCCAATCCGAACCTCGTCAAATTCGCCGAAGTCCTCCTGGAGAAGGTCGACGCCGGCGACTTCGTGGCGGGTGTGGTCGGGCAGAACATCGTCCTCGAAGGCATGGCCTTCACCGTCTTCGAACTGCTCGAAGCCGGCAACCGTGAGTTCAACCCCAAGTTCTCCCAGACGCTCAAGGGCACGATCGCCGACGAGCGCCGCCACGTCGGCTTCGGCGAGAACCGCATCGGGTCGCTGATCGCACAGCACCCGGAGAAGAAGTCCGAGATCGAGAAGATGCAGCAGGAGATGGCGTACTACATGCTCGCCACCTTCAGTGACTCGTTCAGCGACCCCGATCGCAAGCCGAATCCGGCCGCCTCGCAGGGCGCCGAGGCCGACTTCCACGGCACCAACCTCGCCACCGCCACCCCGGAGGAGATGGAAGCGGTACTCGCGAACACGGTGATCGGTGAGTTCAAGACCCGCCTCGCGCGTGTCGGCCTGGAGTACCAGACCCCCACCGTCCCCGTTCCGGCATGACCGACACCACCACGCGGACGGACACCGACGACTTCGACCCGCACGCACTTGCGGAGCAGGCCTTTCTCGACGAGGTCCACTCGTTCCAGTTCTGGTTCGACTCGATCGAGGGCTACCTCACCGACCGCCCGTACGGGCGACGCGGGACGACCGACGAGGATCCGATCGACGACCGGCGTCGAGAGCGCCTGATCACCACGTTGTGCAACTACGCGGTTGGCGAGACAGCCGCGCTCGAAGGTGCCGCCGGTCTCGTGCAACTGGCACCCGACCGGAACTCGAAGATCTTCATGGCCACCCAGGTGGCTGACGAGGCGCGTCATCTGGAGGTCTTCCTGCACCGTCTACGCGAACTCGGCGTTGCCGACCCCGAGTCGGAGATCGAACGCCGAGCACAGCCGGCGCTGGTCGACTTCAAGGGAGCGCTGCTCGACCTCGTTGACGGCGGCGACTGGCAGGCGGCGGTCTTTGCGCAGAACGTCATCCTCGAAACAATGGAGTACACGGTGTTCCGTCTCCACGCGGCCAACGCCGACGCCGTCACCCGCGACGTGCTCGCCGGCGTGATCGCCGACGAACGACGACATGCCGGCTTCGGCGAGAACGACCTGGGGCGCAGCCTCGCGGTCGATCCGTCCGGCCGGGCACGGCTGCGCGAGATCCGCTCGCAGCTCGACCCGATGGTCCTCGGCGTGTTCGAAGGGGCGCTCGACGACGTCGGCGCTCCGACCGACGAGCGGCACCGTCTGGCCGGCGAGTACCTCGACACGGTCGAACGACTGGGGCTCACCTGATGACCGACGTCGACGTCTCGGCCCCGGAGATCACGTCGGACACCACGCGACAGCGCTATGAGTTGGAGGAGATGGGCTTCAAGGAGGTCCCGAAGAAGTGGCGGAAGTTCTACCGCTACTGGCAGGGCCCCGACGACACGCTTGCACCCAACGAGGTGATCTGTCCGGTGTGCAAGGTGGTCATCCGGGCGACTCGTGAGCTCCGTCCGGGGGACAAGGTCTACTGCATGCCGTGCATGTCGCGCATGGTGGTCGTCGTCGGCGAGAACGGACGCCTCGAGGCCGACGTCGTCTTCTGACCTTCTGCGGGTCGGATACGTCCGCCCGACGACGATGTGGTCCATGCTGTAGCCGTGACTGCAACCGTCGACGCCTCCCTGCGCGAGAGCGATCGTCGCGAGTGGCAGCGACACCCGGTCGACGTGGCTCGCCTCACGGTGCGACTGGTGTTGTTAATCGTCGTGATCGGCATGACCGCCGCGTTCCCGACGGCGCTCACCAACATCTCGACCGATCTGATCGAGCTGTTCACGAGGATGCCGACGCCACTGCGCTATCTGCTGGTCGGCATCGCCCAACTCGCGATTCTGATCGTGCCGGTGGTCACGGTGGTCTGGCTGTTCACGCGCCGCACTCGTGCCGCCACGCTGCTCGTCGTCGGCGCGGGTGTCACCAGCGGCCTCCTGATGGTGTTGTTGACCGATTGGCTCAACCGTGCCGCGCCGCCCACGCCCATCGATCTTCCGTCGAATTCATTCCTCGCAAGCGACTTCCCGTCGATCGCGTACCTCGCGGCACTGGTGGCGGGGACGACAGCAGCCTCGCCGATGATGACGGCACAATGGCGCAAAGTCGCATGGATCGCGGTGGCGGTCACCGCGGTCGTACGGGTGCTCACGGCGACACAAGCGCCGGTCAGCATCCTGGTGACCCTCGTCGTGGGCAGCGTCGTCGGCTCGGCGGTGCTCGTCGCGTTCGGTTCCCCGCAGCGGCGTCCGGGTTTGACAACTCTGCGTGCGGGTCTCGCCGCTGCCGGCTTCGAGGTCGACGATCTGGGCGACGAACATGCGGGCCGTCATGTTCGTGCCTACCGCGGCCGGGCCGACGGCGCGGCCATCGAGGTGATCTATCTCGACCAGGACGACCGTGACCTCGAACTCTTCTCGAGGGTGCTGCGATCGATACGTGTGCGTGACGTCGACGAACAGCGCATGTCGGTCAAGCCGCGGGTTCGTGCTGCGCAGCTGGCGTTGAACACCACGATGGCCGACCGCGCCGGCGCTCGGATCCCGGCTGTGGAGTGTGTTGCGCCGACCGACCGCGACAGTGCCATCGTTGCGCTGTCGGTCCCACCCGGACGAGCGATGTCCGACCTCGACGGCGACGAGGTCAGCGACGCCGCGCTCGACGATGCGTGGCGACAGGTCGGCCTGTTCCACGAAGCCCGGATCGCACATCGGTCGCTGAGCCGGGATCACCTGGTGGTCGATGGCGACACCGTCACGATCGTCGGTCTCGATTCAGCCGTCCTGGCCTCGAGCACCGAATCGCGAGCGGTGGACCGCGCCGAGCTGCTCGTGACGACGGCGCTGCTCGTCGGGGCTGATCGCGCCCTCGACGCAGCGGTGCGCAATGTCGACATCCACGATCTCGCCGCGACGTTGCCCTTCGTGCAACTCCCGGCGCTGCCTGCACACGCCCGTCGCGAGGCGAAGAAGCCGAAGCACTTCGTCGATGACCTCCGCACCGGCCTCCAGGTGCGTCTCGATGTCGACGCGGTCGAGCTGGCCGAACTCGAACGCATCAGCGTCGCCAAGGCCGTCAGCTGGGTTGGGTTTGCCGTCCTCGCGTTCTTCCTCCTGACGCTCGCCAGTAACTGGTCGGAGATCGTCGACGCGATGTCGGGGCTCGACTGGGTGTGGGTCGTCCCGATCGTGATCGTCACCCTCTTCGGGACCGTCGGTGGGGCGATGTCGCTCGCGGGCTCGGTCGTTCGCCCGATCGCGCTCGGCGAGGCGACGATCGTCATGTTCGGCCAGTCGTTCCTCAACCGCTTCACGCCGATGAACGCCGGTGGCATGGCGATGCGCATTCGGTACCTCCAGAAGGGCGGCACCGATGGCACGGTCGCAACGGCAGCGATCGGCTTGACATCGGCGGCCAGCGGCGTCGTCCAGGTGGTCTTCTTCGTCTTCTTCGTCGTCGTGGCGAGCGCCGATCCCACCGGAGGCCTGAGTGTCAGTGGCGGCGGTCCGGATCTCTCGATCGTCGCCGTGTTCGCCGGTGCCGCCGTGATCGCTGCGGTTGTGATCGCCGCGACACCGAAGCTCCGCCGCTGGGTCGTTGCCTTCCTGAGGTCGACGTTCGCCAAGATCAAGCACGACTTCGGCGAACTGGCGCGCCGTCCCACAAAGCTCTCGCTGCTGTTCGGCGGCCAGGCGATCGCCAAGCTCTCGACGATCCTCGCGTTCGTGTGGTCCTGTCGAGCCTTCGACGTCGATCTCGCATTCGTCGAACTCGGCGCGCTGTACATGGTGGCCAACACGATCGCGTCGGCGGTCCCGACGCCGGGCGGCGTCGGCGCGATCGAGGCGGCGTTGGTGTTCATGTTGACGAGCACACAGGTCGACGATGCGACTGCGTGGGCAGCGGTGCTGCTGTTCCGCCTGATCAACTACTGGCTCCCGACGATCCCGGGGTACCTTGCGCTCAAAGTGAGCGAACGGCGCCAGCTGGTCTGACCGGGCGGGCCCCGACCGCCTACGCTTCGGAGGTGTCCGAAGCTGATCCCGTCATCGGTGTCGTCATGGGGTCGTCGAGCGATTGGCCCACGATGTCCAAGGCGGTCGACGTGCTGACGTCGTTCGGTGTCGCCCACGAGGCGCGGGTCGTGAGCGCCCATCGGATGCCCGATGACATGTTCGCCTACGCCGACAAGGCCTCCGAGCGTGGTCTGCGAGCGATCATTGCCGGAGCTGGGGGAGCTGCACATCTGCCAGGGATGCTCGCCGCGAAGACGACGGTGCCGGTGCTCGGCGTGCCCGTGGCCTCCCGGCACCTGTCGGGCCAGGACTCGCTGTACTCGATCGTCCAGATGCCCGCAGGCGTTCCGGTCGCGACGTTTGCGATCGGCGAGGCAGGTGCAACGAACGCGGCGCTGTTCGCGGTCGCGCTCCTCGCTGTCGACGACCCTGCGCTGGCAACCGCACTCGCCGGCTACCGCGCCGATCGCCGAGACGCTGCCGCGTCGTCGGAGCTTCCCCCACCAGGCGACCTATGACCGCCGAGGCGATCGTGCCCCCCGCCACGCTGGGGATCCTCGGAGGTGGCCAACTCGGGCGCTACGCCGTGATGGCGGCGGCGTCGATGGGATATCGCACGATCGTGCTCGACCCCGACCCGTCGGCGCCCGCCGGCCTGCTTGCGCACGAACACCTCGTCGCTGCCTACGACGATCCCGCCGCCCTCCACCGCCTGGCGTTCGACTGCGACGTCGTCACGACCGAGTTCGAGAACCCGCCTGCGGCGGCCCTCGACGAGCTGGCGGCATCGGTGGTGGTCGCCCCGGGGCCCGCGGCGGTACGCATTGCGCAGGATCGCATCGCCGAGAAGCGGTTCCTCGTCGACAACGGGTTCCCCGTCGGCCGGCACCAGGTGCTGGAAGGCGACAACCCGGTGGTCGACGAGGCGTTGGTCGACTCGGGTGCGATCGTCAAGACCGCCCGCCTCGGCTACGACGGCAAGGGCCAACGATCGGTGTCCGGCGTGGCCGAGACGCACGCGGCGTGGGCCGAACTGGGGGGTGTCGACTGCGTGGTCGAGCAGCGAATGCTGCTCGATACCGAACTCAGCGTCATCGTCGGCCGGACCGCCACGGGTGACGTCGAAGCCTGGCCGGTTGCCGAGAACCGACATGTCGACGGAATTCTCGATGTCTCCGCGGTCCCCGCGATGGTGTCGGCGAAGCTCGCCGACCGGGCGGTTGGCATGGCGATGGCGATCGCCGATGCGCTCGCCTACGTCGGCGTCCTCGCCGTCGAGCTCTTCGTGGTCGATGATGATCTCCTGGTCAACGAGCTGGCGCCCCGCCCGCACAACAGCGGCCACTGGACGCTCGACGCGAGCTTCACCAGTCAGTACGAACAACAGGTCCGCGCCGCCTGTGGTCTCGGTCTCGGCTCGACGGCGATGACCGCGCCGGCGATCGCGATGGTCAATCTGCTCGGCGACCTCTGGGACGGAGGCGATCCCGACTGGGCCGCCGTGCTCGACGACCCCAACGCGAAGTTGCACCTCTACGGCAAGCATGAGCCTCGGTCCGGCCGCAAGATGGGACACCTGACCGTGACGGCCGCAGCCACCAACCTGGCGGTCGCTCGCGCGTTGGAGCTCAGAGCGGCCGTCGTGCGATGATCAGCGTGTCGCCGCATTCACGTTTGTGGTGAGATCCGGATGACCCGGCTCGCCGGGAGTCTGACGCAAACGTGGGTTGACGGGGGCTCAGGAGGTGCGGGCGGGGACGGGTTCGACGTCGAACTGCTCGACGCGGCCGTCGGCGTGGCGGGCGAACCGGCGCGTCGTCGACCCGTGGTTCGGGTCGTCCGACCCCCATGGCCAACCGCCGAACTGCGTGCGACGGTAGTCCTCGAAGGCCTGTTGGATCTCGGCCTGGGTGTTCATCACGAATGGTCCGTACTGGGCGACGGGCTCACCGATCGGGCGGCCCTGCAGCACCATGCACTCGACGCCCTCGGCGCCGGCCACGAGTTCGAGCGGACGGCTCGGGTCGATCGCTGCGCCATTGCCTGCCTCGAGGCGTTCGCCGTCGATCGTCAGCCATGAACCGGAGAACGCGTAGAGCAGGCGGTGCGACTCGGGCCCGGCGGCCGGGATCGTCCATCGCGCACCCGGGTCGAAGCGGAGGTGCCAGATCGCCACGTCGGCCTCGGCCTTCGATGCCCACGAGTTCGGCGGCGGGCTCGGTGCCTCGGCGCTGTCGAGCGACCCGGCGATCACCGTGATGTCGACCAACGCGTCGCCGGCGCCGGTGGCAACGACGACCGTTGGCGTGTCGTGGCTCCACAGCATCGTGAAGTAGGGCTCGACCATCTTGTCCGCGGCGGGAAGGTTCAGCCAGATCTGGAACAGTTCGAGCGGGTTGGACTCGTCGGCGGAGAGCAGCGG
>Ga0307380_10003579_pt1 | contig 21383 bp, 18 predicted proteins | sample UN3MG_FD_202239 | JGI IMG/M metagenome (GOLD analysis project Ga0307380, IMG submission 202239) | Soil microbial communities from Risofladan, Vaasa, Finland - UN-3 | ecosystem: Environmental > Terrestrial > Soil > Coastal area > Acid sulfate soil | place: Finland: Risofladan, Vaasa | collected... | reverse complement strand
TCGATCCTGCCTTCCACGCGGACCAGCTCGGTGAGCGCTGGCGCAACGACGCCGTCGCCGGGCCGGTCGCCTTCGGGCCAGAGATAGACGAGGCCCTTCGACGTGTCCAACACCCACTCGCCGGGCTCGTCCAACAGTTCCAGGGCGTTCTCGATCCACGCGCTGTCGCGATCGGTCATGCCGTTCTTGCCCAGCGGATAGGTGCCGGAGAGGGCCGTCTTCAGGGTGCACGCGGCCTCGTCGACCGACTCGACGGGCAGGATGTTCATGATCCAGAAGTAGGACGGGACGATGAGCAGCTCGATGTCTTTCAGGTTCGCGTAGCGCTTGACCGCCCCAGGCGGGAACTGGAGCGTCTGGTGATCCTGCGAGCCCCGCGCTGCGCTGTTTGTAGGCGAAAACCCCGGGCCCCGGGCACGCGGCAGCTCTCGATCGCCGTCGTAGAGCGTGGAGAACTTGCCGAGCGTCGGCACGTCGGCCACCCAAACCTTGTCCTGGGCCACCTCGGGCAGTTGGGCCGGCCGGTCGGCGGGCTTGCGCCAGCCGGTGATGGACGCTCCGGAGCTGAGCACGGGCTTCTCGCCCCGGTACGCCGCGTAGGTGATTGTGTGGCCCTCGCCCGCGGAATCCTCGAGCGAGAAGACGACCGTCTCCGTCAGGCGATACGTGCCTCCGCGAAGGAGGACCTTGACGTTGCGCTTTTCGCCGGCGACGAGGCGCCGCACGGCGTCGCGAGCCCCCTGGAGCGTGGCCAGCGGGCCGTCCGATGCGTCGGCGTTGGGCTGGGCCAATTTGCCCGACCAGGCGTCGTTGCCGCCGGGCGCTACGTAGAAATCGGCCGCGGCCGAAGTGCCCATTGGAGTAGCCGTCCCTTCCGCACCGCGGCAGGTCTGGCCGAGCAGGAGCAACAGTACAATCGCCGCAACGCCGGATCGTGAACAGGTGCCGTAGTGAAGCATGGTACGTCTCCGCTTCCTCGTGTCAAAATCAGTAAATGGGCCCTGGTGCCACGGCGTTCCTGTGTACGTGTGCGGCCGAGGGCAAGGCGAGAACCGTTGCCTTGCTTCGCGCCGGGCTTTCGGGTACGAGTAATGGTCTGTCCACCTCGACTTTGCACGTTGGGTGCCACTGCTGGCTTGCCCAGCAGTGCCGGAAGCACGGTTGGACAAGCCAACCGTGGCACCCGTGAATTCAACTTGAACAGACCGCCATCGTAGCTCAAGCTGTTGCGTTCTGGAATCCTCGTGAGGCAAAGAAGGCCGGAAGCGGCTTTCGTGAGGCCAGACAGGAGCCCCGGGAGGAAACGCGAAGGAGGCAGAGCCATGAACCGAGCGCGTGAAACGGTTGACGTTCCGATTTGGCAAGTCCCCATCTTTCTTGCGATCCTCTTGCTCCAAGCAGGGACGCACGCGGACGAGCCCGAAGGGAGCGAGCTTCGCCCCGTTCGCTTTGCCGTAACCGCCGACTGCCACCTCATGGCCCGGAGCACGCCGGCCAACGAGCGGCACCTTCGCGCGTTCGTCGATGAAATGACCCGTTGGAAGCCCGATTTCGTCATCGATCTGGGCGACTTCGCGTGCCAGGCCGGCGAAGGTCAGACGACGCCGGAGCTTCACGACGCCCAGTTGCAGGGGCTCGTCCATCACTGGTCGGCCCTCTCCGAGGTGCCCTGCCCGGCGTACCTCGCGATCGGCAATCACGACGTCGGCTGGCTGGAGGGCGGCAACGAGACGATCGGGCCGGCGGACCTGTACGCGGGCGCTCACGGCGGGGAGGACGTCACCAAGAACGAGTTCCTGGCCGTCACTCGCATGCCCGGCCGGTACTACTCGTTCGACGTCCGCGCCTGCCACTTCATCGTGCTGGACGCAGACAACGCGCGGGACACGCGAGCGCCGCCGCCGGGCCATGACGGCATCGCCGGCGCCTACTACGTCGACGGCGATCAGATGACGTGGCTACGGGAGGACCTGGCTTCGCATCGGGAGCAGCTCAAGGTCGTGTTCTCTCATCAAGAGCTGCACCACACCCCGCCGGAGGGCTCGGGCGAGGGAGGCGACGCTCCCTTCCCGCCCGTGGGCAAAGAGCACTCCTACGTCGACAACGGCTGGCAGGTCCGAGAGATGCTCCGCTCCGACGGCTCGGTCCTCGCTTGCTTCTTCGGACACAAGCACCGCAACCGATGGACCGTACACGGGGGCGTCCATTACGTCACCTTGGCGGCAACGCACTGGGGAGGCAGCTACGCTGAGGTCACGATCTCCGACAAGCTGTACGTCCGAGGTCGCGCGAACCAAAGAGAGTACGCCCTCCGGCTGCCGTCGGCCGTGCCAAAGTGATCGCCCCTCACGTCCCGTTCGACGCCGCCACCTGTCGGATCATGGTGGCCACGTCCCAGGTGGCGTCGGGCAGAGCCAGGCCGCGCATGGCCTCGGCCATCGCCGCCCGCTTGGCCGGATTGCCGGTCAGTAGCGCGACCGCGCCGGCCAAGTGATCGTCGATGCGCCCCGGAAGCTCACGCTCGTCGAGGGTCAGGCACGCGTCGGCCGCGGAGAACACGTCGGCGTTCTTGCGCTGATGATCGTCGGCCGCGAGCGCGTACGGCAGGAGAATCGCCGGGACGCCCGTGGCTGCCAGCTCGGCCAGAGTCGTGCCCCCGGCGCGACAGATGACCAGGTCCACCTGGCCGAGCACCTGGGGCATATTTGCTATGAACGGCACGACGGTCGCTTTGAGGCCCAGCTTCCGGTAAAGCTCACGCGTGGTTTCGAGCTCGGCGCTTCCCGACTGATGGGCGATCTTCCAGCCACGTAGCGCGGCGCCCACCTTGCGAAGCGCCCAAGGCACGTTCTGATTGAGGGATCGCGCACCGCCCGTGCCGCCAACGACGAGCAGAACCCTGGGACGATTGTCGCCGTTGGATCGATTCGAATTGCCCGCGGGCAATGGCGACGCGTGCGCCCCATGTACCCTTCGGCGACCGTTCGCGGCGCGGGCCTCCTCGGCCGGCGGCCGGGGAGTGAAATGGGGACGGAGCGGATTTCCCGTGACCCGGACCGCACATCGCGAGCCCAGGTACTGGCCGGCCTCGGCGAATGCCGTGCAGACCAGCGCGGCGGCGGGGGCCAGCCATCGGGTTGCCCGACCGGGCACGGCGTTTTGCTCCAGAAGGACCAAGGGGACGCCGCGTCGGATCGCCGCTCGGGCCATGGGCACGCTGGCGTAGCCGCCCAATCCGACCACGGCCGAGACCCGCTGGCCGCCTAAGAACCGCCGGGCCTCCCGATAGCCGTGGAGGTTGTCGGTCACGAAAGGGAAGACGTCGCGGAGCTTCCGCGGCAGGGGGTGGCATGGCAAAGGCAGGTACTCGAACCCGGCGGCGGCCACGTGCCGTCGCTCAAACTGGCGGCCACTCCCGGCAAACGTGATCTGAACCTGCGGCACGTCGCCCGTCAGCCGCTGGGCCACCGCGAGGCCGGGGAACAGGTGGCCGCCCGTCCCTCCGCCCGCGAAGACGATGTGGGGATGCGGTCCGGTTGAGGTCATGGCGCCGACCCTCCTCGCCAGGCAGTGCATGGGGAAGCCGCAAGCGGCTACGATCGCACTTTGCCTCTCTCCGGCCCTATCCTTGTCTTCGTGATTCGCGGGCGTCAACTTTACCGATTTTGGGGGGTTTCAGCGGCGGTAACCCGGACGGGCGGGACGGGCGTGCCTTGGCCGGAGCCCAGCTTGAGCGTGGCCAGGGCCAAGATCGCGCACAAGGCGGAGGCGATCCAGAAGCGGACGACGATCCGGCTCTCGGGCCAGCCGCGAAACTGGAAGTGGTGGTGCAAAGGGGCACAAAGGAAAATCCGCCGACGCCGCCACTTGTAGTAGCCGACCTGCAAGATCACGCTGGCCGCTTCGGCCACAAACACCCCCCCGGCCAGGAGCAACAGGAGCTCCTGCCGGCTCACCACGGCCAACAGTCCCAGAAGACCACCCAGGGGGAGCGAGCCCGTGTCGCCCATGAACACCTGGGCGGGATGGCAGTTGAACCAGAGGAAACCGAGCAAACCGCCGATCATCGCCCCGCTCAGGACGGTCATCTCCCCGGCCCCGGGAAGCCGCGGCACGTTCAGGTAGTCGGCCAGTTCGGCATGACCACTGGCATAGGCCAACATCCCCATCGCCCCCACGGCGAAAATCAGACAGCCGCCGGCCAGCCCGTCCAATCCGTCGGTCAGGTTCACGGCGTTGGAAGACCCCACGATGACGATCACCGCCAAGGGGACGAACCAGAGCCCGAGTGAGACGGACGCCTCCGCCAAGGGGAAGCGCAGCGCGAGCCCGTCGTCCAGGGCGGCGTGCTGCCGGTAGACGAGCAGGGCGGCGACGCTTGCGACGACGAGTTGTGCGAGCAGCTTGGATCGGGCGGAGATGCCGTTGGCGCTGCCGCGGAGCTTGGTCAAGTCGTCCAGCGCCCCGACCGCAGCCAAGCCAATTGCGACGACCAGTGCCGTTTGCAGGTAGCCGTTCGTGAGGTCGCCGAAGACAAGCGTCCCGGCGACCAGTCCGGCGACCAGGAACAGCCCCCCCATGGTGGGCGTGGCCTGCTTCGGCTCGTGCAGCCGACAGATTTGCGGCGAGTCGCTCTTGATCGGCTCGCGGAAGCGGACGCGCAGCCACCGGATCAGCCACGGCCCGAGCACCAGGGCCAGCACGAAGCTGACCATGGCGGCCAGGGACGCGCGAAAAGTGATCTTCTCCAGCGCCGCAAGCCTGCCAGACCAGGAGGCCGTCGTCGATGTCCGGGCCAGGTGATCCAAAAGCCAGAAGAGCATGAGGGGAACGATGAAGGATGAAGGATCAATTCAACAAGTGACGAGTGGGTGATCGTGGGCAGGAGAGAAGGGACAGCGAAGGAAGGGAGATTCCGTCGAGGATTCACGGGCGAAGCCGCAAGCGGCGTTCCCAACTTGGCTGCGCGCTTCCCGCTGCGCGCTTCCCGCCGCCTACTTCCCACTGCCAAATCCCTGAGCAGCCGGGAGCGGCGCAAGGCGCCGCCCCGGCGCTCAGTCAGAAGCCCCATCGAGAAGCACTTGCCGGTGCGGCCGACCCAGAAGCCACGTAATCCGGCAAGTTTGTTGCTCCTACCCCAGGAGGGAGGGTAGTGCCGGGTTCCCGCAAATCCGGCACAATCGACGGGGCTCAAAGCTAGTTTGTCGAGCCGCGACTCGAACGCCGACGGGCTTCGAGTCGCACCTCGTGGGTGTCTTCGGTGGCAGTAGGCTCCTTCGATCCGGGCGGTTGCTGTTGCCGTCTGTTTCGGTTGGTCTGTTCGGTGTCGCTCAGACGAGCTGTAGTTCGAGTAGTTGCTCGATGGCGTCGACGACGCGCTCCATCCCCATCGCCCGGGATCCTTTGACCAGGACGACGTCGCCGGGCGAGATCGCGCGACTTAGGTGAGGGAAGACCTTCTCCACGGTGTGACAGGCGATGGCACGGTCGTCCGGCATCCCGGCGGCCCGGGCGCCCGCCACCACGTGGCGAGCATGGTCGCCGCAGGCGATCAACAGATCGGCGCCGCAGAGGGTGACAACCTGGTCCCCCAGCCGGCGATGCAACGCCGCCGTCTCGTCGCCCAACTCGCACATGTCGCCGCAGACAAAAACCCGCCTGCCGCGCACGTGGAAGTCGCGAAGCAGCTCCAGTGCCGCCCGCATCGCCGTCGGACTCGCGTTGTACGCGTCGTTGATGATCGTCGCGCCGCCGACCTCGGTCACTTCGCATCGCATGGGAACCGGATCGAAGCTCTCCAGCGAAGCGGCGATCTGGTCCAACGGCAAGCCCATGCGCCCGCCTACGGCCACGGCACAGAGCGCGCACGTCAGGTGGTGACGGCCCCAGATCGGGACACGGAACGGTTGGTTGGATACTCGGAAATGCAGCTCCCCGTGGCCCCACTTCACGTCGGTGGCCACCAGGTCGCACGCGGCGCCGCGACCGACCCAGGTGACGGGAACGAGGTGCTGCCCGGCCAAGCGCCGCAGCCACGGATCGTCGGCCAGCACGGCATGCCCGTCCGGCGGCAGGGCGGCGAGCAGCTCGGCCTTCGATTCGGCGATCGCCCGGTGGCTGCCAAACCCGGCCAGATGAGCATCCGCGACGCTGGTGACCGCTCCGATCGTCGGGCCGCACAGCTCGGCCAGGGCGGCGATCTCCCCGCGGCCGCTGGCGCCCAATTCGAGCACCGCGTAATCGTGGCCCGGCTCGATCTGGAGCATGCTCAAGGGGACGCCGACGTGGTTGTTGTAGTTCCTCGGGCTGGCGGTGCCGACGAACCGGGTTTTCAGGATCGTGTGGATCATCTGCCGGGTGGTCGTCTTCCCGACGCTTCCCGTGACGGCGATCACGGTGCCGTGGAAACGGTCCCGCTTGTACCTGGCCCATTGACCCAGCGCGGTCAGCGTGTCGTCCACGGTGATGACCCAGCGGTCTTGCGGTGCCTCAACCGGTCGCCCCACGACCGCGCCGCTTGCTCCGCGGGCGAACGCCTCGTGGGTGAAGTCCGCCCCGTCATGATGGGGGCCGACCAGGGCCCAGAACACGTCCCCGAGCTGGACCCGGCGGCTATCGCTCACCACCCGGCCCAAGGGCGCGGCCTGCGCCTCGTCCGGAGGGGCCGTGGCGGGCTTCAGCGTGCCGCCGATCGTGCGATGTAGCTCGTCGAGCGTGTTCATGAAAGGGTCGAGGAAACGTCTCTGCCGGTTGGTGTGCTTCGTGTCCGCATCGGGATCCCACGGGCCGCAGCCCGTGGGCTTCTCCCACCACTCACCACTCACCACTCACCACTCACCACTCACCACTCACCTCCGCCGGCTGCATCCGGTAGAGCCACTCGCGCGCGACTTCGCGATCGTCGAACGGGATCCGCTCGCTGCCGACGATCTGGTACTTCTCGTGTCCCTTGCCGGCGATCAGCACGCAGTCGCCGGGCTGTGCTTGCCCGAGCGCCCAATGGATCGCCGCCGTCCGATCGGGGATGACCTCGACCGCTTCGGGGCTCTGGAAGCCGAGGAGGATGTCTTTCTGAATGGCTTCGATGGGTTCGGTTCGCGGGTTGTCGGTGGTCAGTACGGCCAAGTCGGCTACCGTTTCCACGGCCCGGGCCATCAGGGGGCGCTTCTCCTTGTCGCGATCGCCGCCGGCGCCGAAAACGCAGATCAGACGTCCGCCAGCCACCTCCCGCAGAGTCCGCAGAGACCAGGTCAGGGCGTCGGGCGTGTGGGCGTAGTCGACGAACACGCCGAACGGCTGTCCGCATTCCAGTCGCTGGAGCCTGCCGGGCACGTGCTCGACGGCCTCCAGACCCTTGACGACGGTGATCAAGTCGATCCCGTAGGCCAGTCCCACCGCCGCCGCGATCAGGCAGTTGTACACGTGGTGCGTGCCGATCATCTGCGTGCGGACCGGCAGCGTCTCGCTGCCTGCGGTGAGCAGGAACGTCTGCTCGCTCGCGTACTGTTCGATCACCGTCGCCGAGATTTCCGCAGCCGAGTGAATCCCGACCGTCAACACGGGGCCGGTGATCTGCGCAAGATACGAGGCCGACGTAGGATCGTCGGCGTTGATCACGGCGAACCCCTCGCCGGATAGGTAGTCCAGCAGCCGGGACTTCGTCATCTGGTAGTCGAGGATGGAACGGTGGTAGTCGAGGTGATCGCGTGCCACGTTGGTCACGCACGCCGCGTCAAGCGCGATCCCGGCGATCCGTGACTGATCCAACGCGTGGCTGGAGACCTCCAACACCGCGTGTGAGCAGCCGTTGGCCACGGTCCGGGTGAGCCACCCGGCCAATTCGTGCGGCGGTGGAGTGGTCAACGAGGAGTCGTGGAAGTCGAGGCCGTCGAAGCCGCCCAGGGTGCCCAGCAGCCCGACACGGTGACCGGCCTCCGACAGCACGCTGGCGATCAGGCAGGAGGTGGTCGTCTTGCCGTTGGTGCCGGTGATCCCGATCGCGCACAGGTGGTCGCTGGGGTTGCCGGCCAGGGCTTGACACAGTCGAGCGTAAGCTTTTCGCACGTCGGGGACGCGGCAGACGGGCAGGCTGATCCCGGGAACCGATTGCTGGGCGAGCAGGGCCGTCGCCCCGCGAGAGGCCGCCTGAGCAGCGAAGTCGTGGCCGTCGCAAGCCCTCCCGGGCAGGGCCACGAACAAATCGCCCGGTCGAACGTGCCGGCTGTCGCACGAGCACGAGGTCACCGAGATGTCGTCGGCGCCGACAAAATCGGCCTCCGGCAACAACCGGCGCAGACTGATTCGTTGTTTCCCCTCGGGCTGAATCCGCATTGCGTAAGGCCTCCGTGCCTTACCGCGACGAAAAGAGCGTTGAATTTTGTTGGCAGTAAGTGCTTTCCGCGATAAGTTGGCGGGCCAATGATCCCCCCCGGGGACCGCCAGAGAGGTGCAAGTCGGTTGGGGGCTCCCGTCGGTCTCACCGGCCCACGCTCGGCAGCGCTTGAGCGGCTCGGGAGACGGGAAGGGCTTCCCTGCCCGACCCTCAAATGGCGGCCGGATTGTCTCGATTTTCATCCCCCTGTCAAGGCGGAAATCCACGCTCGGCCCGGGGGCGGTCTGGACAAACGGGAGTCGATCGAGCAACATGGGGTTCTGCGTGCTCCCTCGTCCATCACTCCACTCCTTCTACCCTGCCCTGCCGACATGCCCGCCGACGACTTCGACGTCAACAGCCTGGCCGCCTATCTGCACCTGAGCCCGCAGCAGGTGAGCCGGTTGGCCGACCGGGGCAAGCTTCCGGGACGGAAGGTCGCGGGGCAGTGGCGGTTCTCCCGGGCGGAGATCCATCACTGGCTGGAAGACCGGATCGGGCTCTCGGAAGAGGACAACCTGGTGGACGTGGAGGACGTGCTCAGGTCCGAGGCCGGGCCCGACACGCAAGAGGAGATCGTCATCGCCGAGCTGTTGCCGCCCGAAGCCATCGAGATCCCTTTGAAGGCGCGGACGCGGAATTCCGTGTTCGCCGCGATGGTCGAGGTCGCGGCGCGAACCGGGTGGTTGTGGGACCCGGACAAGATGCGTGCGGCGGTCCGCGACCGGGAGAACATGTACCCGACCGCACTGGACAACGGGGTCGCCCTGTTGCACCCCCGGCGCCCCATGGCCACCATCCTCGGCCAGGGCTTTCTGGCCTTGGGCCGCACTCCCAACGGGATTCCGTTCGGCGGGAGCCGCGGCGGGCTGACCGACGTCTTCTTCCTCATCTGTTCGGTCGACGACCGTAGCCACTTGCGGACCTTGGCACGGCTGAGCCGCGTGCTCACCTCGCCCGGTTTCCTCGACGAGCTCCGCCAAGCGCCCGACGGGTTGACCGCGCACCAGCTCGTCGCCCGAACCGAGGCCGAACTGGGCGAGTGAAACACGAATCGGAATGACCAGCGTCGACCGTGGTCACCTCCCCGACGCGAGGCCCTTGCCGTGCCCGAGATCTCGATCCTTCTGGTCGGCAACACCGATCGATCGGAGTTCCGCGAGGCGCGGGCGGTGTTGGACGAGTCGGGCCGGGTGGTTGCGGCGGCCGACGTGCCGTCGGCCCTCCTTGTCCTGGCGGAAGGCCGGATTGCTCCCGACCTGATCGTCGTGGCCCAGGCGTACCCGGGGCAGTTCTCCCACGAGGCGATCGACCGGCTACGGCGCCTCGCGCCGCTGGCTCGCGTGGTGGGCTTGCTGGGCAGTTGGTGCGAAGGGGAGACGCGCTCCGGGCAGCCTTGGCCGGCGGCCATACGCGTCTACTGGCACCAGTGGGAAGCGTATTTCCGGCGGGAGATCGCCCGGGTGCGCGAGGGGGCGCCGTCCAGTTGGTCCTTGCCCATCACCGCCGGCGAGGAGGAGCGGTTGTTGCTCTTCGCCCAGGAGCCATCCGTGCGGCGCGAGGGCCTGATCGCCATCTCCACGCCCGAGTTCGAGATGCAGGACTGGCTTCGCGCCGCGTGCAGGCGGCGGGGCTACTCGAGTGTCTGGCTCTTGCCCCAGCGTCCGGCACGCGCCTCAGGCGCGACCGCGGCGGTCTTCGACGGCAACGATTGCCGCGGGCACGAAGCCGAATCGCTCAAGAATCTGGCCGCCGCGCTGGGGCCGGTCCCCATCATCGCGCTGCTCCACTTCCCCCGCATCGACGACCGCAATCGCGCGCTGGCCGCCGGCGCGAAGGCGGTGCTCTCCAAACCGTTTCTGATCGAGGACCTGTTCTGGAAGATTGACCGCGTGACCGCGCCCGCGGGAGAAACGTAGGGATAGGGACGATTGCCCTGATTCCGCACTCGTTCCGAGGCTCTGCCTGCCGCGCTCGTTCCTTGGCTTTTCACCTCCTCGTTCCCCGGCTCCGCCTGGGAACGCACTGTCTGGCAGGCTCTGCCTGCCCTCCCCGTCACGTCTTACCGCGCATCATCGCGGCCTCGTTCCTGCGGGGCGAGGCGGAGCCTCGCGCTAGTGCGTTCCCAGGCAGAGCCTGGGAACGAGGGTGGCGAGGGTGGCGAGGGTGGCGAGGGTGGCGAGGGTGGCAAGGGTGGCGAGGCAAGGCGCGTTTCAGCCCAACCCACCCACGCCCACGTCCCTCGCCTTGAGCACCGGGTCGCTTTCCAGCGGCAGGCGGACCGTCTGGCCCGTCTCGGCGGCCAGGTAGATGGCGAGGATGATCTCCACGGAGCGGCGGCCTTCGGGGCCGTCGATGAGCGGTTTGGTGCCCTGTTGGATGGCTCGGACGACGTCGGCGAACTGCCGGGCGTGGCCGTGGTGGCCGATGGCTTTCGGGTCGGCCGCGCCGCCGCCGCCGGAGACCCGCTGGGACATCTTCTTCTCGATGTCGGCGTCCTCCGGTTTCTTCTCGGCGAAGTCCCACTTGATGAGGTCTTCCTCCTCCATCACCGCCGACCCCGTGGAGCCGTGGATCTCGATCTTCTTCAGATACCCCGGGTAAATCGCCGTGCTGGCCTCGATGACGCCCAACGCCCCGTTGGCGAACCTGAGCGCGGCCATGGCCACGTCTTCGACCGCGATCCGCTCGTGGCCCAGCAGGGCCGTTTGGGCGCGGATCTCGGCCACCGGGCCCATCAGCCAGGTCAATAGGTCGACGCTGTGGATCGCCTGGTTCATCAGGGCCCCGCCGCCGTCGAGCTCCCAAGTGCCCCGCCACTGGCCGCTGTCGTAGTACTCCTGGGTGCGATACCACTTGACGTAGGCGTCGCCCACGGTGAGCGTTCCGAATCGGCCCCCGTCGACCGCCCGCTTCATCTCGACGCTCGAACCGTGAAATCGGGAGGGGAAGATGGTCGAGAGCACGACGCCGGCTTTTTCGCAGGCCCCGATGATCTTGTCGCACCGATCGAGCGTGATCTCCAGCGGCTTCTCCACGATCACGTGCTTGCCCGCTTCGGCGGCGGCGACCGCCGGCTCCGTGTGCGCGCCGCTGGGCGTGCCGATCGTGACGACGTCAACCGCCGGATCGGCCAGCATCTCTTCGAGGCGGTGGTACGCCTTGCACCCGGTCTTCTCCGCCAGCTTGTCCGCCGCCTGGGGGACCATGTCGTAGCAGGCCGCGAGCTCGGCGCCGTCGACGTCGCCGATCGCCCGGGCGTGAAAGTCCGCAATCATCCCGCAGCCGATAATGCCAAAGCCGGTCGCCATGGTGTCCTCCTTGGAAAGCCAATTGCGATTTGATCGCTCGATCACGAGACCCGGATTATACGTGGCCCGCGGACCGCGTAAAAGGGGCCGGCAAAGGGGGGCCGCCAGGGTCAAGCCATGGATCGACGCCCGCCACGCGTCACAACTCAAACCAGGCCAATACCAAAGCGGTGGCATTGAACGCCATGTGAGTCGTAATCGCAGGAACGATCCGGTGGGTACGATAGTACACGGTTGCCAGGGCCAGGGCGAGGAAGAACAAGGGGATGGGATCAGCCGCGAAACCGTCGGGCAACACGAACTGCTTCAGTACGACCTGGAGGGCAAGAACGGGGGCCGTGATTGCGGCAAACGTGAGGAGCCCCAGACGCACGTCGGCCAAGAGCTTCGCGGGCACGAACCCGAGATCCGCAGCAGTCGCGCCCGAGCGAGTTCGCAACAGCCACCCGCCGAAACCGAGTGTCATCAGACTCCATGTCGCTTGGAGGACCATGATCTGCCGCAGATCCTCGGGCTTCAACGCCGGCGCGGCCGATCGGAAATGCCTCAGCGCGAAGAGCAACGACACGAGCACCACCGGGCCCACGCCGGGGATCAGGCGCCGCAGCGCCGCCGTCCGTCGGCGCGCCCGTCTCTCTTCAGCTTCCAGCCAGCCCTGCAATACCAGGCGATACGTGAACTCCTCAACGATCGGGGCCACGACGACCGCGACCAGCGCACACAGCAACCACGTGGCGGCACTCGAGTCGGCCGCCAGCAGGTCGACGATCGGATGCTGGACGTCGGTCTTCTCGGCCGCAGACGGCGGCGTCGGATCCGAAGTCTCCTGACCGGCGAGGAGAGTCCATAGCAAGCCCGCCAACAACGGGAACTCGAACACCGCGAACACGAGCAGGACTTCCGCCGCTCGCCACGGCACCTGGCGCCGGGACTGATAGGGCAGCACGGGCAGACCCCGGCGGACCCGTGCCACCACAAGCAGCCATATCGCGATGCTCGCGCCGACGAGCAGCAGGGTGACGATCCGCAGCGGCGGCGACAGGGCCAGTTGAGAAGGGTCGTCCATCGCCTTACGGCTTTCTGAGCAGTTTGACAGCCGCGTGCACGTAGACGAGGCCGGAGTAGATCGTGAGGATCACGGCGGCCCAGATCGACGCGACCAGCGGAAGCCAAAGCCATCCCGACCAGTCGACCCCGTAGGCCCTCACCGAGAGGTAAAAGAGTGCCAACGCCGAGGCGATGCACTGCAAGACCATCTTCAGCTTGCCCGACATTTTCGCCGAGAAATCGGTCCCTCTCTCCTCCAGGACGCTCCGCAGGGCCGTCACCAGCAGCTCTCGCGCCACGATGGCGACCACCATCCATGCCCTCAGACCGAGGGGGACGTCGGCCATCTCGGGCACCGCCACCAGGAAGATGAACGTGCCGCAGACGATCACCTTGTCGGCAAACGGGTCGAGGATCCGGCCAAGCGTCGTGATCAGGTTGTACTTGCGGGCGAAGTAGCCGTCGAGCCAGTCGGTGCCTGCGGCCAGAAGGAACAGCACCGTGGCGGCCACATACGTCGGTCCCGTCCCCCAGGGGATCAAACAGAACATGATCACCGCCAGCACGAGCCGCAGGCTGGTCAGTTGGTTGGGGAGATTGAAGACCGAGGCCCCGTTCCGCTGCTGGCTGCTCATCGACGTTCCGCTCCCTCACTGCTTGTCGAGTTCCGATCGGCCTGCTACCGCGGGTCTGCGATCGCTACGCCTACCCAATCATACTCCCGCGCGGCCACGATCTCACAGGGTACGATCCGGCCCGGCCTCAAGTCATCCCCCGTCACGTAGACCACACCGTCCACGTCGGGCGCGTGGGCATAGCTTCTTCCTATGTAGGCGTTCTTCTCGCCGGGGATATAACGGTCGATGATCACGTCCCCTTGCCAACCGACGCGCGACTCGTTCCAGGCGAAGGCGACCTCCTGCTGGGCCAAAAGCAACCGATCCGAGCGCGAGCGACGGACCTCCTCGGGAAGCTGGCCGTCGAATCGGCCGGCCGGGGTGTCGCGCTCCTGAGAGTACGCAAGCACCCCCAGCCGCTCGAACTTGCGCTCCACGACGAACCGAAGCAACTCCTCGAACTGCTCCTCGGTCTCCCCGGGGAAACCGGCGATCAGCGTGGTCCGCAGCACGAGCCCCTCGATCCGCTCCCGCAGCCGATCGACGAGCGCTTCCGTTTCCGCCCGGGTGATGCCGCGATTCATCCGCCCGAGCACCTGGTCGTTGATGTGCTGGAGCGGCAAATCCAGGTAGGGGAGGATCTTGCCGCCGGAGGCCACCACGTCGATCAGCTCTTCGGTGACGTGCACCGGGTAGAGGTACATCAGGCGGATCCACTCCAGCCCGGCCACCTCGTTCAACCGGGCCAGCAGAGGGGCCAGTTGCGATCGACCTCCCCGATCCATGCCGTAATAGGTCGTGTCTTGCGCGATCAGGATCAGCTCCCGCACGCCGTCGGTGGCCAACTGCCGCGCCTCGGCGATCACCTCTTCGGGAGGCTTGCTCGCGTACGGCCCGCGAATCGCGGGAATTGTGCAGAAAGTGCAGCGGCGGTCGCAGCCTTCGGCGATCTTCAGGTAGCTCACGTGCCGGGACGTGACGCGGAGTCGATCCCGATCCGAGAGGGGACAACTCGGCGCGGACCGGAACACGGCCCGGTCGTCGTCTTCACCGCTCGTCAACCGCCGGGCCGCCTCGGTAATCTCGTCGCGGGCGAAAACGCCGACCAGTTGGTCGATCCCGGGGCAGGCTTTCAGCAGCGATTCCCGCTCGCGCTCGGCCAGACAGCCCGCCACAATCAACCCGCCCGTCAGCCCGCGCCGCTTGAGATCAATCATCTCGCGGATCGCTGAGAGCGACTCCTCGCGGGCACTCTGGATGAAGCCGCAGGTGTTGACCAGAACGAAATCGGCCCCTTCCGGCTGAGTGACCAGCTCGTAGCCTGCGGACCGCAACAGGCCGAGCATCCGCTCGCTGTCGACCAGGTTCTTGGGACAGCCGAGCGTGACCAGGCAGCAGGTCCGTTTCGAGTCGTCTGGGCGGGCGGGCCGTGCCAATGGGCGAATCCACAATCGGGGGGCAAAGTGCGGTCCGGAGGTGCGGACGCCGGCGTGCGGGCCGGCTCCCATCTTCGTAGGAATCCTAGCCGATTCAGACGGTCGCGGTAAGTGGCCATTTCGGCTGCTTGCATCGCTCCCTCACCGGCAGTATACTATACTTTTGTACACCATTTCCCGTACGACGTGCGTACGTTGAGGCACGGAAAGAACGGCCGTCACAGAGCGAAGGGGCGCCCACCATGCTACCCGAAATCACGCCGGAAGAGCTCTCAGCCAGCCTGGACGCGGTGGCCATGGAAGTGCTCGACGAGGCGGGGATCGACGGCCCTCCGGTCGACGCGGTGACGATCGCGCGCCGGCTGGGGATCACGATCGCCTGGGACGACCGTCAGCGAGGCCGGGCCCGATACGTTCGGCTTCGCGATACCCAAGGCCGCAAGCCTCGGCCGACGATCCTCTTGCGGCCGGACCCTCGCTGGGAGCGGCGCCACTGGGCCGTCGCCCACGAGATCGGCGAGCACGTAGCGCATCGGGTGTTCGGCCAACTGTCTGTCGATCCGCGGGTGACGGCCGCAGACGCCCGGGAAAGGATCGCGACCCATCTGGCCTCGCGCATTCTCTTACCCGGCCCTTGGTTTAGCGCTGACGGGCCCGCGTGCGATTGGAACCTGCTCGAGCTCAAATCGCGCTACACTACGGCCAGCCATGAGTTGATCGCCCGGCGGATGCTCGATCTTGAACCGCCGGTGATCGTCACGATCTTCGACCACGGCCAGCTCTACTTCCGTCGGAGCAACGTGTTCGGGCGGGTTCCGCCCCCATCGTCAGGGGAGATGGCCTGCTGGCGGACCGTCCACTGGCGGGGCGATCCCCACCAATCGAGCGACGGCCTGCGGACCATCCAGGCCTGGCCGGTCCACGAGCCCGGCTGGAAGCGGGAGATCCTCCGCGCTGAGGTCGAGTTGGAGGCAGTGGGGTAGCGAGCACCCGTCAAACCTCACGGGGCCTCGCTATGCCCAGCCTCCCCAAAAACAGGGGGCGGTTCCCGCGCATGGCTCCCGCCGGGCCATCGTCGACCGCAAGGCCGCTTGGCGCTGCTTGCCTCGACCCGGGCGCCAAACCGAGTGCGACATACCCCTAATGGCCGGTCTTGACCGGGACGAATCACGGGCTCTATACTTTACGGTTTCGCGAAAATGGGAAAGCGGGTACCGATTCAGTCGTTCGCGCCGCCAGTGCGCAACTTGATCTGCGTGAGGTCAGCAAGACATGAGAGCCGAAGAACGCCACAAGATGCACCAGAACGAGCTGTCGGAATGGCTCGCCAAATGGCTCCCGCAGATCAAGCCCTATTCGAACGCGATGCTTCTCGGTGTGCTTCTGGTCGTTCTGGCTGTCTTGGCGACTATCTGGTGGGGGCGGCAGTCGGCTGACGAGACGTCTTTGGCATGGGACGGCTTCTACCTGGCGCTATCCGGCGGCGACCCCGCCAACTTGGAGGAAATCGCGGCCCTGAATCCGCGGACCGATGTCGCCCACTGGGCCGAGGTGATGGCCGGCGACGTGCACCTGGCAAACGGGTGTCAGCAGCTTTTCACCGACAAGTCGTCGGCGGGCGATGCGTTGCGCAAGGCAGTGGGTCGCTATGGGGCGGTGCTGAACGTCACGCCCAATTGGGGGGATGCCTGGGACCTGCTCCTCCGCAAGTTTGCCGCCATGCCCCGACTTGCCAAGTTGGCCACCACGGCGGTCCTTCTGCTCCTTCTGCTGGGTGCCTGCGTGCTCCCCTTCTCGTTGGGCGCCTACCTGGCACGGAAACGCGGCATGCCCGGCTCTGGCTGGAAGATGGGTCTGATTCCGTTCGCCCTGATCGTCCTCGTGATGATCGCGGCCTGCTTGGGACTGCCCCAGATCCTCCATGCCATGGGCATCGACACGACCCCCCCCCATTTGGCGATGCTCCACGAGCGTGCCACCTTCGGCTTGGCACGTGCGTACGAAGCCTTGGCCGGCACCCGACAGTCGCAGGGCGAGCTGGACAAGGCGATTGAGTCGTACGAGGAACTCATCGCCAAGTGGCCGAACGGTATGTACCGCGAGCCGGCCACCCGGCGGCTGGAGGAGCTCCGACAACAGGAAACCAAGTCGCTGTACGACAAGTTCGCCCAGTTCGACCCCAAGCCTGCCTTGCCCGACCTGCCCGGCTTGCCCGGCGAAAAACCCCCCTTCAGCCTCGACAGCCTGCCGGAAGAGGGGAGCCTCCCCGGCTTGCGCGAGTCCCCGGTGCCCGACGGGGCGGAGGAGCCGGCTGCGACGACCGAAGACGCCTTGCCACCGGCCGAGGACGGAATGAGCACTCCGGCAGACTCGGACGCGACGGCCCCGCAGGAACCGTCAGGGCCGGAGATGCCGTCGGCCCAGAGCCCGGCCGAGCCGGAGGACGCCCCCGGCCAGGACCAGACCAAGCCGGAACTGAAGCCTGCCGACTCGGCCCCTGCGCAGGAATCGTCCGATCAGGAGCCCGCCGCGGCAGAGAAACCCTCGGCTCCCGGTCCGACCGGCTCGAACGACCCGGCAGGGGCCAAGTAGCCCCGCAGCCTCGCTTCTGGTGCTCCGATTGGCCCGGGTGGGCTCGTAGCGGCCTGTGGAGCTCGCCTGAACCATGCCTTCACCCGAAAAGCTCTCTTCCGAGCCGGTCGAGTTGACGGTCTCGTCCTCCGAGGCGGGCTGGAGGCTCGACCTCTTCCTGGTCCATCACTTCCCCGACTACAGCCGCGTGCACCTTCGCCGCGTGATCACCGCCGGGGGCGTGCGGATTGACGACGAGACGGGCGGAAAGCCCAGCTACCGCTTGAAGCCGGGACAGCGGGTCCGGGTCGTGCTGCCGGAGATCCCCCGCGAGGCCCCGCGCCCGGAGAAGATCCCGCTCGACGTCCTCTACGAGGACGATTGGCTGGCCGTGGTGAACAAGCCGCCCGGGATGGTCGTGCATCCGGCGCGAGGACACTGGTCGGGCACGCTGGCCAGCGCGCTACAGTATCACTTCGGCGGAAAGCTGAGCACGGCGGGCGGTCCCACCCGGCCGGGCATCGTCCACCGCCTCGATCGCGACACGAGCGGCGCGATCCTCGTGGCCAAGCACGACCAGGCCCACGCCAGGCTCGCCGCCCAGTTCCGTGACCGGACGGTCGAGAAAGAGTATTTCGCCCTGGTTTCCGGCTCGCCCGAGCGGGATCGCGACGTCATCGATTGCCCGATCGGCATGCACCCCACGCACCGGGAGAAGATGGCCATCCGCCGCGACGACTCGGCAAGCCGGCCGGCGGAGACCTTCTACGAAGTGCTCGAGCGGTTCGACGGGTTCGCGGCGGTGCGTGCATCGCCAAAGACGGGCCGCACGCACCAGATCCGCGTCCACCTAAGCCACGTCGGCTGCCCGGTGCTTTGCGATCGCCAGTACGGCGGCCGCTCGCGCATCACCCGGGGCGAAATCCGCCGCGACCCCGACGACACGCTCGTGCTGCTCGACCGCCAGGCCCTGCACGCCTGGCGCATCGAGTTCACCCATCCCGACACCGGCGAGCCCGTCCGAATCGAAGCCCCGCTGCCCGACGACATGGCCGCGGTGCTGGCCGAGTTGCGGGAGTATCGGGGCTTGTGACCACGTGAACGAACGGCAGGGGGGCATGCTCACCCAGAGCACATGCCAACGGCTGGCAACACGTCCTTCTTTCCACTACAATCTGTGTGATAGAAGCTGATCGCAGGCGTCCTTTTCGGATGGGGTTGTGTCATGAGCGAAATCCTCACCTTGGCGGAGATCGAGGCCCAGTTTGCGTCCGAGTGGGTATTTGTTGGAGGAGCCGCAGTTGAGTGACGGCCTCGACGTGCGCGGGGGGAGAGTCCTTTTCCACAGCAAGGACCGAGAAGAGGTCTACCGCAAGGCGATCGAGCTCCGCCCCAAGCGATTTGCGATGCTGTTCACCGGAACGATGCCCGAAGACACGGCGATCCTGCTATGAGCTTCTCGTTCGAGCCGGGTGATGGGCTCGTGGTCGTGGGCGCTGAGTTGGAACGGTGGCATGCTCTCACGACGCGCAGCGTCGGGTGAGCATGCTCGCCGGAAGGACATGCCGACCCGCGGCTAGCGCCGCGTGACGGCATGCCACCCGGCCGAGGAATTCGCATATGGGTAAAGATACACGCATCGACATTGCATTACGTACCGCCATCGAAAGCGTAGTACAGTCCATCAATGTCTCCTATGATGAATTGCTATCCGCGTTTAGAACGCAGCTTGACGAGCTTGCCAGAACAGGACAAATCAGCTTGGGAGAAGATCACTGCCTTGCTAGTTGGGCCCTTGAGGTACGCGTCGAGAACATCTTCGGCGAAATGCAGTTCGCTGTCTTGAAGGGTAGGAAGGACATGGAAGACTTTATCGTGCAGCCAGGCACTGATTCTAAGCCGCCAAAGCCATTGGTGATAGAAGTCAAATCCGGAAAACAGAGCAGTCCTGATAGGTCAAGCCTGCGACAATTGGATGACTGGGTTTTTGAACTATCTGGGGAGGAGGAGATAAGAAAAGGGGTCAAGAAGCTCGATATGCACTGGGTCACGGAGAACCAGGTGATGCTTATGCCTAGAGGACAACATCCTACACCGCATAAAGGAGTCTTCATCTACAATGGGCCAGTAGGCACTCCATTCATCAACCGTCCAGAAACATGGTTGGGAGAAAACGAGCGATTGTTCGCCGAAAAAAGAGACTTCTGTGTTATATCGCTCGAATGTCTATTGTCGTGGTACGAATCATTTGCGTCCGACGTTGACACGTGCCGGAGATTCTGGGCTGAGGTGCACGCAACGCGTGGCGTCTTACGGAAACCTTACTAGGGGCGGGCCGGGTGGCACGCCCGGGGCGCAGCGATGGGCGTGGTGGGTCGCGCGTGGGCCCAGCCACGCGCCTGGTCCCTCAGGGCGGCAGGGTGGCATGCTCTCACGAGGCGCAGCGTCAGGTGAACATGCTCGCCGGAAGCACATGCCGAGTGCGCGGCTGGCGCCGCGTGACGGCATGCCACGGGCCCGGCCTATCTTGCCAATGTCGGACCTGTCCCGTTGTGGCGCCCCACAGAGGGGCCCGTACACGTTTCCAACTCAGGAGGTCAAAAGCTCAGCCAGACGCCGGCGGAGTCGCCGGAGTCGATCGCCCTCAATGCGGCCGATCACGCCCACGAGTTCTCTGGGGTCGGCAGCGTACAGGTAGCTGAGCCGAATGCCCGAGGCGCGGTGGAGCCCAGAGCCGCCGAAGTCACCCTCCTCTGGTCCGATGAACTCGTCCCAGTCGGGCTGCAAGCGGTCCAGTTGGGTGCTGATACCGCAGATGAGCACGTTCTGATAAGGGCCGGGCAGTAGAGCGAGCACCAAGGCGGGGCGGAGCTTCGGGGCGCCGCCGCCCGACTGCGGGAGCGAAATGAGGACCACGTCGCCCGCTCTCATGAGCCCAATTCCGGTTTGACTTCCTCGACGCGGTAATCCGGCTCATCGGGGCCGTAGGCCCTCGCCAGTTGATCATGGCCGAATTGCCGCCATGCCTGGCGTTCTTCCTGCCCGGTCAGAAACCGCGCGAAATCGAGCACTTCGTTGACGCGGTCGTCCGGTAATCCGTCCAGAATCTCTCTGAGGGCTTCTCTGGCGCTCATGATCGTCCCCGTCCGGCGCATTGGGCCTCTGGTCTCAGATTCCCTTCACGGTGTCTGACAATTATACGGCATGAGCCGCGATCCGCAAAACCGCTGGAAGCAGTGCGCAAAGAACCGGCCCGGCACAGGGCGAACCTGGCCGGGCCGGCTATTGATCTGGTAGCGATCTTCCCCCCTGAGGGGAAAGGTGTGTGAATCCTGCCGTCCAGTGCAAGGACTGGCCCCATGTTGTTCAACCCGGATGTCGCCACCCGAGTTGCTTAAGGCAATCCTTAGAAAGGAGGTGATCCAGCCGCAGGTTCCCCTACGGCTACCTTGTTACGACTTAGTCCCAATCGCGGAGTTCCGCTTCGGCGCTTGCTTCCCGTTAGGGTTAGCTCGGCGACTTCGGCGGCCCCCCACTTTCGTGGCTTGACGGGCGGTGTGTACAAGGCTCAGGAACACATTCACCGCGGTATGCTGACCCGCGATTACTAGCGATTCCGGCTTCATGCAGGCGAGTTGCAGCCTGCAATCCGAACTGAGGCGCATTTTTTGGGATTTGCTCCATACCCTCGCAGGCCGGCTTCCCTTTGTTCGCGCCATTGTAGGACGTGTGCAGCCCTGGGCATAAAGGCCATGAGGACTTGACGTCATCCCCACCTTCCTCCGGTTTAACACCGGCAGTCTCACTAGAGTCCCCGGCATGACCCGCTGGCAACTAGTGACAAGGGTTTCGCTCGTTAAGGGACTTAACCCGACATCTCACGACACGAGCTGACGACAGCCATGCAGCACCTGTGCACGTTCCACCCAAAGGGCGTGGCCCTGCTTTCGCAGGGTTGATCCGTGCATGTCAAGCCCAGGATAAGGTTCTTCGCGTAGCCTCGAATTAAGCCACATCCTCCACCGCTTGT
>Ga0307380_10003577_pt1 | contig 21388 bp, 33 predicted proteins | sample UN3MG_FD_202239 | JGI IMG/M metagenome (GOLD analysis project Ga0307380, IMG submission 202239) | Soil microbial communities from Risofladan, Vaasa, Finland - UN-3 | ecosystem: Environmental > Terrestrial > Soil > Coastal area > Acid sulfate soil | place: Finland: Risofladan, Vaasa | collected... | reverse complement strand
TCGTAAACCACATCACAGTTCCCCTCCATAAATATTTGGCATTTAACCCCACACATGCCACTTACTGATTCGCTGACGCAGGTAAATATCATCGTTGCCTAAACCTTCCGTTATCAACATATAAAACGCACCTATCTTCGTCCAAGTGACAAAGCATTGTGTTTAATCCTTCTTCAAACATTGCTTTCTGAATAAGTACAATCATGTCATAATTCATGGCGGGATATTCTTCAAGGTGTTTGTACCCAGTTTTCTCCTCCCATTCTTGGTTCTGTCCATGATAGTGGTAAATCTGTAGCTTTTTCATCGTTGTGTGTGTTAGTTCTTACAGAGCATTTGTTCGATGCCCATTATCTTTACTTTTTTGAATAAAGGCTTTTTATTGGCACTTGCGTTTACAAGGCAAATCCCCTCGATAACCATCATCTCCGCATTAGACGTTAACTTTTCATTAAACGACATTCTATCCTTATTACTCATAATACAGGTTTAAAAGTTTTGTGTGTATTTCTTTCCAACTCCTCAATAACAGCTTCATTCGCTAACGGGAAATATCCACCGTGTTGATTTACTGCTAACTTTTTTCCATCAAGAATCATACGAGCTTGTGTTTCCCAAACATTTCCCATTAGATCTGAAAGAACCAATACTCCACCGAGCTGTATGTCTCTATTGGTTTTAAATTTGAAAATGTGAGCAGCAATCTCTCCAAGCCTCGAATTCATTTGACTCTCTACACTCAGAGATTCTTTTGCCCGTTTATATTGGGGCATTCTAAAATCAAAAGTATATTTATTAAGATCTTCTAAGGTTTCTACCAAAAGATATCCCTCGTAAAACATGTTATCATATTGTATGTTTACAAATCGTAACATTAGAATGCGTAATTCTTTGTTGATTTCCTACACTTTATTTGAGTGCGTGTATTGTTGTTGGCAGTTACACCATTTTCCAGTTTTCCGTCACCGCGTTTCAATACAAGACCTTCGTACATGTCGTACTGGGTAATATCATTATAAATATTAGTGAATCCGAATCGCACCGAGTTAACCCTGAAGCAGTTCTCAGAGATCTGGTGTAGGTGCTTTTTTACTGGGTTGTCTGGATAAAGTTCTTTGAGAAGATCATAGCGCTGATCGAATGTAGATTTCAGCATGTGTTCTCCTTCATAAACCAATAAATCAAAGATAACAAACTTGTGATTCCAATGCTTATTGGTCTCGTCCTTTTTGTTTTTATTCATTAATTCTCCACATAGTACCATCCATCCATTTCCTCTATGAAGTTTCTTGAGTTCTTCTATGTCCATTTTATGGCTAATGGCTGTTTTATGGCGGGTCATCGTAACGACGATCTTCCCATTAGTGTAAACCATCATTGAGCTACCATTGAGTTTGGGTTGGGCGATGAATATCTCATCATTCTCAAACTTTTGAAGGCTTGCAGAAGGAATCTTCTGCTCTGGGCGAGGTGGGTAAATATATTTGAATCTATTATACTTCATTGTTCAGTTTTTTAATTTCTTCTTTGAGCTCATTTAGTCTTTTCAGGTTTTTGGATTTCTCCATATCATAAAGCCTCTTTTGCTCTCCATCAATTTCTTCTTTAGTCGCTTTACGAATCTCGAATCCAGAGAATAAGTAGGACACATGGTCACAGTGATAATCCATTTCGATGTAGTTGGCACCTTTATCCTTCAATTCTTGAATGATACGAATCGCATCATCGATTGGCATTGGAGTGTTTCCGTAGGTACGCTCTCCTGTTTCTAACCAATGAGGATAGGCGTCCTTTTCCATCTGCTCGTCTATCTCTTCTTCAGTGTAGAAGTTATATTCAAGATAAAGGTCATCGGTCTCTTGCGTACCGATGAACCTTTTGACGAGCATATTTATAATCTTCTTCACCTTATTAAAATTTTGGGTGATGAAAACTCGGTACATCACTGGCCTCAACGGCAGCTTTGTCATTATTAAACTCAGTGATCTGGGCTTCAACGGCTTCTTGTTTCTGAGCTAAAAATTCATCAGAAAAATAAGCATCATCTTCAAGGTCATTTTCTCTCTGCATTGCGCAGATTTCGTCGTGATAAAAGTTTTTAATTGCGCTCATGTGTGTTGTTTTTGGTTATTATTAAATTTGTTAAGGCTAATATAATCATTTCCTGCGACAGTAAAAAATTTTGAGACAATAAAATGCGCTCATTTGTAATATTTTATAATGATGTTTTCAATTTCTCCTTTTGGATATGCATAATAATTGTTATGCAATCTCATTAATCGAAGATTTGCGTTTGAAGCAAAGGAACTTCCGCCGCTTCCAACGGCTTGTTGTATTACGGGAAACCACGGAGAGCCTTCATAAAATTGTCTAACTTCCATGTCATTTGGATTCGTATGAAAAACAGTTATACACCAGTTACGGTACTTAGAAGCTTTCACATTGTCTATAATGTTTAAAAAAGATGAAAACCTATAACTAGGTAAATTCATATTCTGAATAGAATTTACAACTTCCTGGTGAGATTTAGGTTTAAAAACTTCTGTAATCATGCGGCTAATATAACAAATAAAAAAGACCCTTGGAAATAAAAATCCAAGGGTCTATCAAATTATAAACCAAACAACTTAGTCTTTCTGCACTGATTTGATTGAGAAAACTGGCTGGATGTCTTCGATGATGGTTTCCACGTCTTCAGTGTGCTTGAATAATTCTTTGATGGTTCCTTTTTTGACAGTATAAGAAGTCTCGCTCTCGAGCAGATTCTCCTTATCTTCGTCAGAAATTTTGTTGCTTCCCATCAGAAGTGAAGAGATAACTTCCTGGTTCCTCATCAGAACGGCGGTGTTGAAAGAAAACTTGGTGCTTTCCTCAACCAGGTCCTCACTGTACTCCTCGGCCAATTCTGCGAAACGATCTTCGTCGATTTTCTTGTACCTGTCAGAGGTAATGAATTGGAAAGAAGCTGAACCAGTTACAACCTTAATGGTTCCGGGGAATGCCTTCTTTGATTGGTAAAGGGAAATCATTGAATCCTTACCGGCTTCACGAATGGTTGAATCAAGAACTGCTCTTTCAGCTTCCAGTTCAGCAATCTTGGCGTTAATGTCAGCCAGTTTGTTAAGATCACCGTCAAGTTCGGGAAGGTTTACTACTTCGTGCTTTTCTACTTTAGTTGCACCTGTCTTTTTTGCTTTGTCGAAAATGTTTGTTGTTGCCATGTTTTTGTGTTTTTGTGTTGTTAAAAGTTTAAATTTGATATTGCTAATATACTACTTTCCTACGACAGTAAAAAATTTTGGGGCAAAAAAAGTGAAAAAAAGTGCATTTTTATGCTATTAGGTACTCGCGAAGTGTTTTTTCATCGCATTTAGCATCTTGACGTAGTCTGCGGATTCTTTTGGAAGATCCTTTTCTCCCTTTTTATACTTACCTAGGTTACCGGTTCCCCAATTATAGGCAATTATAATATCTTCTACAGAATTTACGTGTTTACTTTTTTGAAGAGCCTTAATGTAATAGTGAATGAATTCAGCAGCCTTAGCAGGATCATACATATCTTTCAACGTAAAATTAGTACCGTATCTTTGATTTATACCCGGATGAAACTTTCCATCTTTATCTTTCCATCCGTTTATGATATGTTCCTTTGTTTGAGGGAAACCTTCATACCCAAGACTGTTTTTTCTGGGGTTCATCCCCGTTTCAATAAGCATAATAGCCTTTATGATATCTGCATTTGGATTCTCACCATGGGCTCTAAGTGTATCTATAGCTTGCATGATTTCATCATCAAATTGGTTGTAAATATCCATCTTGCCCTCCGCAAACCTTCCGGGTTTTATTGTGTCAAGGTCTGAAATGAAATCAGGTGTAACCTGTAATATATCGGGCGTTACCCGTGCGGGAGGAACCATTAAGTCAAATGCGTGCATGATTGTTTTGGCGGATGGATTTACTTTATCAGCAAGCTTTAAGATTATTTCATTACCTTTTATGTCTTCTTTACTTTTAATGTTTGATTGAAGCCCAACGCCGGTGTTCATTAAAAATAACAGGGCTAATAAATTTAGTCTCTTATTCTTCGTTAAATCGGGAAGTATCTTTGCAGCTTTTTGAATTGCGTCTTTTGGGTTCTTAAATTGGATCCCCTCATTAAGCAACTCCATGTACAAATAGGGAGAAATCACAGATCTCTCCCTATCGTAAATTTGATCCAAAGATTCTAGAACTAACTTCATACGGCAGAAGAATTTATTTATTTATTCTTCGTTCTTGAGTACTTCTAGCAAGTTTGGAATTATTGGATTTCGTACACTTTCTTCGTCAGTGAAGATGACTGATGCTGCGTATTCAGCGTTTTTAAATAATTCAGCCACTCTCGCTAAACAGGATTCGGTGACTCTACGGTCTATTTGCTCTACATCTCCTAAGAATACCATTTTGCAACTTCTTCCAATTCTGGTAATTATAGTTCTGAACGTATGCATATCAATGTTTTGCGCTTCATCAATTATCACAACAGCATTGTCCATGGTAACACCGCGGATGTACGCTATTGGGAACACTTCAATAACTCCCTGATTCATTAGAGCATTAGTAATAGATGACGTTCCGAAGATTTTATCCAGATTGCCGGTAAATGAATACATGTAAGGTTCCATTTTCTCGGCAACGGTTCCTGGGAGATATCCCAGATCTTCGCCTTTTATTATCTGAAGTGATTTGATTAACACCAATCTTTGATACTGAGGTTCAGTTTTAAGCAGGTGTAGTGCAGTCAATAAACTCATGTAGGTTCGTCCTGTCCCAGCGGGACCGGTTGAGATGACTACGTCTTTTTCCTCAATGGCTCGTCTTAATTGTTTCTGTTTTTCGTTGAGGCATTTAATTCGTATAGATATGTCGTGAAGCCGTACTTTGTCTTTAAATGCGTATGTGTTGTTTCTTCTTTGGGTGAGTTCCTCGTAGATGCTGACATCTTCAAGATCCTCTCTTGTGAGATTCTTTCGTTTTGCCAAATTTCAACACTTATTTTAGTTATAAGGTTCTTTGATTATATATTTGCCAGGTCATCCCCCGAAAGCCCGCTTTTACAGGCAGGCTTAACAAGTTATTAACACTTTTTGTATTGACTGTCTAACTCACAATAAGTTTCATAGAAATCTATATCTGGATCATTGTCCCATTTTTTAAAAGCCTCTTCAATACTTGTATTTTCTTTTTTCTTGAATCTTTCTTCTATCACCTTAAATCCATTTTGAGAAATAGCATCAACAACTATTTCATCTGGTGAATCATAAATGCTTATGGTTTTTTCTGCTTCATTGAATATCACAAGACTACCAATGTGTTTAAACCATCCATTCACTTCAAGGCCAAGATCTTCTGAAAATAATTCCGGACTCCTCACATATCTATGAAATGATAGTGCAGCAAGTACATCTCTATCCGTAGTAGCTTTTGTCATATCTCCATAGCTACACCTATATTTTTCACTTGCTGGATCAAATACAACACCGCCATTGTTATCAATGAGCCACCCAACTTTTACGTGGGCCAGGTAAAACCATAATTTTATGAGGCTTAAACGAAATGCACTTAACTCGGCATAATCAATTGCAGAAGATAATGCACGTTCTTCTTTAAAATTTCCTTTTGTTAGTAGTTGAATTGAAAGTTCGTAAAAATCTTTACCAACATAATTCCTAAATCGTTCTTCTCCCAATTGGTTAACAAGAATTTGAAGGGTTTCACGGGCCTTTAGAATGTGAGAAAAGAAAAATGAACTTCCGATGCTACCATTTACCCCTATACGAAATGACGCCTTAGGGGCTTTAATCTCTACTCCGTTTTCGGCATCTTTTAATTGAAGATCGAAACTTGCGGTTAGTCCGTTTATGGTGCTGTCCCTAAAGATAAAAGCCATAACGGCCTCTCCCTTTCCTATCGCGTCATTTTGAATGTTAAATAGATCGTTTAATAAATGACCGTCTTCAAAAATTTCCTTCTCATACAAGAATATTGCGCTAAGGCTGGAATCTTCACAGTAACAAAAATCCATTGCTACTTCCAAATTGTGTTTGTGTAAAACATCAATCACCTTTGTTCGAAGAATGACCGGAATGTTATTAACGAATGTGTTTTGATCCTTCGGAAGATGATAATCTATAAAAGCTCTTTTTTTCTTTTTCTTCTTCTTGATTTTTATTTCTCCATCCTTGGCTCTTTCAAGTTGGTAATTCCAAAAATTACCGTGTGTATGATTCTCAAATATCGTAAGATCCCTATCATCCATTTCTTCGTGAATGGCATCCCGAAGTTCTAACATGTAATACACATCCTCATACTCGGCAAGATCCTTTGCGTACTCATATAAATTGCGGTTATAAAGTGATTGAAGATTAACATCTATGAGACTATTTAAGATCGGTTCTTCTCGTCCTATGCAATTTATTTTGAATGGTTTCCTGTGAATTTTATCAACATATATATCCTTCGTCCCAAATATCTGGGACAACTCATCAGTTGTAAATATCATAAATTAGTCTTTAGATAAATGGATCCTCATCTTTATCATCGTAATTATCATCTTTCTCAACCATTGAAATGACAGTTGCCGTTTCAGTGTCTAATGAGGTGAATAACATACGATCTGCTCCCATTTGGACGGAACAGTTTTCTACGTCAACCTTGTAGAATTGATCTTTGTAAAATGTGATCTTTGCGTCGACATTCGATGTTGGAGCAACCAAATACTCAAATGATTTTCCTTTTGCGTAAAGGCTTCCACCTTTGTTTATGAATTCGATGAATTTATATTCCTTATCGAGTTCGCACAACGCGTTGACTTTTTCTATGTTTTCTTTTGTGAAATCGAAGCTCACGAGTGAATCAATCTTACTAATTGTATTCGCCCATAAGTCGTCTGAGATGTATTTGAATATGTTTAGAGATGTACACTCAGCGTTAAATTTGAGATCATCGTTCTTAAGAAGTATTGAAATCGCTCCAAAATCTTTTTCTTCTTTGTCACCAACAATTTCATCATATTTCAGAATGAATTGGAATTCAGTCCCGAACTGCTCAATTATCTTAATGAGCCTTGAAATGTTATAAACACCTATCTTTATTCGATATGTAAATTTCTTTGCTGGTGTAAATTCAGATTCGCTAAAAGAAGACTTTCCAAACTTCACGATTGATCTTTCTTCATTCGGAGATTTAGATATGAATGATTCATCAAGACCATCAACTTCAAACAAAACCGTGTTGGAGATTGAATTGAATTTCTTTAAATAAGCGCTAAATGATTTTGAATTTTTGACTGTGAATTCAAGTGTTTTAACTGCCATATTATATAACTTTTAAATGTTTATTGTTATTATGTATTAGCAATCAAAAGGTTTTACTCTGGCAAGTATTTTTTGTATAATTTTTTTATGGCTGCTTTAACCTCGTCATCTGTTATTTTATAGTAACGATCATACGTAGTATTTTCGGCTGCATTAAGTAATCGTTTGTACATGGTATTTATATAAGATGCACGGCCGCCTCTTTCTTCTTTGGCCTTTTCCATCTTTCTGGCTCTAGATATTTTTTGCGAAGCTATGTGAGCTAGTTCCATGTATTCGTCATCATCGATAAACCCCTGCTCTTCATATTGCGGCGGGCGTATTTTATGAATAACTCCCATTCTTATTGTTTTAGGATTTGGAGGGTGTCCATAGTAACCATGATGTCCCTTGTCGCCTTTTCTGATATAGCCGGTTTTATAAAGTCCCCAATATTCATTTTTGTCTTTAACTTTGAACATTAACGTTCCTCTTTTAATATTTGATGGGGTGCTTATAAATTCTAAACCTTGAGATTTTAAATAATCTACAGCATATTGCTGACCTTGCGTTAATTCTGGGGTTTTAGAAGCTTCATACACTTCTTTTTTCATTCCCGCTTCTGAGAAAGCAATGGCAAGAGCTTGTTTATGGGCTTGTTTAGATCCACCTTGTTTTTTGCTTTTTAAGGAACTCTTTGCGTGATAAGGTGTTAATTCTCCCTTGCCAAATTCTTTCATCACCTTCTTGAATTTTTTATCCTTACCTGTTTTAGTAGTGGGTTTCTTCTTGGCTTCATTAAGTGACTCTTTGAGTTTGCGCCTTTTATTCATTATCACTTGATTATCAATGAGTAATTGCTCAAACTCTTCTTTTGAATATTCTTTTTTCCAATCCATTGGTGGTGCTTTAGGATCATCCGTAACTAAATCATATGCTTCACTATCGTCAATCTCTCTTACGTTTACATAATTTTCTTCCCACCATTCGTCATCATCCTCATCTTCCGGTTCTCCATGCCAATAATCATCTCCGTGGCTCCATAATTCTAAGTCTCCTTCTGGTTTATACCCAAGCTTCTCAATTTCACTGGCTGAAACAGCAACTATTACTTGTATGTTATTTGGAGTATCATAGACTACGTAATATGTAAGCGATAAGTCTTTACCATCTACCTTAATTGCATTCTCTTCAGTCCAAGAAGAATCCCATCCAGCCTCATTTAGTGGTTCATATCCTAAATTTTCTAATGATTCTCGTAAAGAAGCATACATAGCTTCAACCGGTCTGCGGTCGAGTTCTTTGATTACTTGTTTTGGGTGGGTTCTTTTTTGGAATCTATCTGAAATCATCTGGGCATTATCTGCATCATTGAAAATGGCATCCCTTTCTACCTCAGCGAGTCCATCTCTTTCGAGCATTCTATCAAGAAGGTGTATGTAGTCCTCAAGTTTTAACTTAGCCATAAATTTACCTCATTTTATAATCTTCAATGGTATCCAAATAAATTTTTATTTGGTCTCTTGCAGACTCTAAATCCGAAGATACCTCTTTAACCCGCAGAGAACTGTACCATGCTTTTGGGGGCGTTGGTTTCCACGCATCCATATAAAGTTCATCAAAATGTTTATCGTAAGCTATTGTTACTTCTAAATCTCGATATGAATAAATTATAAAATCTCCATGATCTCTGTTTTTTCCAGATTCTTTAAACTGTAATTCTGGAACTTCAGGAAATTTTAAAATTTTACGTAGAGTTATTTGATGTTCTGGATCTGGATTGAAATCAAGATATTCTCGTACGAGTTTCATTGGATAAACATTTATTTTATTTATCCAAATATCACGAGATAAATTAACAATAAGCCTAATGCGATGTAAGAATAAAAGGTAACTTTGTAAGTGAATCTTTTATTCCTCTCCTTCATCTTTTTCAAATATGTCTTCTCCACCCCATACATAGATTCCATCTATTTCTTTTACGTCTTCGATGCTAAATAAATCAGCGTTTTGTTTCTTAGAAGATACTCCACGTTGAACAGTAGGATCCTTTGCCTTTTCAAAAATAGTCTTGGATTTTTTAAGTTCCCTTTCTTTGGTTTTAAGATCCCTTTCCAATTCACGAATTCTTATTACCACAGCAGATAATTCGTCCTTTGTGAATTTTTTGGATGTAAGCCTTTCCAATCGTTCTGTAACACTTGAGCAATAAGGCCTCAAGAATAAATCAAGCTCTTGAACCGTTCTGCGTTTAGCCAGGACAAATGTGATGAATTCTTTCTTGGCCTTATTAAACTCAAGCTCTCCTGACAGGAAATCTCGTTCATATAATTTTGTGTGATAATCAAGTCTCAGTATCTGCCACTTATAATCTTCAAGGTATTGTTCAACGGAATCATAAACAAGCACCTGACCATCCTTAATAAACACTGGGTTCTCTGTAACGAGTATGGAGAATACTTTATTAACGAATTGTTGTATCTCCTTAAACTCCTCCGAGTTCTTTCCTGTGTAAACGATGTCAATGTTTACCTGTGTGTTTGAATTGTTTAGGATACGAACTTTTCCATCAAACTGATTAAACAACCAATCAAGCCTAGCAAGAACAGATTTGTATTTTAAGATTGGTGGGATGCCTCTGATTTCGATTCGGTTGCCATTTAAACCAATCTTTGATGATACCAACCATGATTTATCGAGATCCTTGAATTTATTTACGGTCCCTTCAAAATTTGCAAAATGGGGTTTTAGGGACTTGCGCTTTCCTTCAAGGAATTGCTGAATGTCTTCAAGTTTTCTTGGAAGCATTGTTGTTTTGTATCCAACGGCGATACCCACAATAGGCGTTGTTAAACCCAATGGAACGTCCATCCAAAATGGATCATACGGACCGTCTTCCTCACGGGTTGTAAGGAATTTATATTTCTTTAAAATTTCATTTGCTTTGGGAGCTATCTTCACAGAAGTGTAACGTGCTGCGGCAGGTTCTGGGCAAACTTCTGACCCAAAGAATCCATACCCTTCAAGAACCTGCAAAGAAGCGCCAAATGGTCTTGCCAGTTTTGAGATTGCGCCGCCCAAAGATTTATCTCCGTGGTGATATCCATCCTCAATAGATTTACCAACCACGGTTAACGTCTTGCCGAAGGACGTGGGTGAATTCATTAAAATGTATCGTTGAACTGGGGTGAGAGCATCATAAAAGGAAGGAATCCCCCTCGACTCTAACACATACACAGCATATTCTCTGTATTTTGTGTCAATAAGTTTAGAGATGGGAAGCTTAATCGTCTTGTTCATCCGCCTTATTAAGTATACTTCTGATATCTGATGTAAGCTTATAAATCATATCCTTTTCAGTAATCATCTTATCGGTCGCTAAGGTAATATCTGTAAGTTTGTTAAGGATCTGACGTCTTTCTTCGGTTGATAATTTTGTCATTATAAAAGTTTTTTGTTCTTTACTTCTTTTAAGGTTCCAAAGTCCCTAAGTTTCGTTAGGCGCGAACAAAATTCCCTTGCGGTAAGAACAGTTTCACTCTCTTTAGATCTTCCTATTGAGTGAGTTAGGGTTGCACCTCTTGAAGCTTCTAATGCCTTCCTAAACTTGGTATTCTTATACATGGCAGTGTAAGCCCTATCGAGTAGATCTTGGTATTCTTTAGATTTTCTTTCTATTTCTTCTCCTCTCCAATATAAAATTTGAGATTGTTGCCAATTTTTCTTTTTCCCCTTCTTCTTTGCAGCAAACCCAACCAATGAACATACTTCTTCTTGCATTTCAGGGGATTTGAATTTTAAGGATTGTAGAAACCCCTCCATGGAATTACAGATCACACCATCTATATCAAATGGGTGAGGCGAGAAATTACTTAATGCTCCCGCTGGGTATTTGCTTCCTGATCCTATATCCATGAGGCTAATATAATAAAAACTGGTGACAAATAAAAATTATTGTCCTACAACGTATGGGTATCTTACTGAATAGGTCTGCGTATAGGAGCACGAGTTGCACTTGTGTTCGTACTGGTTTTGGCCTGAAACAATCCCGTTGGGTCTCATCCATCCCTGTCCACAAACGGGACACCGTTGGTCCACCTGTTGGGATTCTACTTTTCTTACTTCTGGCATAACGTTCGTCTTTTATTTTTGGGTATTATATATTCATCTAAATCAGCTTCATCCATTGCAATTGGAGGATTTACAAACGCAATTACGAATTTACCTTCTTCAGTTTTACCAATTGCACTTAACCCGCATCCTTCACATATAACCAATTTAATGAAATCTGGTTCTAATTCAGCAAATATTCTAGGCACATTAATTTCAGGAGGAAACCTATCCCCCCACATATCCCATGCGCACTTGTTACAGTAATCAGCCATTATCTTTTACTTTTTACTCATAAATTTCTGTTGCTCGTACGTCCTTTGTATCTGCATATTCAAGCCTATTAAAAAATAGATCTGGATTTAAAATTTCCTCATAATGTGGAGGCTCATTGCTTATCAACATTTTAACTCCTCGTTTAAATCCTATGGTGTCTAAAAATGGTTTTAAATAATATGATGAATACTTATAAACATATTTGTATTTGTTATTTCTATTCATTAAATCACCGACGGTTTTCGGAGCATGATATTTTTTTGGTGGAATAATTTCACCCATCTCGGCTGCCATGTACTCACAAATTCCTTCTTCTATAAAGGTTGAACCAAACATATCTGGGCTTCTAATAATCCAAATGCTTGTTTGATATGATCGATGTACTTTAATACTATCAAGGAATTCCATTTCCTTTCCTATTTGGACTATATAATGATGTGTTAATTCATGAAATATTACACCTTTGACAAATTTATTACTTTCTCCATTAGTGGCTATTCTAAATTTTGACCAATCTGCTAATTCATAAGCAAGAAAACTAGTATCTTTGTCAATATAAATTACCCCACCATATTCATATCTACCTAGTTCTAAAGAATCATGACCAACATAATCCGTTAAATCTTCGGCTTCGACCCATAAATCCAGCCACAGTGTGTCATCAATAAAATCTTGGTATTCATAAATCAAATCTATCCACTTATCTTCAACATACATTTCAACCCCTTTTGGGGTTGGCTTTCCGTATTTTGTTGGGTAGTCCGATGATAGAGTTAGTATTAATAATATGAATATTAGAGATTTCACATTTCTGTATACTCGATTGGGTAGTGTTTGTCAATCAATGCTGTCCATTCGTCAAGCATTCTGGCAAAGCTCTTTCCTTCTCCGTATTCAATGGACTCAACCACAACAATCTTCTTACCAAGAGCAAAAGATACCCCCATATCAAAATGAGTACCCTGTGAATCCGGATTGTAGAAAATATGAATTTCATGAGAGGCAGAAATTGCTACCGCATTTTGTGTACAGATCTCATACCCTGTACCACTTTGGTTGGTATCTCTGTGTGGTAGATGCACATTAATACCTTGATCTTCTAAGGACTTAACGTAAGTCTCTAACTTTTGTTTATACTCTTCAGAGGCACCTCTTACGGTGCAGATGATAAATACGTTCATACTTTTGGTCTGTTTAAAATTTCAACAACATTTCTAAAAATTGATTTGGTATAACGTGTCATGTCTGACTTATTAATGATCCAATCGTAATAACTCGAATCGAGCATGTTAACTTCTTGGATTGTCTTTCCACGATACTTTCCAAAATTAAAAAGGATTTGACCATTGACTCGTTTTAGTTTGTTTTCTAAATCAACGGTATCATCATCAGCAAACGTAAATTCATGCATACCTTCTACGGTATCTGGGAGTGCAAAACATTCTTCCATTGCGTCAAGTATATCCATTGTTGCGATGATGTCAGCTTCTGCTGAGTGAGCATTCTCAAGGGTCTTTCCAGTGAACCTTCTATACGTGCTTTCAAGGTCACGCGGTTCAGCCTTCATTAAGATCTTATAAACATCGATGATCTTAAATGATTTGATGCTTACTGCGATTCCCGCTCTTAGGAATTCCTCAATCAAGATCGGAATGTCAAATCTCTTGCAGTTGTATCCTCCGATGTCACAATCCTCCATGAATTCATAAATCTCTTGTGCGTATTCTTTAAATGGAGGTAGGTGTGCAAGATCCTCGGCCTTCATTCCATGCTTGGATGTGGCTTCTGGCGAAATGACTCTTCCTTCAGGATTTATCCTACGAACGTAAGATATCCCATCCCTGTTTTCTTCAGATACTTTGATCATTGCTATCTCAATGATGCGGTCATTTGCTAAATCAAGACCGGTGGTCTCAACGTCAAAAAATACAATTGGTCTTTCTAATTTCATTAGAATAATGTTTTTTGTTTTCTTTCTTCAATTATTTGTATCAGTATATCTCCGTGACATCGCTTTGGCTTACACCAACACCCAAGAACCTTCCCCTCAAGCTCATGGAGATCCTTTAAGAGATGTTGGCCGGCTCCATAAAGAATATAGTGTCTATATGAATCAATCGCCTTATCTCTCGAGGTCACTTTATATTCAGCAGTGGTTCCTTCTTTGTGGGAATAAGGATTTCCCCATTTAGAAGGTCTACCAATGTAAACATCATACGATTCCTTTTTGCAGTGTACTACTTTCATTTGAATCCTACTGTTTTCGTGTTTCCAAAAGTATCTATTTTATTATCTTCACCATAATAATAGATGTCTGCTAATGACATTCCTTTTTCTACCTCAACATCGTGTCCAAGTTTTTTAAGGAGTTTCTTTGATTTATGCGCAACTAAATTCTCGAAGGTGTAACTCTTAATAAGTCTTCCTTTTCTTAATAGAGCATCATCAATGACCTTCGTAGATGTATTAAAGGTTGCCACGATGGAGATGTTTAAGCAGTCTGATAATAACCCATCGGTTAAATTAAGAATGTTTGAAATCGCGCCTGAACGTCCCCCTCCTCCGTTAGATCTCTTCTGCAATGCTGGTTCCGCATCTTCTATGATAAGTATTGAATCGCTATTACTCATTAAAAATGGAATGAATGCTGGATCAGTAATGTAATCAACCATGTCCGGTGATACGAATATGATGTTACGATTTACTTTGCCTGAAAGATATCGAATAAACGAAGTCTTTCCGGTTCCTGGATCACCATTTAGAATGTAAAGACCCGTTTTCTTTTTATCATTCAGGGTTGAAATTATTTCTTCCGCAACTTCACCAAAATCATCATTGTAATTATCGTCTATATTTATGTCGATCTTTTTAACGTCAAAGCTCGTTTTTTCAAATCCGTAATCTCCTTTATAAACTACATGAATTTTGTTCTTTTCATGTGATTGCTTCTTGAATCCTGCAACAAGTCTAAGAAAATAATACATCGGATTTTCATCTGATTCTTCGAGGTGTTTGTCCTTATCGTAATAGATGCTTAAATCTTCTTGATCATAGTTTAAATAAAGACCCTCTTCCAAAGCTAGCGTAAACTCACATAATTCAAGATCATTATCACCGAATATCTCAGTTGATGAAACACTATTATTGGGTGGTTTAAAATATGTAAAGAAATCAGTGATAAATGCCTTATCGTAACGAGTTTGAACAATTCTATAAACGCCAGGCCTTTTTCCAAACTTATTTGAATACGCATATGATAAGTAATCCCACTCATAGTTTGCAAAGAAATACCCCTCGTAAGGTTCCATATTAGATAGAAGCTTATTGACATCTCCCCAATTAAATGACCATCCACCAGTCTTTGGAAAAGGAAGCCTTTTTATTTCCTTGAAATTTAAAAATTTATGATCTTTTATAACAGGACTAGTTCCCTTACGAGCGCCTCTTACTTTTCTACCCATAGTTTTATGAAATTGAATTACGTTACTTATTAATATCTGAGCATCATCTTCACTGACAAATATATCATAATTATCCACTACCTTCTAACCATTTTTTACGTTTAATACTTGAATCTCCGAATACAATATCTAAAAATCGGTCTGAACTACGATCTTCAACGAGCTGAAAAAGTACTCTATCAGTCATTACATATTTCCAATCATCAATGGAAAGCGATCCTAATCCTTTTAGATAGTTAACGTTAGAAAGTTTTCGATCTTTAGCAAATTTATTAAATTCCTCCGAAGAAAGGAAATATTTTCTGCCATTTTTAAAGTCACAGACAACCAAAGGAGTTATGAGTTTAAACAATCGTCCTTCTTCTATGATATGAGGAAACCATTTATGAAAGAAATTTATTATGAGAGCTGAGATGTGCTGGCCATCTGGATCTTCATCGGTTGCAATTATAATGTTCTTGTATGCTGGCGGTTTCTTTTCTGATGGATCAATCCCAAGGATACTCATTATCTCTAATATTTCTCCATTGCTTGTGAGGTCGGATAGTTTCTTTGTGTTCTTTACCTTTCCCTTCAAAGCATAAACACCTTCTCTTTCAGCATCCCTTGCTTGACGTACTGAACCAGCAGCGCTCAATCCTTCAGTAATGTAAATATTTTCCTTGTAACGTGAAGCAGGTGAATACTTATCGGAGATCTTTCGCTTAGATGTCCTCTGGGCCTTCTTAATCTTCTTTATGTTTTCTGCATATAGTTTATCTTCTACTTTTTGTTCAATCTCCTTCGCTATGTCTGAGCCCCTGAGGAGCCTTATCATCTTACCCTTAAAGGAATTTTCTAAGATCTCTTCTATCTCATGACGCGCAACAGCGTATCTTGTTTTATTTTGGTCCCCAAACCTCATAAGGGTTGATGGAACGTTAAGCGAAATTAGTGTGTTGTAAAAATGGTGAGCGTATGGATATTCAAAGAAATCGTTCGCCCAATCATTTACAATTTTCTGGTGTATTCCTATACACTGGGATCCATTAACAAATGAAACAGAACATGATTGATCATACGAAGGCCACAACATTATTGTTCCCCATTCCTTGTTATCAACAGTTATTGATTCTTTTGGAAGAAAATCTGAGGCGATGTTTATGTTTGAGTGTTTCCCATTTTCTATAAATGTTCCTTTTATCTTTAGATTTTTAAGAGCTTTATCGTTATCGATCAAAAGTTGTTTAAAAGAAAGATACGTTTCTATAAGCTCTCTGTCCCACTTGTGTTTTGGGAACACTTCAGTGGAAGGAATAAATGAGATTGAGGTTCCCATTAAATCACCAGTTTCTTTCTTCCTGCGATCTTCTTTGGTTACTACATAATCATTCCACTCAAAATGTACTCGGTGGGTTTTATTAACTGTTGTGATTGCAAATTGACTCGATAAAATATTTACGACTGCAGAACCAACACCGTGAGTTCCCAGAATATTGGTGGAAGAATCGGCAAAATTAGAACCTGCGTGTAAATCTTCCATCGCTGTTCTAACTATATTCTTTTTGGTCTTAGAGTGTTTCATGTTTGCTCTATGAAATCCTCCTCCTTCATCCACAACCGTTACTCGATTATTATCAAGATTAACAGTGACTGAAATGTTTTTCATCTTTCCCTTTTGCCTCTTTGCCTCGTCAAGAGAGTTTTCAAGAATCTCAACGATAAGGTGCATGAAACCGGGCGACCACAATTTGTCAATGCTTTGAAGATTTCCATCTCGAATGATTGGAAGTTTGTCATCCATTGAAGCTACTTGCCCAACATACATAGTGGGTCTAAGCCTTACGGCCTCGAATGTATTAAGTGCAACTATTTCTTTCTGATGTGATTGTCTAATTTGTACCATATTCTATTATATGAAAAAAGGGGAGAATGTTTTCTACCCTATAAAAAAAGAGGGAACCAAATACAGTTCCCTCTTTTTATGATTAACAACTAACACTAACCCACCAGTTTGTCAGTGGCTACTGCGAACATGCGGTTAGCCTCAATGTCTTTTACCTGTGTCCGTCCGTTTCCAAGGTCAGATACAATCTGAACTCTTTTCTCTTCACCTTTGGCTGTGGTGTAGATACGGAGACCGGTATCGTGGTTGGAAGCTGCCATAAGCTTATCGAAAAGATCGGCTTCCATTGGCTTGTTCAGGTACTCTTCGGCCAGGATCCAGAGGGTCTTGTTCAGAGCAATCTGACGAACTGCGTTATTGATTGCTTTGGACCTTGACTTGCGACCGGTAGGAGAAGTTTGTTCAAATCCACCTTTAATCAGCCATTCACGAACTGTTGCAAAAACATCCCATAAAGTTTTGGGCTTGTCTCCACCGCGCATTGGCTCAAGAAGGTTTGAAGGATCGATCCTTTTCTTCAACAGTTCGAAATCAATGGTTCCATCATTTTTGATGAACCTGGGATCTTTATAAGCTACACCTTTCAGTGCGAATTCCTGCTGCTGGGCGGGAGTCAGGATGATGTCCTGCATCTCGGCAATGTGGTTGGCAACAACTTTGTATTGCTCAGCCATTTTTTCCAGGGTTGATTTCAGCTCTTCAAAATCAAGACCCATGTGGCGGAACTTAATTCCGGAGAAAAGGTTGGGAATAGAAATTACGAATTCGGACTGGCATACCAGGCGGAAAAGACCCATGTGAAGTTGAGCGGAAGAACCACCATTGTGGCTATTGTCCAGGATCAGCTGTGGGCGAACGTTGTCGTTCTTCAAAGGCATGTATCCGAGGTCAGGATTTGTCAAGCGGATTACGTGACGAGAGTATTGGCTGGCTCCACCTTGTACAGCATAGGTCATTGTCCAACCCAGTCTCTGGAGGTTTTCCAGTATTTCAGTAGTGCTAACTTTGGAATAAACCCGGCTTCTATTGTGATCTGGTGTAAAAGCGGCGGGGCATACTTCCTTAAGATCTTCGAGATTTTCGACCTTGTAACCTGTTGTTCTAAGAATTCTTTCCATTTTGTTGTGTTTTTGTTGTTATTAATTAAATTTGATATTGCTAATATAACACTTTACTTTGACAGGAAAAAATTCTAGGGCAAAAAAACGCACTTTTTTTTCATTTTTTTCCCAAACTGTACCTTTTGTTAACCTCGTTACGTATTTTCTCTGCTTTTTTCTCCCTGCGGGCGCGTATAAATTCTATTATACTACCATGAATAGAATCAAGGAACCAAAGGAATTGCCACACTATACTTAGCAAAACAAAAGCAATACACACCTTCAAAACAAAAACCATTACTCATTTCCATTGTAAGGTTGACTTAATTCGGTGTACTCTTTATCCATTTTATGGATCTTGTAAAGACCGACTCCAATAACACCAACAATGAATGTTAAAATAACTATAACGGCCATCGTAGATAAAATTCTTAATGTTCTTTTTTTCATAACGATAAATTTTAACAACAAAATATAGCTGAAAATATAATAAGTCCAAGTATAACAAGAACTATAATTTGACGATTGGTTAGCTTTTTACGTCTACCATGAACTATCACCTGTTGTCTTTTCCAGGCTTCTGAATTTCCTTTTTGTCTATTCATGATTAAAAAGATCTTTTACGGTGGAGAATTTTGCAGTACGTTCACATTTACCACCATTATTCCACCATATTTCAAATTGTTCTTCAGTCAGTTTGTATGAATTCCTGCAATGTATCGTGTTCCAGTAATGAGAAATTACTTTTTGACCAACTTCATCACTAATATATTCCATTGCCTCACATATAATTGACCTTAAATCTCCATATTCACGACCTATGTTCAAGTGTTCAAGTTCTTCAGGGATGTGCCAAGTATTCAATTCACAATGAAATCGTGGCCATTCGCTCCTAGCATTCTTCTGAAGCTCTGTTATAATTTTGTTTTTTCCGATATACATATGTCGAACATTACATTATTCCCCGTGTTTTAGCAAAAATTTATTTGAAATTATTTTGAATGATTCTCTGCCCTGAAACCTTTCGGCACTTCCATTTTTAATGAAAACTAATCCTTCACGTGCTGTATCAGCAAGAGCAGAACGCCCATCTGCATACGCAACTAATTCTTCATATGTATCAGGAAGTTCAAATTTTGTTTCAATGATTGGGACCGTTTCTAAACCCATATCCAACATCATTACCATAAAATAATGGTATGTAAAGAATTCATACTTAATTGGATCAAACGCCCGGAAAAATCTTACGTGCTGACCCTTTAATTTATACTTATTCTTTTGAATACCTTCACCTATCAATTCACCCTGAAGTGTAAAAGCTTCTAGGTTGTTATGATCCATGAAAAGTTTCATTTTCTCTTCAAGTTGAATTTCCCGGGCCACCTTCCAAAATGAATTGAGCTCATTTTCCGGGTGCTCTTTAAGTGTAAGATTTCTTGAGGCAATGCCAAATTCATTATCATATATGAAACAAGTCATTGAAGAACCGTCAAGTTTTTCGGTTACATACCATCGACTTTGCTTATACTCTTCAAACTTAGCCTTCAAGTTTTGAATTCGTTCTTCATCAGTCTTAATGGAATGAGATGGGAACCTTCCCTTTGCAGTACCACCTAAACATGCCGGTATCGGCGGGTCATATTTTGTAATACCCAACGCTTCGGTAACATCTGTATCTATGATGGTTCCGATATCAGAGTAATTGATCTTTCCATCGAGTATTGACATGGGGAATGCAATACCTTGGGAAATTTGACCCCTTAATTTTGCGGTCTTGATTCTGTAATTTCGATTTGATAAGAATTCAAATTCAGGCCATTCAGGCATAACTGAATCAACCTCACAATAAACACATAGTTGTCCTGGTTGAAATTGTCCTTTTTTGACTACGACCTGCCACCCACGGATGCGTGCCATTTCTATATTATCAGCGTCCACAATTGGATGTATTGATTCAATTTCCGCTATTGTTGCTAACTTCCTCTCCATGATATTCTACTATTTCCCACTCCTTTAGTGGAGCTTCGTAAATTTGTTGTATGTTGTAATCTTTTCCTCTTTTATTTTTTCCTTTAAACCTAAAACGATCATTTCTTTCGCGTACTGGTTGCAATTCAAAGTGTTTGATGAGAGGTTCTTCACGCTTGCTTGGACTTCTACCGGAAAACTTAACAAAAACAACAGGATTTAATGCCCAATGTTTCTGCGGACGAGATGTATAAACCCTTCCCGTTACAGAAAAGTTTCCGTGACCTCTGCTCGACGTAAAAAACAACCCAGTGGGTTTGTGTCTAATCTTGTAACATTTCATTAACACATATATTCGCTTGATTCAACGGAATCAAGCAGGTTTCTTATCAGGTTTCCTAATTGTTCAAATTCAGGATCCTTGGTTTCGATATGAAGAACCGTAGAATACAAAGATAAGTGGACAGATGATGGAGAGTCCAGTTCCCACTCATCCGGATCATCTTCAGCCCAACTTGGAATGATTGTCATATTAAACACATCATCGCAAGTTTTATCACTTCCGTTGATTTTTAGGAATTCATTAACAAGATCCTTAATCGGCTCAATTGAACCAGAAAAATCCATAAACATCTCCGTTGAGGAGTTTGTGATCAGATCGATCACCGAATGTAAAGCTACTGTAAATTTCATTAGTATAGGCTTTTAAAGTTTAATTTTTCAGCTAGCATAGATGATAAGGAATTCCAATCATCACTATCTTCCTGCATAACCAGAATTTCATCGTCATCCTTAAATTCTCCATATTCCTTTGCAAACTTCTCTGGATCATCTTCTTTCATCTCGCCAAGCCAGGAATCCTCACAGAATTCTTTAAATGTAAGTACCTTTACATAGGTACCTCTATCGCTGCCAAGGTTTCCTATTTGTTTAAAAAATTCGATGATATTTTTATCTGTTGACATAAACATCTCTGTTGATGAATTAGTCACCAAATCAAGGAATGAGTGGTATTCAATTTTATAAGCTTTCATAATCTCGTATATTTTTTTCAAAATCCATTATATTTCCGGGTATCACAACGAATAATTCATTTGGCACAACGCCATCTTCATTAAAATATTGAAGGTTTAACATTCTTTGTTCATGGAATTCATCAAGTTTATCAAGCATGTGTAAGAATTCATATTCTAATTGATCTTCTGAAACTTCCATTGGAATAAATGGTTCAATGTACCCATGTGCAACGAGTTT
>Ga0307380_10003576_pt1 | contig 21390 bp, 10 predicted proteins | sample UN3MG_FD_202239 | JGI IMG/M metagenome (GOLD analysis project Ga0307380, IMG submission 202239) | Soil microbial communities from Risofladan, Vaasa, Finland - UN-3 | ecosystem: Environmental > Terrestrial > Soil > Coastal area > Acid sulfate soil | place: Finland: Risofladan, Vaasa | collected... | reverse complement strand
GAGCGGCTGTGGTGGGAAGGGTTGTATTCTCGGCAGCAGATAAGGCGGAGTTGAATCCCAGAAGGCCGTTCGCCCCTATGCACAGAGTAGTATGCGGCTGGCCGTAGAAGAAGAATGTGAACGGAATCGAACAAGAGGCGACGCCGTTATCGCTGAGGACGAACGCCGTATTGCCGGGATCGGCCCAATCGAAGGCCACCGCATCCACGAAGTAGTTGTGCGCAACGGTGAATGTGATATTCCTGGTGGTGTTTCCCCCTCCGTTTGTCGTGTTGGTGAATACAATGGCATCCGAGTAAGTGCCGAGGGGGCAATCCTCTGCTGCCGAGTTGAGCGCAGCTGTGACGTCGGTGCTCGCACCCGGCGCGAGCACGCCTCCTGTGGATGACAGGCTCACCCAACTCTGCGACTTGGCGGCAGTCCAGTTCAGGGTGGTATATCCGGTGTTGGTGACCGTGTAGGTCTTGCTCAATTGGGTGAACGAGCCGGTGGGTTCGCCATACGAAACAAAGTCGTCTATCGGAGTTACTCCCAAGTAAGCGTTGCGCACAGACAGGCTGACGCTCCTGGAAGTGTTACCATGGCCGTTGGTAGTGTTCACGAAGCTCACGGTATCCGAGTAATCCCCCACCGGGAGGTTTTGCGGCTGGTAAAGGGAAACGACGACTGTAGCACTCGCTCCAGTACCCAGTGTGCCGCCGGTGGATGATAAAGTTACCCATGACTGTGTCTTGCTTGCGGTCCAGTTCATGTTCACCGGGCCGTCATTGGTGACGGTGTAAGTCTGCGATGTTGGAGAGAACGGGCCGCCGACAGCTCCGGTCGATGCCATGTCCGTGGTGGGCAATACGCTCAACTGAGCGCCGAAATCAGTCCCGAGTTCGGAGTCTATTCTTAACACCTGTCCCCCGCTTATCGCCCGGTTTGGGTAAGTCCGAGGCGCGAAGTCGGTTTTCGATATGGTAATGGTGTAACCCGAAGTCTTGGGCGTGACATTGGTGAATACGTAGTAGCCCGTTTGATCGGTCGTAGTTGTCCTGTTAATGACCGGGGGGCCGGCATGGTATAGATTCACCGTCGCGCCTTCTATCCAGTCGTGGTAGTAAACGTTGTTGGGATGGGAGGCGTCCGTGACTCTGCCAAGAAGAATGGTGTTCGTGCCGTCGGTTTTCCAGGGCAAAGACGGTACGGTATCTGTGTACTGGTAAGGCCGGCCCGAGGCGGAAACGTACGCCCACCATCCGGCGCTCTGCGTGCCATAGCGATAACTGTACATGCACTCCCCTATTACACCCTGCTTGCTATTCTCCAGTGACCGAGCGTTCAGTATCTGTTGGACGGCATTGGCCTGCGTATTCACCCCCAGGTTATAGCCGGAGAAAACGTACCTGGTGCCGCGGTTATTCAGATGCGTGGTGAGGTAACTGTTGAAAGAATCGTTGCTGGTAGTGTAGTTCATGGGGATGTCGATGTCCAACCAGCGGCCTGCCATCCATGCCGCCGTGTCCTGGAAGTAGGAACCGGATCCACTGGAGTAGTTCATCCAAGTGGAGGCACTGACTGCGATGTTGGGCTTGACCTCCATGATCTGCGCGTAGGCCCTTGCAACAAAATCATTCAACTGTTTCCGCCGCCAAGTTCCGAAGGTGCTGTTGCCGTAGCCGGGATAGAACCCATATTGTGCGTAAAAGCGGGCAAGGGCAATGGCGTTCCACCCTGAGTCGGGGCCAGGGTAACGGATTCTATCCCAGTTAATGCCATCAATGTCATAGTGGCTTACAACGTCCATGATGATATTAATGGTATACTCCTCGCCGTCCGGAACGCCGGGATCGAGCCACCATCCTTCTGAGAACACCAGTGCATTACTGCTGTCTCGTGTCAGCCAAGGCCCATACAAAGTGTAGAACCAGTCAGTGCTGACAGTCGTGACTCTGTGGGTGATTATAAGCGGATGGACCTGGATTCCTCGAGCATGTGCTTGCTCGACCATATAGGCCAGAGGATCGAATTCGGGCGGCTGAACCTGGCTCGGCTTAGGCTCACCGGTGCCATCCGGCCCACCACAGGTGGAATTCCAGAGAGCATCCGCCTTCTTTCTGATCTCAGGCACGATGACGTTATAGTGGCCTTGCTGGGCACAATCCAGCATAGAGTCAATCTCACCGGTCGACCACATGCCGCCGGCCCAGCCATCTACCCACATCGCTCTGAATTCCGCAGCGTTGCCGCCGACTGAAATGAGCATGAGCGCCATGACCAGAAGTATGGCGCCAACTGTATACTTAACCATTGATAAACTCCTTCGCAGGTGTACCTGAGGAATGCCGCGAGGGCCAAGTTTCAATACTGCTCGATCACCTGTGCGGGCGGGCGGACCTGCCTTTGAATGTCGGTGTCGTTCTTCCAGCATGAGCTTGCGCCAAGAAGCATGACATACTTATTCAAAGCAGGCATAGTGACTTCAGTGCTGACCACTCTGAGTCCGATGTGCCCCGAGCCGTCATTCAGATTGCTGCCGTCGTCAATGTAGAAGAAGGTATCCCCGGTGAAGGTTACTCGTCCGGTGACCCGGACCAGCAGTCCGATGTTGTTCAGGCCGATGGCATCCTTGATCCCTTTCTGGCCCGCGCCTGTGGTCGGGTCGTAATCGCAATCGGCCCCGCCAAGCGCACGGTTGACAACCGTCAAGGGCTCGACTTGTCCCTTGCCGTTGGGCATTATGGTCGGATTCTTGATGTATTTCTCGCCGGTTCCACCCGTACTCAGCGTCCCCTTGACATCTACTCGGATTCCCGCCGAAAAACCATGAGAAGGCTTGCTAACCATTATGCCGCATGAGCGGTCATCCGATTCGATGTAGAACAAACTCGAGCAGGCGCAGGATATGATCGCCCTGTGAATGCAGATAGAGGCATTGGTCGGCAGCTTCTTCAGCTCGGAGATGTCGCCCGGGTCCATTGTGAACCTGACCGCCAGGTTATTCGTGAGCAAGGTGCTCCCGTTGACGGAATATACCCGAGCCACGGTACCGGAGGCGTTCTCCAGTCCGATAGTCGCACTCGCCCCTGCGCCGTAGTCCATATCTGCGGGCTGGACCTCCAGGTACTGGAAGATGATATCGTTCGAGCCTTCACAGAGCAAGGCCTGGAAGGTGAGCGGGTTGGCGGACCCGGCGTGAGGCACACCCTGCCAGGTGATGACCAGCTTCCTGTTCGGCGCTTGACCGATGGTGTTGACCAGCACGGTGCCCGCAGCTGCCGGATCAAGGTCGTCCCAATAAGGGCAGACGATATCATTGGGAGCGGCTGTGGTGGGAAGGGTTGTATTCTCGGCAGCAGATAAGGCGGAGTTGAATCCCAGAAGGCCGTTCGCCCCTATGCACAGAGTAGTATGCGGCTGGCCGTAGAAGAAGAATGTGAACGGAATGGGATATGACTCCACCCCATCGTCACCGAGGCTAAGCGCCGAGCTGCCAGGATCCGCCCAAGCGAAGGTCGCCGACTCGATAAAGTAGTTATGTCCCACAGTGAGCCGAGCCTCTCTGCTGGTGTCCCCTGCCCCGTTCGTTTGGTTCGTGAAGGTGACCGTGTCGAAGTAGTCGCCGATGGGAAGATCCTCGGCCGCCGAGTTGATCGAGACCGTGACATTCGCGCTTTCGTTCGGCCCCAAGCTCCCGGTCGCAGGGGATAAGCTCAGCCAACTCTGACCCTTGGCGACAGTCCAGTTGAGAGTGGAAGCTCCGGTATTGGTAAGCGTATACACCGTACTCGCTGGCGTGAAGGGACCTTGCGTCTCCCCATACGAAGTCATGTCCTCAGCCGGACTCACCTCCAGGCAAGGGTCTCTCACCGTGAGAGTAACGCCCCTGGTGGTGTTCCCCTGGCCGTTGGTGGCATTGACAAAGCTCACGACATCGGAGTAGACCCCATTGTCGAGGCTGTCGGCTTGCGAGTTAATAGATACCGTAACCGTCGCATCTGCTCCCGCAGCCAGGGAGCCGCCGGTGGATGACAGGCTTACCCACGGCTCAGTCTTGCCGGCAGTCCAGTCAATGGGCAGGCTGCCGGTATTGGTGACCGTGTAAGCCAATGACGACGGGGAAAACGGACCGCCAACCGCCCCAAATGAGGCCAGATCGCCGGGCGGGGTGACGACTATGCCCATGCTGTCACTGGTGAATGCCTTGATGCAGCAGTTGGCATTCGCTAAAGTGCTCGTGAGGTCGGTCCATGAGCCGCCGGATGCGCTTATGTAGCTTTCGCCTGCATTAGCTGTCGCTCCGCCGCTGTAGCCCCCCCATTGAGTCTCCAAAGGAACAGGATAAATGAAGCCGGGAGTTGTGAGCATGATCACAACAGAGAAATCCTGTCCGCCGGTGACCGGGGTCCCTGAGATAGGTATTGTCTGATAGCCGGGCTCAGCTATCGTTCCACTTGTACTGAACACGGGGCCCGATGGGTTGATGGGGCCTGAGGTGGGATCGAGGTAGACGCGGATCTCATAGCTGGAACTCACAGATGCCGCGTAGAAGCTGACGGCAGACAGCATCTCGTTCTGACTTGCGGTGAATACGTTTGCGAACCAGGCCGTGTTGCTTCCATAGCCGAGGCTGTTCACCCATCCAAGAGGATCGTACTGGTAGATATGGTCGTAGTTGTCCGTCAGCTCGGTGACCCTGAAGAGCGCATTCTCCTTGCCGAAGTTGGAGTCATAGTAGGAGACGTAGAAATAGCCGGCCTGGCCCCAGCCGGTTCCCCAGCTATTCCTGACGATGAAAGCCCCATTCGCGGGAGGAGTCGTCGCGAACTTGTTCTTGTCGAAATCGTCGTCCCACCCGACAATGCCCACCGCATGGTTGCTATAGCCTCCGCCGCTGTAGTAGTAGGCATACTGCGACGAGTTGTAGTATGCATCTGCCCACCACATGGAAGTATACATGGCGCCGTAGGTCATCACCGCCTGCTTGATGCGGTCATTGTCGGTGGGGCCGGTTCGGTCCGGTATGAAATCCACGTTCTGGACATGCTTTCGAACGGTGACGCTTGGAGAGCTGCAATTCAGAACATTGTAGGGATCGTCGGTCTCGTAGGTGGGGCCGCTCCATCGAGCGACATAGGCCGACGTCATGAAGCTATTGCCGCCATCACAGCAACTGATGTCGAATCCATGGGTGTTCTTCAGGTGGTTTTCTGAGAAGTTAAGCGATTCGCCGGGCATCAGATTCGACTCAAGCGATCCGTAGCTTGCGAAGGCCCAGCAAGACCCGCAGTTGCCCTGATTTCTGATCGGGGTCAGCTTCCCCTGAGTTCGGAGATCGAAGGAGGTGGGAAGCGTGAGCAACTGGTACTGGAGAGTCTTTGGCGCCTGCACCTGAGACAGATCAACCGGCGGCGGGACATATCTCAACGGGTATCCTGAGTCGGTCGTTCCGGGTACCAAGCCCATGGATTTCCGCTGGAAGTAGTTGGCGAACGCCGGGTTCACAGGCGCGAGTGAGGGCTGAGGTGACTGAGCCATGACCGCCGCGGCAAGGGCGAGCAAGAGCAATATCGTCTGGCAGACGACAGCAAACGTCTTGAGTGATCGGGAACTCATGAGGTCCTCCCTGCGCTACAACTTCACGATGCCCTACTTGTAAGACAAGTTTACCGCACTTTAGGTTGCCGGTCAATGAAAAACGACAAAAACTGGTATTCGAGAAGCCCCAGTCCCATATTCCCACTTCTCAAGGAGGTCTACTGCGGAGTATAATCGGCTGAGGCCCAGGACACACTCATGATACATCGGATTCCGATCAATCTAAAGGTTCTGCTGCTGGTCATGGCGATCTCTGGCGGGACCTGCCGAGGTGAAACCATGGAGCTTTTTGCATCAGATCCCCTGGCGAAAGTACTTCGCACGTATGTGCCGGATGCCGCCAACGGATCGGTTTTGCACCTCGATGGGTCGCCAGGGGAGATTGTCAGTGGGCAAGCTGTGCTGCTAAGCGACCAATCCGATACCGTGACTATTAGTGTCTCGCGGCTGGTCTCGGCTGATGGGAAATCGAGCATTCCCGCGAAGGCCGTCTGCCTGCAATGGGTGCGATACCTCGATATCACCGCGAACACGCCGGCTATTCCGAAGGACGAGTTGGCTACCATTGCTCCCGCCAGCATACCGGATCCTTTCTGGGAGGACGCCGAGCGTCCGGTGGAGCCGAGATCTCCTCAGCCGCTTTGGGTCGAGCTGGACGTCCCCGCGGACGTCCCACCAGGCGAGTATCGAGGGGAGTTGGTGATCCAGGGCCACAGCGGTCAGTGCAGCCTGCCTGTGACCGTTCGCGTGCGGAGTTTCCGCCTGCCGGAGGAACGCCATCAGAGGGTCATCCAGTGGTGGGATTTCCCGGGGCGCGGCTTCGAATCGCTGAAGCCCGGCTCGGAGGGCTACTGGAAGCACCTGGAGCGGATGTGCGCGATGGTTCGCCGTCATCGCCAGACTGATATTCGAGTCGGATGGGAGTTGGTCGAGCGCAAGAATGATCATTGGGACACGTCGCTTTTCGAAAAGTATGCGGAAACCGCCTTCAAGTCCGGCATCTATGCGGTACAATTCACTCCGCTGGGTCGGCATACCAAGTCGCAGCTCGAGCCGGACAGCCGCACCGAGGGAGTCGAGGACAATATCGGGCGGCTGGCGGCTGTGGAGGAAGCGGTCAAGAAGCATGGATGGCAGGGGCGGGTACTCACCAGCCTCGCCGATGAGCCGTTCATCTATCATGAGCAGTCCTACCGCAAGCTCCTGGAGCGCGTGCGGAAGACCGCCCCGGATGTTGGCGTCGTGGAGGCGATCGAGACTGAGGACCTTGGCGATCTGGACATCTACGTGCCGAAGCTGTCACATCTGAACCTATGGTGGCCGCATTTCGAGGATCTCAAACGACGGGGAGAGCAGGTTTGGTTCTACACGTGCTGCCATCCCCAGGGGCGGTATCCGAACCGCTTCCTGGACCAGCCGCTGATCCTGGCTCGGGAGCTGCACTGGATCAGCTATCTGTATGGGCTGGATGGCTACCTGCACTGGGGGTTCAACTGGTTTGCACATGAAGGCGATCCGTATTCCGAGAAAGGCGCGAATCAGTGGTCGCTGCCGCCGGGTGATGCTCAGGTCGCTTATCCGGGACGGAAGGGGTTTGTCGGGTCTCTCAGGCTCAGCGTGATGAGGGACGGGCTTCAGGATTACGAGTATCTGTGGGTGCTGGAGAATCGGCTCAGCGAACTTAGGAAGGGCCTTGATGCGGATTGGCTTGATCCGCGCCAGCGCCCGCTGGAGTTGTGCCGAAGAGTAGTGCAATCGTTTTACGACCACACCCGCGACCCGAAGGTCCTCCTAGAGACTCGATCAGCGATTGCCGACGAGATCGAGGGGCTGGATGCCAAACCGCTGCTCTACGTTCAGACATCGCCGCCTGAGGGAACGATCACTCCCGCGGGGCCGATCATGATCAACGTGCGAGGGGCGGCGACTCCGGGCGCAAAGCTCACGATTAACGGGCAGGCCGTGATCGAGGAGAACATTGACGACAAGGGGTGCTTCATTGGGGCTGTGTTCATCACCGCCGACAAGCCTGAGATAGTGGTCACTGCCGAGCTGAACGGTATCAAGCGCTCCTGCACGCGAACGTTCAAGGTGGTGGACTAGCCATCAACGACGCGAATCGCCCAACCTACCATTTCATGCCGCCGAAGAACTGGATGAATGACCCGAAGCCGTTCTTCTGGAAAGGCGAGTATCACGTCTTCTTCCAGTACAATCCTCACGAGCCGATTGCGCGGCTGATTCACTGGGGACATGCGGTCAGCCGGGACCTGGTGCATTGGGAGATGCTGCCGATTGCGCTTGCGCCCACTCCCGGCGGACCGGACAAGGATGGCTGCTGGACCGGCTGCTGCGTAGAGAAAGACGGCCTATTCCATATCCTGTACACGGGCGTCCATCCGCAGGTTCAGTGCCTGGCAACCAGCAGCGACCTCATCACGTGGGAGAAATATCCAGGCAATCCGGTGATCTCGTCGCCGCCGGAGGGATTCGGGGACTGCTGGCGCGATCCGTGTGCCTGGAAGGAATCGGACGCATGGTATATGCTCCTCGGCTCGGAGGTAAAGGACGTCGGCGGGGCGGCGCTGCTTTACCGATCGAGCGATCTGGTCCACTGGGAATATCTGCATCCGCTCTATGTGGGCGACAAGGATTGCTTCATGTTCGAGTGCCCGGATTTCTTCGCGCTTGGGGATAAGCGCGTGTTGCTCGCGTCGTGTGGAAGAACCAACTGGCATACCGGACGGTATGAGGAGCACAGATTCACCGTGGAGAACCAGGGCGTCACCGATGGCGGCAACTTCTATGCCGCCAAGACGCTCCTCGATGACAAGGGGCGGCGCATCCTCTTTGGATGGATAACCGAGGGTCGCTCTCAAGAGGAACAGGTGGCGGCGGGGTGGTCGGGGGTGCTCTCGTTGCCCCGGGTCTTGAGCATATTGTCCGATGGGAAGCTGGGAATCGCGCCGGCGCCTGAGCTGAGCGCACGTCGCGGACGGCGTTTGGATAAGGCGGAAGGCGACGCCCTGGAGATCATCGCCCGGTTCAAGCTCCAGAGCGGCAGGGTGGGGATCATCTATCGCTCGGTGGAGGTTTATGCGGACACGAAGCAGAAGCAGTTGGTTGCGGGCCAGGCTCGAACTCCGTTTGAGGCTGAGACGGGTGAGGAGATCGAGCTTCACGTATTCCTCGACCACTCGGTGATCGAGGTCTTTGCGAACGGGCGAGCATGTGTGACAGCGAGGGCCTATTCGAACACCGGCGATATCAGCCTGCTGGGAAAACCTGAGCAACTTGATATTTGGGAGATAGACAAATGAAACGATTTGCAGTATGTGCGTTAGTTTTGCTGATCACGGGCATCGCAAGTGCGAGCGTGAGGGATTTCGGGGCCAAAGGTGACGGCACGACCAACGACACTGCCGCCTTTCAGAAGGCGATGGATGAGTGCGGGAAGTCCGGCGGCGGAGTGGTCGAAGTCCCGACCGGCAGGTATCTCATCAAGACCAACCTCTCGATTCCGCCCTCGGTGACCCTGGAGGGAGTCTGGCGGGCCCCGGCGAGCGTCGCCCAGTATCACGATCCGAAAGACCCGAAAGGCGGCCCTGAGTTGACTGGCAGCGTACTCCTGGCTGTGGATGGGGCGAGCAAGCCGGATGGGACGCCGTTCATCAGCATGCATCGGGACTCGACCCTCAAGGGCGTGACCATATTCTATCCCGAGCAGACGAAGACGAATCCGCCAGTCGCCTACCCCTGGACCGTTCAGTGCGCGGGCGCGGACAACTGCTCGATCATAGACGTGCTGATGGTCAATCCCTATCAGGCGGTGGACTTCGGCAGCAAGGCGTCCGGCCGCCATTATATCCGAGGGCTCTACGCTCAGCCGCTTTTCAAGGGACTCTACGTGGACCTCTGCCTGGATGTCGGACGGATTTCGGACATCCATTTCTGGCCCTTCTGGACCGCCGCCGATGCCGACAGCCCGGTGGGGAAGTTCATGCTGGAGAAGGGCGAGGCCTTCATTTTCGGGCGGAGCGACTGGGAGTACGTGACGAATTGCTTCGCCATCGGATACAAGGTGGGCATGCACTTCATCAAGGGGATCGGCTCAGGGCCGTATGAGGGCGCGGGCAACTATCTGCTCACTCAGAGCGGGGCTGACGGCTGCGACATGGCGGTCCTGGTGGATGAGACCCAGGGCCATTCGGGCGTCAGTTTCTCGAACTCTCAGATCTTCGGCGACATAATCGTCAGCGAGACGAACGCCGGGATGGTGAGGTTCACGGGATGCGGTCTCTTCGGGAGCATGAGCGGGAAGAACGGCACGGCGCTGGCGAAGATCGCGGGCCGGGGGCGGGTCTCGTTCGACAACTGCCACTTCTACTGCATCCACCCGGAGGACAAGGGCGAGGCGGTCGTCCTGGCGGAGAGCGGGCGATTGAGCATCAATGACTGCGTCTTCATCAACAGCAAAATCACGGCGGTCAATCCGACGCCGATCATCCTCCAGCCGAACGTTCGGTCGGCAATTATCACCAGCAACGAGTTCTACGGCAAGGCGACCATCATCAACAAGTCCCAGGGGCAGGTCATTATCAGGGACAACATCGAGGAGACGGACACCAACCCATTCCCGAACTGGAAGGCCCCTCGTCCGAAGGAGGAGGCCGGGGTGATCGTGGTTGATGACGCCGACGGCCCGCCGAGCGTCTCCTTCGTCGGCGAGTGGAATCTGGTTGGGAATAGCCCCGAGTTGACCATCGGCTACTACAAAGGCACTCGATGGGCGTGGAAGGGCGATGGGAGCGCGAAGGCGATCTTCAAGCCGGACGTCTCGAAGGCCGGCACCTACGCGGTCTACGTCTACACCGGCCCTGACCCCGCATCCGATCATGCAACCAACGCGCCGATTGAAATCAAGTCGACGGATGGGATTCATCGGACGACGATCAATCTCAAGGGGCGCACGGGCGAGTGGGTGAAGATCGGGACTTACCGGTTCGCGAAGGGCCGGACAGGCTCAATCACGCTAAGCAACAATGCGGACGGCAATGTCCTGGCCGATGCGGTGAAGCTGGTGCCAGGGAGATAGACAAGGAGTCGTGTTATGATTGGCCCTCAATATGACGGAGATTCGCCTTTCGCGGCCCGGATGCGCTTCCATCAGAGCTGGTACCGTGACCGCATTCTCGGCGTGCCCCACGGCTCAGGCCCGAGACCGGAGAGCGCTACCCTATACGGCAATATGCTGACACAGGGCGACGGTGATAGAGGACTCAATTTCCTTACCCCGAAGATATTCGGAGTGGCAAGAGAAAGAATGTCTCAAGTCACCGGGATGACCGAGCCATTCCGCCTGCTCTGCAATATGCTCTCCAGCCAACCCATGTGCTTCAACCTGTTTGCACCGCTGCGACTGGATACAAAGCTAGCAACTAATCTCATCAGAGCGGCACCGCCGACCTGGCTATCGGAAACGATCAAGACAGTCAGTGAAGTACGCGTTGAATATGCCCTGAGCCGAAAAGCGAATACCTGAACGACAATACGGCATTTGACGCCTTCATAGATTACGAGACGACAGACGGCCGACGAGGATTCATCGGTATTGAAACCAAGCTCTCAGAGCCCTTTTCCCAAAGACCCTACAGGTTAGATAACCCAAGATATCGCTATGCAGAATGGGCCAGGCGGGAGGGGTCCCCATGGTCGGCAGAGGCGTGGGCAAAACTGGATGCTATCCAGCACAATCAGTTGTGGCGTGATCATATGCTGGCATATGCCCTTCAGGAGCATGCGAGATCGCCATATACCAGGGCTGTCTGGCGGTAGTGAGTCATCCGGCAGATACTCAATGCACGGAGAGGGTAGAAAAGTATCGTGCTCTGCTCAAGACGCAGGACAGAACACTTATTCACATCAAGCTTGATGACCTCTTGGCTACTTGGAGCAAGGTGGTTGAGGGCACGCAGAACCAACAGTGGCTGGAACGATTCAGGCTGCGCTATCTCGATCTTTCAGCTAGCGATTCCGAGTGGAGAAATCGAGACTGCTGTTAACAATGCCGAGCCGGTTTGATAGAGGGTGTTGGCTTCTTCAATGGCAGAGCGGTGTCAAGCCACAACGCACTCCACATGGGCGGCCACTTACGCGGAAAACAGTGCAAGGGGTGACGTGCCGTTTCAATTCGGAGACTATGAGTTCAGTCTCGGAGTCCGGCCTTCGACGAGGGCTTGCTGGACCTCGGCAACCGCGGTCTCCAGTGTGATTCCTTCGGGTGGGGCGGCTTCCACGGTGACCGGCAGATCGATATTGAACCGGTCCAGGCCGGCGAAGAACTCATCCCAGGAGTTCTTGCCCTCGCCGGGATACAAGTGCTCGTCATTCTTTCCATCGTTATCGTGCCACTGGATGGCGACTATCCGCCTGCCAAGGACTTTGAAGAAATCACCCACACCGCCGTTTCCGAGCATCGCATGGCCGGTATCCAGGCAGAAGCCGACAGCCTTCGGGTCCATACCTTCCAGCAGACTTCTGGTTTCGTCGGGAGTGGCCCCCAGATAGGTGGGAGGCATATTCTCGACCGCGAGGAGCACGCCCGCCTCACGAGCCGACTCAGCGAGCAGCCTGATGCTCTCACGGCAATCCTCGAACCTGCGGCCGTTCCGATTCTCGATCCCCGGATGGATGACAACATGGTGAGCCCCGAGTTTCTTTGCAGCGCGCAGAACCGTCTCATGACGCTCGACGGCCAACCGGCGCTTCTCGGCGTCCGGCTCGGAGATATCCCACGCCTCTTCACTTGGATTCGAGAAACCGGCATGAATAGAGTAAACCTTGATCGGCAGGCGGTCCAGCGCCTGCCTGACGGCCTCGACCGCCGAATCGTCCATGAGGTCAACGTGAATCCTGGGCGAATCTCCGTACAACTCCACGAGCCGAATCCCGGCCGCGGACAATTCCTCCAGCACTTGAAGAATGGGCTGGTGCAAAGGGTAGAATGTGGGCGCTACAACCTGCCTCAACTAGACGCCTCCTTGCGTCATTGGGATTCGGCAGCGAATGGTCGTGCCGACTCCTAACTCACTCGTAACCTCGACTGTGCCGCCGTGGGCATCAATGACATTCTTGACTATGCGCGTGCCGAGGCCCGTGCCCATGGGCTTCGTGCTGACGGCATCGTCGGTGAAGAGCCTGGCCTTAATGCTCTCAGGCATCCCGGGGCCCGTATCTGCACACTCCATAACAATATCGCCGTTCACTCCCTGGAAGCTGAAGGTGACGGAATCGCCCTTGCCGCAGGCATCGATGGCGTTGAAAATCAGGTTATAGACCGCATTGTAGATCATCTTGCCGTCCACCATGGCGGGCGGGACATCGCCCTGGATATCGAGTGACAGGCCCTTCTTCTGAGCGAGGGGCTTCAGCATCACCCCCACCCTTCGGCCGATGGATAGGACATCCGTTTCCTCGAAATTCGGCTTGGAGACTATCCCCTTGACCGCCGCCGAGATCTCCGCCATCCGCTGTTGAACGGCCTCACAGCCTTCCATGATCATTTCGATGATCTCGGGGCAAAACTCTCTGAGCTCAGAGATAGTTGCGCAGGCGTCCTTGGCATCGGCATGACTGCGGATACATTCATCGAACTTCGCAAAGCAGTCCTCTGCCACCATGCCCAGGGTTTCTGCGCCGGTCATGGTGGGAGTCACCATGTTCTTCACGTCATGGCTGATGTTGCCCACGAAGCGCACGATGGTCGCCAGGCGCGCCTCCTCGTGAAGACGGGCCGTTTCGATGGCGACGGCGATCTGGGCCGCCATGGTTTCGATCAAGGTAACGTCGTGTTCGTTAAAGGGGGCGCTCAGCTTGTTCAGTACCTGCATCACCCCGAACAGTTCGCCGCCAGGGGACATGAGCGGAACGGTCACTATGTTTGTGGTCTTATAACCCACCAATTCGCCCAGCTCCCTAAGATGGTCGCTTTCCTTTGCCGCGTCCTGGGAGATACAGCTCTCGCCTGTTTTGAACACCTTGCCGGCCAGGCCGAGATCGGGATCGATCTCCATGCCGGTCAGCTCACCGGCCTTCTCACCGACGACGTATGAGAAGACCAGCTTCTTCTTTTCGGGGTTGTGGAGCAGGATCGAACCAGCCTCGCACTCCGCGACCTTCAGGCTTATGTTCAATGCCTCTCGGATCAGATCCGGAACACTGGTGGCGGTGCTGAGGCCGACGGCGATAGATCTGACGGCTTCGAGCCGTCTCTCCAGCTCAGACACGGTTTGGCGTAGGCTTTCAAGCTCGGCATCTGCTGCCATGTGGGTCCTCCATGGAAATAGTCAACGTTGAATACTCAACGCTTAACTTTGAGCCTTGATCGCCTTATTCCTGCTGCCAGTCCCGAGATCCCGAGTCCCATCGCCAGCAAGCTGCTCGGCTCAGGGATGGGTTGAACCTGTTCGCCGCCGCGCGAACCGCCGCCGGACAGGACAGCCGCCAGAACGCCCGCCCCGAGTATCCCCGGCAGAGCCCAATTCGCCCCTTGAACCTTGGGATTCTGCTGGCCTCCCGCAGGAGCAGTCGGCGTGAAGGGCGGAGGAAGATTCGGCGCCTCCTGGGGCGGGTTCTCCGTCGGCGGAATAATCACCGGCTCGGTAGTCAGCGGCGGAGTCGGCTCGATCGGCTGCCTGGGCGGGATTACCGTGGGTTCGGGCGGGAGAACATTCTCCAGCACGGAAGGCGGAGTGATAGTTGGCGGCGTCTCGTATATCGAGAGGTTGATTATGTCTTCGAGGAATTGGCTGCCGGCATCGGGCGGCGTGTTGCCCAGTTCGCCCGGGCTGCTGCCTCTCGAGACTATCGTCTCGCCGGCATGGCAGAGGGTAGTTACCCCGCCGCACGTGTATTCCACCGTCCCATCGGTAACCGAAAGAATAGTGAGCATGGTAAGCGCGTCATAAGTCAATCGGAAACCCGTGCCTCTGGCGGCTGCAACTGCCGTCGGCGTCGCGATGCTGGCCTTGGACCCCGCGCCGAAGAAACGCGAAATCCTGGCGATGACAGTTCCGTAATTGAGCGAGAACGAGCGCCTCCTCTGGCCGCCTGCATATTCGAGCAACTGGACGATGAACCGCGTCTTCGGCTCAAGCTGGATGGCGCTGCCGTCCGAGAAGACGATCGTCGCCGAACTCGCCTTTCCTGTATAAACCACGTCTTTGCTTCTGAGGACCATCCGCAGAGTGGGAGTCACCGACGCAGTCCCGCCCTGAAGGATCTTCACCTCCCCGGTGAAGGCGTCCAGGGTCGCCGTATGCTCTGCGGTCGCTCCGAAGGCAACATGTGATGCGAGAACAAAGAGTATTATTGCCAGGCACACGCCGTACCTTAGTCTAAGATGTTCCATGATCTGCCCCCTTTCGGCGGACTTCGTATACGCTGACCGGCTGCTCCCGATTCCGAACAGCAACCGTGCCGCGTGAAAGGAAATCTATGTCATTGCCCAAATCGAGCTGGGCGCTGCTTTTCGCATCTTCGCTGATGATGAACGAAGCCTGGAGGTCTTTCGTAAGCACCTGAAGACGGGATGCGAGGTTGATGGTGTCTCCGATGGCGGTATATTGCATCCTTCGAGGCGCGCCGATATTGCCGACGATTGCCTCTCCCTCGTGAATGCCGATGCCGATCTTATATGGCGGCATGTCCTTCGCGGTCCAGCGCTCGTTCAGATCGGCAAGCCGATCCATCATGTCCAGTCCGCACTTGACTGCAAGCGCGCTGAGATTCACCTTTTCGGGCAGGAACGGGCCGAACAGGGCCATCACGCCGTCGCCGATGTACTTGTCCAGAACCCCGTTATACTGGTCCACGACCGCAGTCATCTCGTCCAGGTACTCGCGGATTTGGCGGACGACGAACTCCGGCGAGTGCTGCTCGCAATAGGCGGTGAACTGGCGGACATCGGAGAAGAGGACGGCTACCCGGCGGCGAGTGCCTTCCTGCTGGGCGATCTCGGGATTGGCGACGATGGCCTCGACAAGCTCCGGGGCGACGTAGACCGAGAAGCTGCGCCTCAACTGGCGCTTGAGGGCTTCTTCCTGGGCATATCGCTGGACGGCCATGAGGAGGGTGGCACCCAGCAGGCCGATGAGAACAGGGGACCAGGACGGGATCATCCGAAACCCCCAGAAAGCAATTTCCATTACTCCGATGAGAAGTGCGAACGCGGCAATCGCACCGAGATTGGCGATGTGAGGATTCAGCCGGCCATAGAGCCACAACGGCATCCCGACAGCGACGATGATGAGTATCCATTGGGCTGTGAGGGGAATCGGTCGGACCGAAGGCAGGTAGAGCAGATTTGCAAGGATCTCGGCGTTCAGCTCGACCCCCCGCAGGCCGTTGTCCAGCGGATTCGGTCGGATGTCGGCCGTGCCGGTGGCGGTCTCGCCGACGAGGACTATCTTGCCCGCAAACTTTTCAGGTGGAGTATTGACTGCATCTACGAAGCTGAGGGTAGGAACTTGCTCTCCTATCCCTGCGGCGAACGTACCTCCCCGCCTGGTGATCGGCTGGAGCATGAGCGCACCATCAACGAGAGGGACTATCCGACCCTTGAGCTTAAGACCTCGGTCGGTGACAACCTCACCGAGTGACTTGTTCTCGGCAAGGCAGGCGGTTGCGAGAGCTACGTGAGGCAGCAGGTATGTCTCATTCGTCATCTTGAGAAGGACGGGACTGCGGTAGACGCCGTCGGAGTCGGCATTGACGTTTGCGACCCCGGCCGATGCAGCGGCGTCCATCAACTCGGGGATCGGAGGCTCGAGGCGTTGGGAAGTAATCAGGGGTACTTTTTCCGCAAAGGAGGCATCCGCTCGAGGGAAACGCTTTAGGGCATCTCGAAGCTGGGCTTGAGTCTCATTCGAGACCGGGCGGACCTCCATCCATTCATAGCAGGCAAGGGCTGTTCGGCCATGCTTTCGGATGGCCTGGGCGAGCTTGGTATCGCCTTCGGGGTCTTTCTGGTCTGCTTCCGTGAAAAGGATGTCGAGGTCAACGGCCTTCGCCTGGCCGAGACGATCGAGCAGGGAGGCATAGTGGTCCCTGGACCAGTACCTCAATCGGCCGTACTCCTTGATTGTTCGGTCGTCAATTGCAATCACAAGTATGTCCGAAGGAAACTTGGTGGGCCGGTAGGAGGCGCGCCATCGCCAATGAGTATCCGTCAGCCAACGGTTGAACCCATCGGTGATGCCTGAGACACGTGCCAGCAGCAGCAAGACTGCAGCGCCGATTATTCCGCGCTGCCACGCAGACAATTCATGCTTCCCCGCCAAGCCTTTGACCCCAGCCTGGTGGATTTGCCGGGGTCTAAGCTTGCTTACTGCACAATTCGTGCCAAAATGGACGATGGGGAGAGGAGAGATGGGGAGAGGAGGGAAAGTTTTGGGTTATGGGTTGTAGGTTGTGGGGTGGGAGTGTTCTAAAACCCAAAACCTACAACCTACAACCTGATCGTCTGCTATTCCGGTGGGCCTTGCTCGGAGGGAGCTGAGCCGGCGGCGTCCAACTTGAGAGGCTCGATGGGCGCGCGGACGACGGATATGTCATCCACCCAGGCACGGGCCTTCGCATGCTGGCGCATGACGTTCACCAGCACCTCGATGGTATCGGTGCCGGCGGGGGCGGTAAACGGCTGTCTGAACTCCTGCCAGGAATCAGTCGGGATTATCGGCATGCGGACCGAAGCCAGCGCTTTGTCGCCCTGCTTTGAGGTTATCCGGATGCCGTAGAGGCCGGAGATGTCATACGGCCCGGGATACTCGAGCGTACGCATCCAGGCCGATACCCAGAACTTCTCACCGGGTTTGGCGGCGACTCTCTTCACCAGGTTGGAGTCCTTGCAGTCCCAGATCATCGCGCACTTCTGACCGCTATGGGGTTTCTCTCTGGTGCTGACAGCCGAGCCTTGTTTGACTGCACTGTCATCCATCTCAGGCTTGCCTGTTTCGAAACCGGGATCCTCGACGAGATTAGGCAGGTTTCCACTGAAGGCAATTGCCGCCTGAGCCGAGTTCGCGATCACCGGGTCTTTGCTCTCCAACAGGGCATTCCACATCGGATCCTTCGGATCGGCTTTGTGCGCTGACTCAAAACCTCGATCAATAGCTTGGTAGACCTCCTGAGGGATGACACCAACCTTGATCTGGTCGTAAGGCTCGCGGTAGATCATCGTCCATTGATGGACCGGCTCGGTCTCCATGACCTTCTGCTTGTAGGCGGCTTTCCCGCGAGCCAGGAGTAGAATGGATCGGGCGTATGTGTAGGCCTTATCGGCGCTCGTGCAATTGGGCATTCCCTTGATCATCCAGTACTCGTCGTCACAGTAGACGACAAACTGGAAAATCGCTTTCACGATTGAGACTCGCTCCTTGACCTTTGGATCCCTGGCCTTCCTCTCGGCATCGAGCAGCAACAAGCGAGCTTCGCCTGCCCCCTTGGCGGTCAGGACCTGGAACTGCTCGTAATTGTGATCGAGGTCGAGGTCGCTTCGGTCATAACCATATGGATGGTATGGCGCAGTAGCCTTCAGCCAGGCCTCGTAATCCTTTTCGAGTCGCTCGTAGAAAGCCTGCATCTCGGCCGCCGAATCGCCGAACATGTCCGAGTAGTACTTTGCCAGGATCGCATCCTCATCGAGCCTGGGATCCCACTGCATGTCTGCGCAGACGATGGCCGCCTGAGCATCCAAAGGATATGTGGGATTGAACTCCTTGTAGTAGCCGCGCTGAACGCCGCTGCCCACCATGTATCGAATGCGCTCGGCCTCCTGATGAGGGTTGATCTTCGGGATGGTGAACCACCGGTCGTCGTGGTAGCCGTAATGGCCCATGTTCTTCGCCCCGGCAGCCATCCACTGATCCCAGCCCGAATAGAGCCCACGACCCATGGCACAGTAGTACGGCACCAGGTTCGGGTGGAGCTTGACGGTCGCCGGCGGAAGCCTGACTGCCGCGTAGGACAGGAATCCGATCAGGCGGTCGGGATGCTTCGCCGCCACTTTCTCCGCCACGGCGTTCATGAACTTCACATACCGGTCGGTCAACTGAGTGGTATTGAGATCGGCGTCGGGTGAGTCCATCGCCCGGCACTTCGCGCACTCACAGTTGCCTGCGCCATCATTCACCGCCAATGCGTGGCATATCCGATTCGGATCTTTATCGAACGCTGCAATGATCTTGTCGGCGCAGATCTGGACGACGTCGGGATTGCTCACGCACGGCTGCCAGTTGACCTGGCCCTTGGGGATTTGCCTGACTCCGTTGATCTCGGGGTAGTATTCCGGGTGAGTCTGCCCATACTCGGCGACCGGTATCAGCTCCCAGAAGTTGTGCATCATGGACAGCGAAGTCCCCATGCGATACCAGGTGAACATCGTGGGATGAGTACCCTCGTGGGTAACCTCCCAGACCTTCGCATTGAAGCCCACATGCCGGCTGATGAGATAGGGCCAGTCAACCCATGCGAGCTTTGGAATGGTGAGGGTCGGCTTGGGTTGATAGACGTCCCCTATCCCGCCGGGCTCAGAGGGCCAGTAACGCCGCACGCCAACGTATTCCCTGACAAACGAAGCGACAGCATAGGTGGTGGCGATGCCTCTCCCTCGAATGACGAGGGTGTCCTTATCAACCGTCTTTACCTCGAAGCCGAACAGGTTCGGCAGCGTGAGATCGGGATACTTGATCGGAGGCAGATCGAGGGGGACTTGCTTGCCGACTTCGGTGTCGCCTATGTAGATCGCCGGTCCCGAGGCGGGCTCTCGCTTGATCTCGAAGTCTCCGCCGGTGACCAGATCGAGGTAGGTCTTAAGCATCGCGGAGGACTTGTCTTCCCAGTTGCTGGGGTTCGCCGGAATGACGATGGAGCACATGGCTTTGCCATCCCTGGCGACCGTGAAGTAATTCTGCTCGCCGATCTGCCTCGGCGGCGGCCAGTTGAACTCAACCTTGTCCACAGGCGTGATCTTCGGATGCCATTCCCCGGCAAGGCAGGGCATTGTCAAGATCACGGAAATCAACAGATAGCAGATTCTTCTCATTGGTACTTCTCCTTGATTCGCCAGATCTCGTTGTCGCCTATGAAGCAGTAGGGCACATAGTTGTCCTGGATGTACTTCATGACCAAAGGTACTCTCACGGCGGTCGGGATGCCGTCTATGGCGTTCGTCCAGCGACTATTACGGTAGATTATGAACTTGACCTTTTTATCCATGAGGCCTTGTATGACCTCCCCCTGGTAGAAGTTTGGGCCGGGGATATGGACATCGGCAAAACGGGTCGGGCAGGGCTTGTCCACGAGATAATACCATATCCCCTCAGAGGTCAGAGCGTAGAAATACTCATCCTTGGCGAGGTTGGCTTTGAGGAACTCGGCAGTCGGCAGACAACTCGCCGCGAACTCAGAGTCCGGGGGCGCCAGAGGGAAGTTCTTGCCCAAAAGCTCCTGGCTGGATATGCAGCTCAGACTATAGGCCGACCAGGCGATCAATCCGGTAGTAAGCAGAACGGCGTATGTCTTTCTCACCCGGTCACCGACAAACAGGCGGGGGAGATAGTGCCTGGCAAGAATGAGGAATGTGAGAAGGTACGCCGGAGGTGTTCCGGTGCGCATGTGAGGCCAGTCTGTCCGCAGAACCGAGCTGCAGAATGCGAGCAGAGACACAATAAGCAAAGCGAATTCGGCGAAATACCTGTCGGCAAAGCGCCGGAGGGTTTTGCTCACATTCCTTTCGCTGGAATGGTATACCTGAACGAGCTTGAGCGTCACCCAGTAAGCATTGGCCACTACGAGGACTATCACTGCCTTCCATTTGAACTGAGTGATCGGATAACCCAGGCCGGTCAGTAAAGCGAAATACCGGGGCTCGGTGATGAGACTATGCCTGACGAACTCCGGCAGGCTGCCCCGAGTCAGGCCGTTCAGCAGAAGCACTCCCGCCGCCACACCGAGCGCAGAAGACGCGAGACAATGCCAGTGAAAACGGCTGTGCCGCACATAGGCGATGTACAGGAGGATAAGTATGGGGATTGCGCCTATCGTGAGGTAGATTCCCCTGTCAACGGAATAACCAAGAGCTGCGAGCGGTATGAACGTGCACAGGAAACTTCCAATGACCAGCAGGGCAGGCCTGGCAGACTGTCCTGAGATATGATTCTTCAGCGCCAGAACTGAAGCCAGGAAGGCGAATGTCGTGATGTCCCTTGCCCCGGGGCTGGTGAGGGTCCAGGTGTCGAAGCCGGTCTGGAAAACATGGAGAACTGCGAACCAAAACAGTGATAGCGCGGTGAGAATGCAAAGCCAGTTCCCCTGGCAGATCAGCATGACGGACAGGCCCAGGAGGATAAGCTCGATGATCTTTATGATTGACTGGAAGGTCCGAACCGCGCCTATGGATCGTCCGAACAGCTTGAAGGCGACCACCGACCGCAGGGGATCCTGGAATACGCCATGCGGCAGCACGAAGTCTTTGTACGGAGCTTGCCCATGGAGATAGGAGACGCTCGCTCCGAGAGACTCTCCCTCGTGGAAGCGATCGAGCGGGCCCCAGGCGATCTCGGTCTCATAGTTAAGAGAGGCCAGTATGGAGAGCAGCACCAAGGCGGTCAGCAGGAAGGCGCTCCTTCTGCCCACAGGCCCGGCTGATCTGGGGGCTTCTTCCTTGAAAAGCAGATCTTTTAGCTTACGAGGGCATGCGAAGTACCCGGCGAGAAGCAGCACGATCGGCATGGCAAGCAGGAACAGATAGCG
>Ga0307380_10003575_pt1 | contig 21390 bp, 10 predicted proteins | sample UN3MG_FD_202239 | JGI IMG/M metagenome (GOLD analysis project Ga0307380, IMG submission 202239) | Soil microbial communities from Risofladan, Vaasa, Finland - UN-3 | ecosystem: Environmental > Terrestrial > Soil > Coastal area > Acid sulfate soil | place: Finland: Risofladan, Vaasa | collected... | reverse complement strand
TTTATCTCCCGTCCCGAGACTACCTGTAAACTGGTCGAGATCTATTATCTTTGTGCTCAGTGTGGCGTTATCACTGTCGACTGTAAAGGCACTGTCGGCTTCCCATGTTTCGGTACTGCTTGCGTTGACGGAGAGTGCGTAATCTGTGCCGGCATCATTTCCGTTGAGGACCAGATGATAGCTTTTGTTGTAATACAGCAGGCTCGCTGTGACACCAGGATTATTTGCATCGTTATTGATTAGACCGACCATGTCTTGGAGTGTTGTAGTAGCCGTGGTCGTTATAGTTGTTTCCTGATGGTTATATGAATAAATAAACGTGCCTGCCCCTACGTAATCCTCGGTGTATTCTATGCCGGCTGTGTGAACCCATCGCTCAGCGGTGGCCAACTGGTTGACAACGACTGTATGGTTGCCTTCAAAAGCATTATAGGATGCTTCAGCAGTTACTTTGTCAGTGTCGCTGGAAGCGATGCTAAAAGCGCGAAGCTCATCGGCGTCGGAGAGGGCCCGAACGGCACTTCTTAAGTTACTGAGTTTGGTTTCCAGGGTATCCAGTGTGCTTTTTCTTTCATCCCATATGGTTTTACGTTCTTCGTAAATATTGAGCGTTCGACGCTGGACTGCCATCAGTTGGGCGATAAGTTGAGTTGTATCAATACCTGTTAAGAGCCCTGGAAGACGTAAAGTTGACATTTTTGTCTGCCTTTTCGGTTAGGTTTTCATACTTTTATTAATATATAAACACAATGAACTCATACTCCCCCCCATTTACTTCATTATCGTTCAGAAATACTTTTTGCTTAACTATTTATCTTATAGACTCACCAATTAGAGGATATCCACAAGCTGGATATCAAAAAACAGGTCTTTTCCTGCCAAAGGATGGTTGACATCCAGCTTCACGTTCGTTTCGGAAACCTCAGCTACCTTGACATTAATTATTCGACCATCTTTTTGATGATCCTGTAATATCTGCCCCACTTTTGGTTTCAAGTGCTTCGGAAATTGGTCTCGATATATTATTTGTGTCATTTCCTTACGATGTGGGCCGTACGCATCGGCCGCCGGTATTTTGACAGTTTTAGATTCGCCCGGGCCCATACCAATTATGGCGTTTTCAAAGCCCGGGATTACCTGTCCCTGGCCTATCTTTAATTGCAGAGGAGCTTGGCTACTGTGAGTGGCGAAGACTGTGCCATCCTGTAATCTGCCTGTATATTGAATACTTATGGTATCACCATATTTGACCTGTAATGTTGAAGTAATTTCTAATAAATAAGTATTATCAAATTGAGAAACCTCTCCCCAATTGCTTAAAATCTCTTTCGGCCAGGTAGAGATATGTTTTTCGTGTTCGTTGTCGTACAGTGCTTCTTGCAGCAATACTCTTACTGGGGTTGCTATCATGGCGAACTTGGTTTTTTCTTTGATTGAATTTAACAAAAAAACTCCATCTCGCTCGCTCAAATGTTCCAACATGTCAGAGCAGATGATAATGTCATAGTGGCCTAAAGTGGGTAAGATGTCTATTGCACTGCCAATATAGATATTATCGTAGATTTCTCGTTGTAATCGAGTTACATACTTTTCAAAGATTTCTATTCCATCTATTCTTGTTTCCCAGTTGAAATATCTACCGAGCCTAACATCTGTATATTCTCTTGCAAGAAATCCGAATTTTCCAAATCCGATTCCTATATCCAGAACCGACATAGGATTATTTTCCATTATCCTGTTACACATGCGAGCCAAAGCAGATGGTCTTGAGCAAGGCATACGTTTTCTCCTTTCCAGGCTTCAGACGGTTTGTTTTGCATGTTTCTCATATCTTTGCCTGCCAAGCTCACATTTTTGCAGCAGCTCTCGAATTTGCCGGTTGTCAGGGTCAATTTTGAGACAGTCATGCAGATCTGAGCAAGCATGCTCGAAGGCTGTGTTGGCATAAAAGCGCGCCGAATTCGAATTTAAGAAGTCCTGCCCTATAGCAAGATAATTTACGACGGCCAGGCATTTGGCATGTAATTGCTTCTTGTCGGCAGGTATCTCGTCCCATTCGACATCCGGAAACAACTCGTCATGACTGAACGTCTCGACAAACCGCTTAACCAGATCGAAATGGGATTTTGCCTTCTGTGCAGTGAAATTTCTTGAAAGACTATCGGTGTGCATTCTTCGTAGATGCAGTGGCTCGTTAAGATGATGGGCCTTTAGGCCGGCCTTTACGAAACGCCGCATCATATCGTAGTCTTCGCCAACGAGAAAGTCCTCATCGTAAAAACCGATTTTATCGAAAACACTTCTTCTTATACCGAGTCTGAACGGCAAGACCGGGTGTCCCGCACGGAACAGGTCTCTAATCAGATGCCTGCGGTCCTGATATTCGGGCTTCTTCATTATCCGTATCGGATTGCTCTTGTCATCGATCAGTAAAACATCACAATAGACAAGGTCAACATCAGGATGGTTTTCAAATTCTATCAGGTGCCTGGCTATTGAATCCGGTGTCATCATGTCATCTGCATCCAGAGGTATTATATACTGTCCTCCGGCTTTGCTGATTGCGAGGTTTCGCGTACCCGACGGGCCGCTGTTGCCCTTGTAGAAGTATTTGATTCTGTCGTCTTTGAAGCCTGTCACGATGTCTTTCGTATTATCTATGGAACCGTCATCGACAACGATCAGCTCGAGATTTCTGTAATTCTGAATCAGAACGCTTTCAATTGCCTCGGCAATATGTGCGGCGGCATTGTAAGCCGGCATAATCACTGAAACCAAAGGATTGTCCTTACTCTTGTACAGAGGGATCACCGATATATATGGATTTCCGTACCGCCTTCCGACTATATATCTTTCGTATAAACTGTGAATCTTCCGGGCATGTTCGATGCCTTGTTTGTTATAATAGTAGAGGCCCATGAAATCGAGTATGTGTTTGAATTTGTATTTGCTTGAGATTCGCAGCCAGAAATCCCAATCGCCTGCGCAAGCTAATGATTCATCAAAATTGCCCAATTCGTCATGGAGCGATTTTCGCCACATCGGCTGCGAACCCACGCAACAGCCGAAAAGCAGTCGTTCCTGGCTGTATTCGGGTCTTCTGGCCATCTCGGTAGCGTGATGGTTGGCAAAGGTGCCGTTTGGTGTATCGGTGCAAATCTGGTCACCGTAGACAAGAGCGATATCAGGATTGGCCAGCAGTGTTTCAGCCATTATTTCCAGGGCATCTTTACGGTGCCGGTCATCTGTGTTTGCGTTGGTTAAGAAAGTCCCTCGGGCCATACTGACAGCGCGGTTCCAGGCGGTGTAAATTCCCTCACGTTGCTCAGTTGTAATATAGACGATATTACTATATTTTTGCCGATATTCGCGGACGATTGCTTCTTCATTTTCCTGCGAGCCGCTATTGACAATAATAATCTCCAGCTTGTCTGCTATTGTCTGCTGCTCCAAATCATCCAGACATCCTCGAAGGAATCGCTCCGAGTTGTAGGTCGAGACTATGGCCGAGACGAGATACTCCCGGTGCGGTTCGGCAGGTACTAAAGGATCAGATTTCGGCCGTACTGTGATGTTCAAATTTTCATTTTTGTCTCTGTTGCTGTCTTCGAACTCAGTATCTATAAGTGCAGCATTTGAACCGGGTTCATCCCTATTAGCTGTAAGCGATGACGGCAGGAAAATGTGCCTGTAATCGGCTTTGGGGAAAATAATCAGATGACCGTCCACCGTCGCATCCACAATCCGTCGGCCATCTGCCTCGAAGGCTTGCTTGGCCAGGCTGTAAGCCGCTTCCGATTTTGCCAAATCCGGCAGATTCCAACAAACGCCTTTGCCAAAATAGTGGGGGTGGAAGTGATTTTGATCGTCACCCTCTGAAATAACTTCTTTGTTGGCGGGTCCCTGGTCCTTGAAATAGTGGTCCACACCAATGAGGATTACTTCACTGAAACCCATGAAGTAGGCCAATTGCATAGCCACATAAGTAACGGTGTGCCCTTCCCAGAGTCCATTTCGCGGGTCCTTTGAAAAAGATGGGCTGCGAATGCTCTGCAAAAAGATGGTGTCTTGATGGTTCCGGATATACGGCAAACCATTAAGACCGAGAAACTTAGGTGATGTGATTTTGCATATTTGTTCGGTGCTTTGTTCGATAACCAGTGGATTCACAGAAACATAGTAGGTTGGCCTGAAATCCCACTTATCAAACAGCAGATAGATTCTGTTCATACCGAAGGTGATTTCGTTTTTAAGGAAGGATAAATCCATTTTGTTGAGACTGGGCCCATTGCCGATGATCACACACCGCTGCCCACGATGCCTGTCTTTGTATTGTGATAGAAGTCCTCTCGATGCATTCAAAACCTGCTGTTGCTTTTGTGCAAAATTCGACAACTCCAGCTTTCGACGTATCTCAGCGTTTATCTTCTCGACCTCCTGGTCTTTACCCTGCGAACGCAAATTCATAATATTTTGAGAAAATATCGTCCCCTCAGAACGACGCTTAAAATATTCTCTGGTCATGCGAGATGCAGGCACGTGATGATGAACGACTGCATCAGGGGTATAATAAACTGAATGTCCCAAGGCATGAATTCGCTGCTGTATTTCAGTATCTTCATTTCCGAGTAGAACCGTACCAATGCGTCCCAGGCCTGTGTCAAAAAAACCAATATCGGTGAAAACCTGCCGTCTGAAAGAGCAATTCGTGCCGATAATTCGCTCGGGCCAACCCAAAGCCCGGGGGACGTTACCCCAATCGACCAGACTCAGTTGCCTGAACTTGTCTTCTGTAATCCAATCTGGTTTTGCAGCGTCCCAAATCGGCAGAACTTTGCCGCCCACAGCCCATACATCGGGAATCGCTTCGTATATTTTTAGCAACGCTTCCAGCCAACCGGCAGAAGCTTCCGCATCGTCATCAATAAATGCAATTATATCGCCGCGGGCAGCCTGGACCCCGGTGTTGCGCGCATGTGAAAGGCCCAGATTCTCTTCAAAGACATAACGCACTTCAGGATAATGGTCAACAACCTGCTTCGTCGAATCACCTGAATTGTTGTCCACAACGATTACCTCATACAATCCACGCCCGATTGTTTGTACGCTGAGACTCTCCAGGGTCTTGTTCAGTAGAAGCGGATTACGGTGTGTGCATACAACCACGGAAATTCGAATCGAACTTCCAATAGCAGAACCCTCTTTCATCTTGCTATCTTCTTGTTTTCTATCGTTTTCTATCTTAGAAATAGCGTCTTTAGCCATTTGAACAAACGCGGTTTTTTCTTTCTCCAAAAGCCCCTTCAAACAACACACTCGCTTATATATCTCAACGACCTTCTCATGCTGCCCCCTCGCTGCATGGTAATTCGCAAATTCACCCGCCAGCACGACCTTTTGTTGGTTCGGGCAGTGGTTGTTGGAGAAAAGCTTCTCGTATCTTCGCCGTGCTTCGGCATATCTGTCCTGGGCCAGTTCACACTTTGCAAGCCCAACGACAATCCAGAACTGCTCCTCTGGATCGATGCTCCCTGTCGACGCTGCTTCGCTGAACTTTTTTTCCGCCTCTGAATACCGGCCCTGCACCTCGTAATAGCTTTCAAGGGTTTTAAGCAAATGATATTTGTCCTTACCACGAGCCTGCCCGATTACTCTCAAGCATAGCTGTTTAACTTCTTCATATTTCCCACAGCTCGAATAGTATTTAGCAAAAGAAAGCGCGGCATCGACTTTACACTCCACAGAAATATTCCCCGAAGTCAAAATCTCATCTAATATCCTGCTCATCTCTGTGACTCGGCCTTGCATGCAATAAGAAGCCCCAAGACCCTTAAGCGCATGATACCTCCCCCTGCCCTGGACCTTTCCAAGCATCCTCGTATACAACTGTGCGGCTTCAGTATATTTTTGATGTTTGAAGTAGTATCTGCCGAAACACCGCATAGCATCGACCATTTTCTTCTCAGAAATCCCTCCCAATGCCAAAATCTCATCGAATCTCTTTGCCATCTCGGTAAAGCAGCCTCGCTGCCCGCAACAGGCTCCCAGACCCTTGAGCATGTCAAACATTGTCTCTCCCTCTGCAACGCCAAGAGACATCGCCTTTTCAAACTTTTGTTCGGCCTCATCATATCTATCTTGATTCAAGTAAACTTTCCCTAATTCAACGAGTATCTTACAGGCTTGTTCATCGCCTAATCCATCCAGTATTAAACCTTCCGTAAATCTCCTCTCGGCTTCTTCAAATCGCCCACGCTGCGAGTAATATCTTCCAAGTATACGAGCAAACTTTGCTTTAATCGCAGCCGGAACATCACTAAGACCCTGCATAAACTCTGAGTATACTCTGCCCATAATCTGCGCCTCTATCGGGCCCTCCGATTCATCGGTGAACTCAGATGCCATATCATGAAACCTGTCCACAAATCGGCGCGCTTCTTCACCCTTGCCGCCGTCACGCAGAACTATAAACATCTCGGACAGAGTATTCCCCAAAGTACGCCGGTCCATATATTCCTCAGTCATTCTCCAGGCAGGCACATGATGGTGTACTACAGCCTTCGGTGTGTAATATACCAAATGCCTTATTTCATGAATGCGATGTTGAACCTCTGTGTCTTCAAAAGACAGCATATAGCTTCCAAGCCGCCCCAGACACGTATCAAAGTCGCCGGACTCTGCAAATACTTCTCGCCTAAACGAACAATTCGTGCCAATAATTCGCTCAGGCCAATGCAAAGCCCGTTCAACCTCTCCCCACTCCAACAGGCTTAAAGATCGGTAATATTCTTCCGTAAGCCACTCCGGTTTTTCCGCATCCCATATCGGCAACACCTTGCCGCCAACCGCCCATGCCTCCGGAACTGCATCGTACACCCTCAACAATGCAGCCAGCCAGCCACGGCAAGCTTCCGCATCATCATCAATAAAAGCAATGATATCACCACAAGCTGCCCGAATCCCTGAATTACGGGCCCGGGAAAGGCCGAGTTTCTCCTCAAGCACGTAACGAACTCCGGGATACTGCTCCACAACCTGTTTCGTCGAATCACCGGAATTGTTATCTACAACAATAATTTCAAAAAGGTCGCGGCGCAAAGTCTGATTTATCAGTTTTTCAATGGCCGAGGTCAGTAGCTCAGGATTGCGGTATGTACAGATAACCGCTGAAATCCGCACGTTATTTTTGTCACCTATTTTGTTTCTGGTGCTTTGTTGCATGATTGCGGTCGGAATTTGACGAATAGTTTTTTCACTCAGAATACTTTCAATCACTCGACACGACTCTTCTGGCGCCATGTTTACCACCTGAGGAAATTGTTTAGCAAGATGAGCATACTGCTCAGAATGGCGGCGATAACAATCCATAAGCATCCATTTAGGTGATCCATCAACCTCTCCGGGACCCTGACACCACGTACAACCTCTTTCAGCAATCAATCTCGCAATTGAGTCGGTGCGGCTGGACGCCAACATTGATTCCAGCGATCTTTCATTCACATTGCCCAACAGAATCTTCGGATTATAAACCTCACAAGGGTAGACGCTCCCATCAGGAGTAACTACAAGCCGCTTGGATAGCCCGGGACAATCAAACGTGTCCGGCAAATATTCAATCTCTCTAAGCCGCGATTTCATCCGCTCTGGCCATGTGGAGTGCTCCTTGTCGACCGAACCATAACGCTCCCATTGCCGTACCCATGAAAACATCAACCGGATATCTCTCTCAGCACAGAACCGCTGCATATAGGACAAATCCGCAATTGTCTGTGGCATCAGGCTCATCGATGCAACAACCGGTACCCCGGCTGATTTCAATGTTTCCAAAAGATAGACTGCCTTCTTCCAATAACCGGGCTCTCCCCTCGTCGCATCATGCGTCGCCTCATCGCCGTTTATCGAAACGTGCACCTCTAAAGAAATACCCATCTCTAAGATCTTTTGCATGTGCTTCAAAATCTTCTCTGGCTGAATACCGTTCGTTGCCCCGGAAAGCTTGCATTTTGGCAGATACTTATGCAGCAACCTCGCAATATCCACAACTTTATCTGAAATATATGGTTCACCACCCGTGACATAACAGGTGGAAAGACCATAAGGTCTAAGCCCGGAAAATATCCTCTCAATCGCCTCCAAACTAAGCTCAGGCCCGTTTTTCATCCTCCATATCCCACAGTAAGTGCATCTGCTGTTGCACATTCTTGTATAATCTAAAACAAGATGGGAGAACTGAGGATTTCTTTGTGTTGTGATTTTATTCTCTGCGAGATGATTCTGGATTTGTTGTACTTTACCGCCGCTGTCGACCGCTATGGCCGATTTTTTTTCATTGCCGGCATTTGCCGTATTCCTTGTTTCATTAGCTTCTATTTTCTGCTTTGCAAATAAACTTTCATAATTAACTCGTGGAAAAATCTCAAGTTTGCCTCCAACTGTGGCATTAAAGATTTTTTTCCCATGTGCTTCGAAAACTTCTTTTGCCCTGGTGTATGCTTTCTCCATTCTGTCCAGTTTCGGATCATGCCATCGCCTGCCCTTTCCGAAATAACCAGGATGAAAGTGATTAGGGTCATCTGAAACCGAAGTGATGATTGTTCCATCCACATTCGCGTCGGTTGGAATGACATAATTATGGTCAAATCCGATCAGATACACCTCATTAAATCCCATATAATACGCGAGTTGCATACACAGGTAACTTACAGTACCACCAACCCATATGCACTGAGATGCATCTTCTGAAAAATGTGGAAAGTCCGGATAATTAGAGAAGTCGTAAATTACGTTAGTCCATATTAAGTCTGGAGAGTCCTTCAAGCAGTACTGAAGCTCTGTCCCGAAGATTTTTATCATTCCCGTCAGCGTGTTAATCTCTTCAGCACGGTCCTCGGCGACAAGCTTATCTTCAACTACATAGAACGTAGGCTTAAAGCCAATCTTGGGGATAAGATAAAAGATATTATTAACACCAAACGTGATTTCATCTTTCAGCTTCGTCAAATCCATCTTGTTCAAGCTGGGGCCATTACCGATAATAAACGCCCGCCGACCAACATATTTGTTTGCGAATATCTCCAGGTTTCTCCGATTGGCAAGTGGTTGCTCTTCTGTTAGTGTAATCGTGTTGTCACAAGATAGGGATTGACTATATGCGAAAGCATTTCCGAAGTTATTGTTCCGATTGATATTTGAAGGTGCATTCACGAAGTATCCGGTCGGTACTATTTCTACAGATGACAATCTCTTTGCTGCCAGCAGACATTGAAAGCTTTCCAGGATGGAGTGTTTGCCTACAACCATCATTTTGTGGCTGCCTTTCGCAATTATCAGATACCTCAGGTTTCCAAGAAGCTTAAGCAATTCGCTGGAAGGTGTTTGAGCAATAAGATATGAACTTGATGCCTTTGTTGGGTCTGCCGAAAAGTTGCCTTTTTTGGAGCGTGAGATGTCACGAACCTTCATATATTCGGCGATAACCATATAAGGAAGAATGAGCGTTCCTTTTCCAAACAGCCTCGGAAAAGGATATGCTTCTGTCGGTTCCATATCCTGTAAATCGTCTATGATAACCAATCCATTCTCAGAAAGGCTTTGTGCAACCAGTTCAAACTCCCGCAGACAGCATTCTGGCCCGGCTCCGCCGTCCAATAAAGCGAAATCAACCGACTGCATTTCATTTAAGGCCTTCGGAAGCATCTCAAGGCTGTTTCCACAAAGAAACTTCACCTCAGACAGCAATGCGGGGGCAAAATCACACAGCATCTGTTTACACGCATCTATATGCTCAGAATCGGAGTCGATTGAAATAAATCTTCTTTGCCCTCTAAGTTGTTGTATGAAATGTGCGATCCGATATGTGGAAAGCCCTTCGTTCGTTTTGAACATACATCCTACTTCCAGGGCATTCAACCTGTCCGGGGCGGAATGTGTCGAAACGGTTTCCAGTCCCAAATCTATTATTGTTGTTCGGAAGTTTTCTCGAAGTTCTTCCACAGTAATGTCTGTGTTTTCCGTTTCGTATTTAGGAATGTTTTCTTTAATCGTCTCTTTTTTAAAAAATAAATATCTCCCATGAAAATTAGAATAGCTGTAGCCGAATGATTCCATAAACTTAAAGACCTCGGCGGGATTTCTCTGTCCCTCAGGGTCAACACCGCTGTGGACTTCAATGAGAAAACTCGTTTTGCCCTCACTTAGTATCCTTGTGGCGCCTTTAAGAACCCTAAGCTCGGCGCCTTCCACGTCTATCTTCACGAAATCAGGACTGCTGTCTTTAAAAAGACTATCCAGTCTGAAACTATCCACAACGTTTTCGCACCAGTTTGCAGATTCACTGCCGAACGCCCGCTTGAAGAGACCGCCGCTTTTGGTTGAATTGGTGGCATAAAATGTTTCTTTCCCATCCTTCTCGCATATGGCTGCGAACAAAGCGGTAAGCTTATTGCTGGACAAACACTCCCACTTACGGCAGTTCCTCTTCAATTCCTCAAAACGAATAGAATCGGCCTCAATCGCAAAAATTTCACCTTCATTCATGTGCTTATTTGCAAAGAAGGTATATTGGCCGAGACTAGCTCCAACATCCACGAAAACTTCTACTCCATCCAGAAGCTCCGGCAGATGTTCGATTATCTCCTTTTCGTGGCATTGCTTAGAAAAATAGCACTTGTTTAAACCTTCATAAATTTTATGTTTATCTTCGCCTCGTGGTAAAACTGCACTGAACTCATCAAGGCCTTGATTTACTCTAAGAACGTCCTTGGTTAAAACAGCTCTGGACCTCTTTCGCCATACTTCCGTGCAGCCGCTTACTTTCACAAATTCATAATTGGGGTCATTTTCCATCCTTTGACAAATAATATCAGGACCGTGGGAGTTATCTCTTTGCCGTATTTTATATATAGTTTGACTAACTCTCCTGTAAGCGTCGTGGACTGCAATCAAACCACCAGCGGACACAAATGGAGACCATTCTATAAAATCGGCAATCGCACCCTCGGCTGAATGATTACCATCAACAAAAAGGAAACCAATTTTATCTCTCCAGCTTTGAGCTATATCTGAACTAAGCCCTACTATCAAATGAGCATTTTCAAGCCTGGATAGATTTTGTTTAGCTTTTAATGCATGTTCGTGATCAACCTTGGTATTTTGTGCGTTCATTCCCAGATAAGCGTCGATGCCGTATACTTCTAAATTCGGATTATTCTTCGCTACAAAGTAAGTACTCGAGCCATCAAATACACCAATGTTTACAGATTTACCCTTTGAGTTAACAGCACAATATCGTAATGCTTCTAAATCTCCTTTTGATAGATATCCAGATATTCCATCCACCATCTGAGCTCTTCCTAAACCAGCAGGAAAGATATATGGGAGTTCCAATTGCCTCCGAGTAGCGTTAGTGTTTTTCCACAGGGCTATGATTTTTGCGTTATCAGGGCCTGCTTCGATTGCTTGCTCAATCCGTCCGCAAAATTCTTCGGATGCTTGGTCAAAAAGAGCCAACGCTTGTGCGTGGTCTCCACCATTACCCAGATTGTGAGCCTGCGAAAACAGCTCCATAATCCGGTCCTTACGGCCAGTCTCAATCGCACCAAACTGGTTCATAAAGTATCTCCTATCTTGCAACTACTGGGTCATGCGGGCCGGCGGCTTTGCCGATTCCACCTGCAGCGCCAGTTACCAATACCGTTTTCATTTTATGTCCTTTCACTATGACATAGCTCTTTTTCAAGTTCACGCAGCAGGTTTTGAACCGTGTTTTGATGAACCCGCTGCCATGCCTCAGGGCTGCTGTTTGCGTTGTGCGAGGCCAGCATAACATTGTCCATTTTCAGCAGGGGGCTTTCGGCCGGCAATGGTTCCTGTTCAAAGACATCCAGCGCAGCACCGGCAATCTGCTCGCTCTGCAACGCCCGAATCAGAGCAGGTTCGTCAATAATCGGGCCTCGAGCAGTGTTGATTATCACAGCCGTGGATTTCATCAAAGCAAACTCGGTATCGCTTATAAGATGAAAGCTGGTGGGATTTAGAGTGCAGTTAAGGCTGATGAATTCGGCCTGTTGTAAAAGCTCCTCTTTCGAAACCATATCGATTCGGTTTTCAGCCAGAAAATCAAACGGCATTTCCACCACATCATTGCCCAGCACCCGCATACCGAATGCTGCCGCACGATGAACGACGGCCTTGCCTACATTGCCGACCCCGATGACGCCGAGAGTGCACTCTCGTAAGGCAACGCTCGGCAGCTTGGTCCATTTCCCCTGGCGCATAATGCGGTCCATCCAGGGCAGACGACGGGCAAAGTTGAGGATGTAACCCAACACCGAATCGGCCACGGGTTCGCTAAAGGCGTTCGGACTGTTGCGTACAGCTATGCCCAGACGCTTGCAGGCCGCTTGATCAATCGAGTCTATCCCCGTTCCCCACTTCGAAAGCACTTTCAATTTTGGTGCCGCTTTAAGGACACGTTCTGTGAATTGGTCGTCGCCGCAGATAACTCCGTCGACATCTGTTACCCATTGAAGCAGCTCTTGCTCGTCAAAATGCTCCTTCACTATCGGCACTATAAGTTCTATACCTTTTTCTTCGAATATATAGCGAAAGCGATCGATCACCATCTGCATATACGGAGCCGTCACTAATACTTTAAGGTACATGATTTTTATCCTTTTACTTTTATGCGTTCGCAGTATAAGAATTCTGCTATACGGAAGTCCGTCTCGTTGTCGATATCCCAGGCTTCCTCGGCATTTATCTCGAACATCAAAGGTCGCTCGCCGATACGATTGTGCCGTTTTTCCAGAGTGCTCCCGCTGAAAATATACAGGCAGGAATTCTCCTCGTAGACGGGCGGTAAATCCTGAGTACGCAGGAGAATCGCCGGGTTATGATTGATTGCTCTTCCCAGGCCGTCCCATAGTCGCGTCTCGATACGGGTAACGGAAAAAAGGGAATCATAAGACGGGTATTTATCTAAAAACAGGTGAATGGCCCGAGTGATAGTCTCGGTACTTAGCAGGGGATTGGTGCTGTGCGTTTGTAAATAGTAGTCGGACTCCACCTGTGTCACATCGTAGAGCAGCACATCGTTCATGGGCACGGTGTCGTCTCTGAGCTCTTGTGGCCTTTCAATCAGCCGGACCTGCGGGAAGTGCTCCGATGCATCTTCCATTATCCTGGGACTGTCGGTGTTTATAGCCACTTCGTCGATCAGCTCGCAGTCCAGAAGGGTGTCGATGATGTGGTGGTAAAGTTCTCTGCCGCCCAAAAACCGATAATTCTTGCCTGGGACTCGTTCACTGTAATGGCGCATAGGGACCAAAGCAACAATACGAGGTTTCATAACTTCACTCCTATTGTTGATGGTTTCTCATTGACTTTGGGTATTCGTCGCAGTATAGCTCTGGCAGGCGCTGCTTCGACGTCGACCAGTTTCAAGGGTAGGCAACTGAGTTCATAGAATCCGGTTTTCACATTGGACAGGTTTAGTCCCTCCAGAACAATCGTATCGGCGTCCAAAAGAATCTGATGAGTCAGGTTATCATCACCGTATCGCTGGACTGACAGGTAATCCACTCCGATTAAGCTAATCCCCTTATCCACAATCCATTGCGCAGCCTCGTGTGTAAGAGCTACGAAGTCCTCTCTGAACTCGGTCGTCTTTGCCGCCCACAATTCGGAATTACATGTGCGTAGTAATAATCGTTCGATGCCGGACGGCAGATTCAAATCAGTCAAATTACGGGGTGTTATATCGGTCGCATCAGGCAGATGAGCCACAAAGGACGGTCCGACGAGTATGTCCAGGGGTAACTGCTCGACTGTCGCGCCGTTTTGCAGGAAATGCCTGGGTGCGTCCACGTGAGTACCTGTATGTAGGTCACAATCCAGCCGGGAGACGTTTGATGAATCCCCTTCTTCCAGGCGCATGGTCGGCGTAATCCGAATGCCTTTACTGCCCGGCCATATAGGCATCTCAGTTGTTAAGGGTACTGTAATGTCAATAATGTATTCCAACTTGCACCTGTGATAAAATACTGCCATGCTCGATACGGCGTCCAAATTTGGGTCCTGCATCTGCAAGCCCTGCTCCGGTTGTAACGAGAGTACATTTGCTTGAGCCGTAGTTCTTCATCAGTTCGCGTCACCAAATTTACTTACAATCAATTATTACCACGATAAGTCTCTACAATTTTCCTGCCCCGGTGAACCTGGCTGAGCTTTTCGGTCGTGTCGGCCTTCTGAACTGTAACGGCCAGGCATAAATCCTCGTACGACTTTTTCAATTTCTTTCTTTGGCTCTCGAATTCAGGCCGTTCGAGAATACTTGACTTTGCGATCTTCTCCACCAGATAGTCAGCCTGCTTACCCAAGACCTCAATCCTTTCGCAGGCCGAATTGCCCTGATAGGCAAGCTCTATTTGTTTTTCTAACAGGCTCTGTAGCTCATCCAGCAAATGTATCTGTTCATCCGGAATGATGTCTTTATTTTTAATGCTCATTTAGCTTAAAATCCTGCTTGTTTTGTCTGGGCCAGACTATGCTCGACTTCTTCCAGCAGATTAACTGCGTCTCTGTGGTTCTTGTCCAGAGAGAGGATGTCCAGGAGGACTTTTTTGGATTCCTCAAATCGGCCATCTTTCATATATAGCGCTGCCAAGGGGAACATAACAGAAATGTCACCCGGGTGCATATTCAAATAAACTTCCAGATAGTAAGTAACTTTTGTGAATGAGCCCATCTGACATGAAGTTTGAAACAGACCCAACAGAGCTATCAGGTTGTCAGTATCCAGTTCCAGGCATTTAAGATACATCTCAAAGGCCTGCTTGTATTCGGCTCTTTGCTGTGCGACTAAACCCAAGCCGGCATAGGCCTTGGCACAATTGACGTCCAGCCTGCAAGCGACTTTGAAAGCTATTTCAGCGTCCTCGGTTAGATTTTTCTGCAGGTCGATTACTCCAAGCCCAACATAAGGACCAGCTTCATCGGGCGCTAAGACGGCTGCCTTTTCGTAGTATTGCTGTGCCTGTGTGTAATTACCCACAGAAGAATAACAATCCCCTAACTCCAGCAAAACTTCATAATGCTGAGTTAAATCATGCTGCTGATCAACACTGTTTTGTGTAATGTCCATAGCAATTCTTTTCCTTCAAAGTTTCACATCCCGTGTCTATTCGTTCTCTGAGACTTGTGCCCGGGAAAGTGAGTAATAATCCGATAAGTCCAGGAGGGGCCCTTTAAGTATTTTTTCCGCTGTTTTGAGTAATTCAATTGCCGAATTAAAATTCTTCTTTTCACGCTTGACCTTTGCCTCTAATAAGAGGGTATTCACCGTTGGCCGATGCTGGTTGATTTTATGGCTAAGTTCGGCTGCTCTTGTATGATCCCCGGCTTTGAACAAAGCATTTGCAGCAAGTCTCTTCATCCATAGCTCGTTCTGGTGGTGCTCAGCGATATATTCAAACATTTGTGCTGCTTGCTGCCAGTCCCCGTCTTTTTCTGCTAACTGGGCTTTCTGAAGTAGATTATCAAACTGGAAAGGGAACTCTTCAAAAGCTGGTTGTCTTAACGCAATGCCGGCAGCCTTTAGAGATTCCCGGACCGGCAAACTTGGAAATCTGCTACGAGCGAACTGTAAGTCGTCTTTTTTGACCACTGCGGCCCAAAGTCTATCCGTTGAGCCTTCCGGTTCAAATCCCTGGTGGGCGACTGAATTATTTATCAGAGCATAGAGTGGGCTCTCTATCCATATATCACTTATGGGAAAGCCGCTTGGAACTATTCCAATATATTTGCTGTCGCATCTTTCCAGAACTGCGTCTATACGCTGGGCTTCAGAAGAAAGAGGATTAACCGGCACAAGAAATAAATTGGGCATATCGGTGTTTAACCTGTGTAGATCGGATTCCGGCAGGGGCAGATGAAGCTTATAGGGAAAAAAAGTGTGATGCCAGATTGAACCAATTGTTTTTCCTGCCTGTTTGTCCAATTGCTCTGTAGTAAAAATAATGGACATATCCTCAACCTTTGCCCAGGGCTTGGGGGGTCTGGTGGTTCGTATTGCCAGAACATTCCGCAGGTACTCGTTCTTATCTTTGCGGCGCTGAACTGATATTCTGTCACATTCACCCATGGGATGGTAATATTCGCCTGTGATTTCGCAGACGTGTTGAAAATCGGAGAAGAAAAGCAATCGACGGGTCATATCCCAGTCAATGAAAACATTGAGTTGCTCATTGTATGGTCCTGTTTTTTCAATCAGGTCTCGGCGGTGCATCAGGCATACGTGCAGTACATGATTGAAGAATAACATAAAAAAGCGATTGAAGTCACGGCTGACCTCTACAACCTTGCTTAAAACCTGCCTGCTGCCATCCGACCAAACCTTGCAATAAGCCTTGTAGAAGTCACTATAGGCAACCTGACAGTCGGTCTTGTATTCCAGAGCATTAACCAGCGTTTCAATATGATTGGGATAATATAGATCGTCATCGTCAAGATAAGCGATATATTTACCTTCAGCCCGATTTAATGCTTCGTTGAGTGAACGGGCCTTGCCCCGGTTTTCTTTTCTATTGATAAACAGTATCCTTGGATCGTGAAAAGAATTCACAATAGCACTTACGTCTTTACCGCCATCGTTGATTACGATGACCTGGAGATTTCTATAGCTCTGTTGCAAAGCGCTGGCCAGAGCCTGAGAAAGATATTGAGGCCGGTTAAAAGTCGGGATAAGCACGCTGACAACCGGCCCAGTTATTTTCTCGTAATTTTCTGTCATTCCGAAAGTATATTAGATTCACTAAATAGCCAGGGATTACACAATCAGATTGTTCTCGAACACCGGAGGGTAAGCCCCGGCGGATAATTCAACTATTTTGGGATCCAGGTTTTGCAGGTTGTTGCAAAGCAGGGTCCCTGATTGCTGCGCATCTATATCAGCTTCGAGCTGAGTGAAAATTTTGTTGATCCTGGCCAACTGGTTTTTCAGTAAATAGTTTTCTTCGACGAATCTGCGATAACTGTGAGGTTCGTATTTTTCCGAGATAATCTGCTCGCAGAATTCTTCAGCAATGTTAAATAAAAATTCAGAAGGGAAGATTTGGTTCGCACCCGGGAAGTTATGAATCACCGGTTTTAAACCGCAGGCCATCGCCTCCAGCAGTCCCATGCCCTGGCTTTCAATAATACTGGTTGAGGCTATGTAATGTTTGTTTTCAAGCCAAGAAGGGACATCTTGTTGCCAGCCGTCGAAGAACACCACATCGCGAAGGCCAAGAGCATTAACCATATGCTTGAGATATTGCTCGAGCGTTTCATCCTGAAATAGGCCTCCGAAGAACAGACGATACTCAGGATCAATATAATGCAGTTTCTGCATACACTGCAGGGCAAAAGCAGGATTCTTGACGGTTCTTAGATTGGATAAAAAAGCGATGTTTTTCCCACGTTGGCGGTTATTAAGAGCAAATTTCCCAAGGTTTACGCCGTTTGGTATTGTAGCTACAGATGTTTGACTTTCGAGATGTGGAACCTTATGGTTAAGAGCATCCTTAACGAAGCTGTTGCCCACAGTGACAAGTATGTCTATATTGAACCAGTTCACTTGTAGAGGCCATTGCTCATACGCTTCGTAGCGGTGCAATCTGATAATGTTTTTACAAACTTTCGGCTGTTTTGAGCCAATGACTGCAAGATTAGTGCACCATTCGAACCACGAAATGTCGCTCCATTTCATTAGTTCGTACAGTTCTTCTTCTGTATGGCCTTCAAAAAGGCGCACTTCAAAACGCTTATCGATAAATTCGACGATTTCGTTAAGGAATTTCATGCCGTCGCCCCCGCAGAAGAAAGCCACCTTTGGTCTTTTAGAACGAATAACCTGAATCATTGGGTGAAGAATCTCCTGGTTGGGACAGATTTGTAGTGAGCGAAGCAGCATTTCGACGGCATCGGCTTTGTTGTTTTGATTCAAAAATACGTTGGCAGTTCTATTGAGTATGTCCATATTCAGTATGCCAATCTGCTCCATGTCATCGAAGAGCTGCATAGCTTCGTTTGCCTTGCCGACGGCGAGATATGCTTCCACTAAATTCCATATTATCTCAGCGGAGTCTTTTTGCAGGCTCTTGGCTTTAACGAAATAATCGATGGCTTCATTAGAGTGGCTCAGGCGGTAAAGAATTGCTCCGGTATCGTTGAGGGTTTGTGCATCGTCCGGGGCTGTGCGAAGATGCTCCTGCATACAGACGAGAGCTTCCTGATACCTGCCGGCCTGAGCTAACTTCATGCCTTTCTCGTAATGGTTAAGGTTCCCAAACGCATTATTCTGTGTTTGCCCGCCGAGCGGGTTCGAATTTGTTCCCAGTGTCATTTGTTTTACTCCCTATATGCTCTAAGGCGGATTTTACTTACAGTTATAGCTGGAGCCTTTAATTGACGACACGCAAATTCCGTGCCGTTAGGCCGTATTGTTGTATATTTGCAATTTCGCGGTGTCCCCCTTGAAATTTGTATAAATATCGAACATAATATGTTATTCAGAGCCCCATCTTTTTGTTTCTAACTTTTGCTCTCAACAGCTATCTAACTAAGAAAATCCAGCAGCGATACGGACATAAGTTTTCCTGCTACTGATAAAGACATTTGATATAGAATCTCACGACGAGAGAGATCTACCGCTATTTGCGCTATATCAGCTTCCTGCAGAAGGGTTTTTTCGTCCTCGGCATTGTACTTAAGGTTCATTAGACTATCTTTGAGGTTGTCCAGAAAGCCGATTTTTGAGCCGACGGAAACTTCGGCTTTAACTAAAAGCTCGCTTATCTCTTCCAGAGAATATAATGAGTTATCCAGCAGTTCTTTTAATTGTGCTTCGGAAAGACCTTTTTCATTTTTCAATATATCCCGGATGCTAATTATTGTGTTGAATATGTCATAAGTTCCCGGAATGCGTACTAATTCGACCCCGGTACTGTTTATTTCAGTAGTATCAACATAGAGGACTTCTCTGGTTGTTAAATTAGTTACCGCCAGATTCGTGTGTGAGCCATCGGTATTGAAAGTGCTTATGCCATCATCGATAGAGAGATTATAATTACCCGCAGAGCCGGTTATTGTCAACCATGTATCACCACGAACATTCGATGTTCCCGTGCCGGTTTTGGCGCCGGTATCGCCCAGAAAAATCGGATCACTGCGTTCGTCGGACTGAAAGATTTCATTGCCCACATAGAAAGCTGATGATTTTATACCGGGAGCCACTTCTATATCGTTATTATCAGAGGTGCCCTGATAAGCTACCCTTGTTATTTCTCCATTGGTTCGTTCCACCACATATGGCGTTGAGGCAATATCACCTCCGCCAAAAAGGTATCGGCCAATGTGTTTGGAATTAGCAAATGTAACTACTTGCTCTAATATATCATTGATTCCGTCAGCGGTTCTTTCTCTTGCATCTTCGTTGTAGATACCACCGGCAATTTGAATTAGACGTACTTTTGTCTCTGTAATAGCTGATGCTATATCCGCAATAATAGTTGAAGAGAGCTCCATTATGCCGGTGACTTCCGAGAGATTATCTATATAATTTCCCAGAGACTTTTCCTGAGAGTTGAGTCCTAATACTCGGAAGGCGGCAGAAGGATCATCAGAGACTCGATTTATCCGTGAGCCGGTAGATGCTTGTTCCTGCAGACGAGCCATTGCTTCGGTATGAAGGTGCAAAGCAAAACTGACATTATTATAAATGTTGTTAAGTGTTCCGCTCATTTCTCGTATCTTTTATTTTGCTTGGCGCTTTGTACTTCTCATATTATTTCCATAATAGTTGATAATGACGATTGAATTGTGCTCAGATATTTGGCCATTGCTTTGAACATTTGCTCGAAGATCAATATTTTGGCTGCTTCATCGTTAATGTTAACGCCGCTTACTTCACTTTGCTGATTGGCAAGGTTTTTAACCACAGTTTCGAGGTTTTCCTGGTGTATCTGTTTAACGGAGATCTGTTGGCCGATGTCGGTAACCAGCCGACGATAGAACTCTCCAGGCGTTATAGAGTTCAAACTGTTTACGGCCTGGTCCCTCAAAGCTGCCATCCGCAGAGCATTGGTGTTGTCTGTCATATCCGCACCCAGAGCTGTGGCTATACGTTCTGGTATGGCAGATATATCCGAACAAACCGCCATATCCGAAGCACTGCTGCTGTGAAGTAGAGTATTGATTCCAACCGCAGCCAGCACTCCTGATGTATCGGTGTCAGCAAAGGTGTCGACTTCAAAAGTATTGCCATTAGCCAGGTCACCTGTGCTGAGAGCAATTTTGATTCCATTGCCCACATCGAGCTCGTCGCCCGCAGCATACCCGGAGCCAACATTTAGCGTTGTGACCGTATTTCCGTCACCGTCAGTAACAGTAATTTGCAGTGTACCGTTTCCAACTGAATCGGAGCCTGATACTGCAAATGTAAAAGTCTGATTTTTCGTGCCTGTATTAATACCTGATACTGATATCGTTGGTGGTGATGTCGCCCCGGTGAAGTCGCTGTTTGTTGGTGAAGAGAGAACACAGGGTAAAAAATCAAACTTATAATTTGTGTCGGCTTGTATATGAAGCTTCGAATCAAACACTGAAGCATTCAGGCCTGTGATAGCCGTGATAGCTGTGGCTATTGTTGTTAACGAGTCTGTTGATGTATTAATGGGTACAGGGGTTCGTGTTGCTTCGCCGGTGTTGGTATTGGTGACTCTTATATATATATTGCCGTTGGATACGAGTGTGCCAAAATCGGCCAAACTCTCACTAACCATCGACCGGCCGGTCAGTTCATTAAATGATCCTTCGGAACCTACTCCCTGGACGTGGTATTGATTTATCTGTTGTGTTATCGCAATTGCTAAATCGTCCAGATCGTTATGAATATTTGTGAGTAGTTGGTTCTTTAACGATAATAATGCGCCGAGCCGTCCACCCTGAACGTCTATGTTGTAATTGGATTCACCGGCGATGGTAATACCCAGGCCGAGATTTGCCTTTAAGCCCACCTCCAGTTCAACAGCGGAAGTGTCTGTCACAACTGGTATTCTGGTAACGCTGACGTCGACTATCCCATACTCTTTGGACTGTGTCTGTACACTAACCAGTTCAGACAGCTCTGTTATGCATTGGTCTCTTTGGTCCCGCAGATTGTTAGCCTGGCTGCCGTTTATTTCCTGCCTCTTTATATTCTCGTTAAGATCGGCTATTCTGCTTACGAGGGCATTAATCTGTTTGATTGTGTTTTGAGCCTCTAAAGTAATCTGGTTTTCCAGTGTTGTCAGAAATTCTCCCAAAGTTCTAAATTGAGTGGCCATCGTCTCTGCGGCCATTACAGCCTGGTTT
>Ga0307380_10003573_pt1 | contig 21396 bp, 16 predicted proteins | sample UN3MG_FD_202239 | JGI IMG/M metagenome (GOLD analysis project Ga0307380, IMG submission 202239) | Soil microbial communities from Risofladan, Vaasa, Finland - UN-3 | ecosystem: Environmental > Terrestrial > Soil > Coastal area > Acid sulfate soil | place: Finland: Risofladan, Vaasa | collected... | reverse complement strand
TGTGCAACCGTCTGGCGGAGGCCCGACGCTCGGGTGAACTCGCGTGGCTCCGGCCGGACGGCAAGAGCCAGGTCACCGTCCAGTACGACGAGGAGGGCCGGCCCGTCCGCGTCCACACGGTCCTCGTTTCCACCCAGCACGCCGACACCGCCAGCAACGAGGAAATCCGCCGGGGCATCATCGCCCACGTCGTCAACCCCGTCATCCCGGCCGAGTTGCTCGACGACGACACGATTTACCACGTCAACCCGACCGGCCGATTCGTGATCGGCGGCCCGCACGGCGACTGCGGCCTCACGGGCCGAAAGATCATCGTGGACACCTACGGCGGCAAAGGGAGCCACGGCGGCGGGGCGTTCAGCGGCAAGGACCCCTCCAAGGTGGACCGCAGCGCGGCCTACATGTGCCGGCACGTCGCGAAGAACGTCGTCGCGGCCGATCTCGCCGACGAGTGCGAGGTCCAGGTTTCCTACGCCATCGGCGTGGCCGACCCGCTGAGCGTCCGCGTCGACACCGCCGGCACCGGCGCGATCCGCGACGTGGACCTCGCGAAGGTCATCCGCGAGGTGTTCCCCCTGAAGCCGCGGGCGATGATCGAGTACCTGGACCTCCTGCGGCCGATTTACCGCAGGACGGCTGAAGGCGGACACTTCGGCCGCGAACTACCGGAGTTCACCTGGGAAGAACTGCGCCAGGTGGACGAACTCAAACAGGCCGCGCGGAAATACGAGAAATAGCGCGGCTTGATCGCTTGCCCGCGACGTGGCCAGTATTTTGCATCTACGCGGTGGGTGGCATGTCCACCCTGTTCCGGGTGGACATGCAAATTGTCACCACACATGGCCACGCAGAACAGCGTGGCCATGCCACCCGCCATGCTCAGAACTTGACATACCCCGCCGCCTTGCGGAGGCGATTGCCGGGTCGGCCGAGGTCCTCGAGGCGCCTCAGGCGGCCGCCGCCGCGCCGGATCGCAAGGATCCGGCGGACCGTCACCGGCCCGAGACCGGGAACACGCAGAAGTTCATGCCGATCCGCCCGATTGACGTCCAGCGGAAACCGCTCCGGGTGCTGCCGTGCCCAGATTTCCTTCGGATCGGCCGCCAGGGAGAGGCTCCCGTCCGGCTCGAACGGGATCTCGTCGTCCCGGAACCCGTACTTGCGAATGAGCCAGTCAACCTGGTACAGGCGGTGCTCGCGCGCGAGGAGATCCCGGGCCTGACCGGGGGCGCGGCGTTCGCCGGGCAGGGCGGGGTCGCCCAGACCGCGCTGGTAGGCGGAGAAATAGACACGGTTCAGCCGCAGGCGCTTGTATAAGCCGAAAGTCGCGCGGACGATCTCGGTGTCGGTCTCGTCGGAGGCGCCCACGATGAACTGCGTCGTCTGTTTGACGCCCGCGTAGGGCCCGCCCCGCGCCGTGAGGCGGCTGATGAGCCGCATCGGCCGGACGATGTCGCGGGCGTAATCCTTCCGCGTTGAGAGGGCCGCCAGCGTCCGCCGCGTGGGGGCCTCGACGTTGAGCGAGACGGCGCTCGCCAGCCCGAGGGCCTCTTCGATCGCCCCGTCCGAGGCGCCCGGGATGATCTTCAGATGGACGTAGCCGCGATACGCGTACCGGCGGCGGAGGATCCGCACGGCCGCCAGCATGCGGTCCATCGTGTAGTCGGGGCTGCGCAGGACGCCGCTCGTCAGGAAGAGGCCGAAGACCTTCTCCTCCCGCACGTAGTCCATGAAGACGCGGGCCACCTCCTCGGGGGCGAGGGTGCAGCGCGCGAGGTCACGATCGCTTCGGAGGGGACAGTAACGGCAGTCGTTCGTGCATGCGCTGGAAAGGAGCGTCTTGAGCATGATGGACGTGCCGCCGCTGGGCAGCGTCGCGGGGTACAGCCACAGGCCGTCGCGACCGCGGCGGCGGTGCTCGTCCTTCTGCGTCCCGCACGCGCACGACAGGTCGTACCGCGACCCGTCAGCGAGAAGTTTGAGTTTCTGTTGCGTGTCCATCAGGCCAGGGCTCTAACGAAAGTGTTTCGCCGACGCCCCTAGGTTGTCATCCTGAGCGCAGCGAGGACCCGTTGTGAGCCGAACGCCCCGCGCGCTGTCATCCTGAGCGCAGCGAAGGATCTCGCCTCGAATTCCGTTGCCGTTCATCCCTTGGCGCATATTATCCTTTTTGGTAGAAGCGTAGCCGGCCATGCGACAATACTATGTCTGCATTCTCGCCAATCGCAGCGGCATGCTCTACACGGGTGTGACCAACAACCTGGAGCGCCGCGTCTACCAGCACAAGCACAAGATGGTCCCCGGATTCACGAGCCGCTACAACATTGACCGGCTGGTCTATTATGCGAGCACCACCGATGTTCGTGCCGCCATCGCTCGCGAGAAACAGATCAAAGGCTGGCTCCGAGCCATGAAGGTGGCCCTCATCGAGTCGGTCAACCGTGACTGGAAAGATTTGGCTGCCGACTGGTTCCCGGACATACCGTGCCAAACACCAAGCGCAACCCACGACCCGAGGCGAGATCCTTCGTCGTCCCCTGCCGGGGACTCCTCAGGATGACAAATATGGGAGTGCCGCCGACTTTGATTCATCGTCTTCTCCGCGCCCTCTGCGGCCCTTCGACTCCGCTCAGGGCGGGCCTCTGCGATGAAGACGCAGGTCAATACTTCCTCAGCACCCCGATGACGATGCCTTGGATGGTGACGTTCGGGGCGTAGATGGGCTGCATCGTCGGGTTGGCCGGCTGGAGGCGGATGCGGCCCTTTTCCTTGTAGAACTTTTTCAGGGTCGCTTCGCCGTCGGGGAGGATGGCCACGACGGTTTCGCCGTCGCGTGCGGTCTGGCGTTTCTGGACGACGACATAGTCGCCGTCGCGGATCTGCTCGTCAATCATTGAGTCGCCGCGCACCTGGAGGGCGAAGGTTTCGCCCGGGCGGCCGCGGAAAAGGCTCTCGAGGTCCAGAAGTTCGGTGTCCTCAATCGCCTCGATGGGGCTGCCGGCGGCGATGCGGCCGACGAGCGGCAGCCGCGTGCCCTCCGGCGCGTACTCCGGCCCGAGGGTCACGCCGCGCGCGAGCGTCGGCTCGCGCGCGAGGACATTCTTCTTTTCCATCGCCTCGATGTGCTGGAAGACGGTCGGGCGCGAAACGCCGAGGTGGTCGGCGATCTCCTGCATGGTCGGCGCGTACTCGTGTTCCACCCAGTAGTCCTGGAGGAAGCGAACGATCTGGAATTGTTTCGGGGTCAGATTGGCCATCGCGTTTCTCCTTGTGCACGCGGGCTGGCGCGGTGGTTCTCCGTACCCACTGCGCCAAAGCGCTTGTATGGGCCAAATGGCCGGCGTTTCACTCATGCTTTCGCAAGCGAAAGCATGGCACCCGTTTTACGCGGCGGGCCCGCCGGCTGAACCTGCGTGCGACGGCGCGGCTAATCTTGCAGAACGGAGGTGGGCCGGGGCGCCCCCTGGTCTCGTGCTTCGCCCGCCGCAGCGGGCTTCGCAGAGTAGCAGTCGAACCCCGGCCCTCCGTTGGGAACGGCGCCACCGGTGGGGACGGTGACGTGCCCTGGCTTGCCTGGACCGCCGTGTCTCCGAGCCGCCGGAGCGTCTGAGGCCGGACGGGAGTGGGAAGCCCGTTTTTCGGCCGCCATTTGCGCCGGAGGTCGGCGGGCGGGCAACAGCAGGTGGGGGCCGCCGTTGCCGCACGATGGTTGGGTCCAGGATCGCCGTGGTTCTCGCTTCCGGTCCGAGGCCGGTGGGCTGAGGAGGGCACGGGGTAACTCCCCAGCCCCAGGCCGACCTCAAGACTCGGTTGCAGTCCTCGCTGCTCAGGCGGCGGAGTTTACTTGACCCCCGCCTGGACGAGCGATATAAGCGCCACGTCGTCGCACAGGAGAAGTTGTCAAAGAGCCTTTCGCAGCACTGTCAGGCGGATGTTAGCCTAACAGTGCCCTAACGTCAAGAGAAAAATCGGCCCGCCCGGGGCGAAACTTGAATGTTTTCCGGCGGATGCGGGCGAAAATGCCATAAGAGCCGTTTCAGCAAGGAGTTACGTGTCGGAAATTTCTTCGCGAAAACTCCGAGGAATCAAAAAGTCGGAGGAAAAATGGCGGGAATGAAACAACCTTTCGCCGATCGGATCCGCAAAATTCGCACGGAGTTGCGGCGCCGGCGGATCGGCGGTCTCGTGGTCACGAGTCCCGTGGACGTGGGCTACCTCTCGGGTTTCAGCGGCGACGATAGTTGGCTCCTCGTCGCCTCGCCACCCTGGCTCGCCGCGGCGAGCCGTGGCCGGCAGGCGAGTCGCCGTGGCGACCGGCGGACCGTCACGCTCATCACCGATGGGCGCTTCGCCGAGCAGGCCGACCGCGAGACGCGGGGCGTCCGCATCGTCGTCCGGGAAGGAGCCTTGACCGAGGCGTTGGCAAAGGAGGTGAAGGGCGGGCCCCTTCGGAGTCTAGCGTTTGATCCGGAGCACATCAGCGTTGCGCTCAAGGGCCGATTGCACAAGGCCCTGGGTCGCGTGCGATTGGCCGAAGCGCCGGGCCTGGTCGCCGGCCTTCGCATCCGAAAAGACGCCTTCGAGCAGCGGGCGATTCGGCGGGCGATTCGCGTCGCGGAGACGGCGTGGAAGGAGTTCCGCCGGCGGATCCGCCTCGGCATGACGGAGCGCCGGCTGGCGGCGGAACTGGACCACCAGATGCGGCTGGCGGGCGCGGACGGCCCGGCGTTTCCGACGATCTCGGCGGTGGACGCCTCCGCCGCCATGCCGCACGCCGTCCCGGGGAATCGCCGGCTTCGGCGGGGTTCGGTGCTGCTGGTGGACTTCGGCGCGCGGGTGGGCGGCTATGTGTGCGACTTGACACGGACGCTTTTCGCCGGTAGGATTGACCCTAGTGCCCGACGGGCCTATGAAGCCGTGCGGGCGGCACAGGCGGCGGCCATTGGCCGGGTGCGTCCCGGGGCGGCCTTTACGGAAGTGGACGCGGCGGCGCGGGCCGTGCTGAGCGAGGCGGGGCTCGCGGGCGCGTTCGGTCATGGGACGGGACATGGGATCGGCCGCGAGGTTCACGAGCCGCCGGCCCTCGGCCCGCGTGCGGGCAAAGGAACTTTGGAGCCCGGCATGGTGGTCACGGTCGAGCCGGGGGTTTACTTCCGGGGGGCGTTCGGGATACGCCTCGAAGACGACTGCCTGGTGACGAAAACAGGACGGCGCGTCCTGACGCGCGTCGAGAAGGACCTGGAGGCGATGATTCTGTAGCCGTCGTCCGTTTTGTCTGCCTGCGTTGCCGATGCCGCATAGGGAGGACGACCATGGCTGACGAGAAGCCGGGCAAGAGCCAGGAAGCCGCGACCCCTCCGACTCTGGACGCTGCGCGGGGGTCCGAGGGCCCGGCCCTGGAGACGATCCGCAAACTGGTGGCCCTGATGGAAGAGCACGGCCTGGTGGAGGTGGAAGTGGAGCAGGAAAACCTGGCGGTGCGTCTGCGCAAAGGGGGCGCGGAGGCGATGGTGGTGCCAGCCGCCCCGGCCGGTCCGACGGCCCCGGCGCCCGCGCGAGCGGCAGCGCCTGCGGCCGAGGCCGCCAGCCTGCCGACGATCAACTCGCCGATGGTCGGCACGTTCTATGTCTCCTCGAGCCCCGAGGCCGACGCGTACGTCAAGGTCGGCGACCACGTGACGGACGAGAGCATCGTCTGCGTCATCGAGGCCATGAAGGTTTTCAACGAGATCCAGGCCGAGATGAGCGGCACGATCGAAAAGATCCTGGTGAAGAACACGACGGCGGTCGAGTTCGGGCAGCCGCTGTTCGTCATTCGGCCGGATTGAAGTTGCATAGGTGATTGAAACGCAGAGAACGCGGAGAACGCAGAGAAAGGCTTAAAGAGGGGGAAGGCAACAGCAGGCGCTTTCTGGAAGAGGGTTTAGAGGCTTATCTCTGCGCCCTCTGCGTTGAAACATTGCTGCAGAAGTGGGCGTGCGGGAAGCCGCGCCGGCGAGGTGGACCATGTTCTCGCGAATTCTGGTCGCGAACCGCGGCGAAATCGCCCTGCGGATCATCCGCGCCTGCCGCGAGATGGGCATCGAGGCTGTCGCCGTCTTCTCCGAGGCCGACCGCGACGCCGGGTACCTGGACCTGGCCCACGGCGCCATCTGCATCGGCCCGGCGGCGCCGGCCCAATCGTACCTGAACATCGCGCGGATCGTTTCGGCGGCGGAGGTCGCCGACGTCGACGCGATCCATCCTGGTTACGGCTTCCTGGCGGAGAACCCCCACTTCGCCGAAGTGTGCCGCTCCTGCAACATCGAATTCATCGGCCCGACGGTCGAGGCGATGAGGCGCGTGGGCGACAAGGTCGAGGCCCGCCGACTGGCGAAGCAGGCGAAGATTTTCACAATTCCCGGCAGCAAGGAGCCGCTCCAGAGCGAAGAGGAAGCGCTCGCGCTGGCGCACGAGATCGGCTACCCGGTGATGGTGAAGGCGGTGGCGGGTGGCGGCGGTCGCGGCATGCGGATCGCCCGCAACGACATCAGCCTCGTCCAGGCCGTCCGCCAGGGCCGCACCGAGGCGGAAGCGGTCTTCAAGGACGGCCGCGTGTATCTCGAAAAGTGCGTCGAGTCTGCACGCCACGTCGAGGTCCAGATCCTCGGGGACAACTACGGCAACGTGCTGCATTTCTGGGAGCGCGACTGCTCGCTCCAGCGTCGGCATCAGAAACTGGTGGAGGAATCGCCGTCGCCGGCCATCAGCGACCGGACACGCGGAAAACTGTGCGACGCGGCCGTGCGGGTCGCCCGCGAGGCCGGTTACACCAGCGCAGGAACCGTCGAGTTCCTCGTGGACCAGAACGAAACGTTTTACCTTCTGGAGGTCAACGCCCGCATCCAGGTCGAGCACCCTGTGACCGAAATGGTGACCGGGACGGACCTGGTGCAGTGGCAGATTCGGGTGGCGGCGGGCGAGCGGCTGCGCCTGAGGCAGCGCGACATTCCCCAGACCGGCCACGCCATCGAGTGCCGCATCAACGCCGAGGATTGCACGAACGGTTTCCGTCCCTCGGCGGGACCCATCCGGACGTTCCGCGTGCCCGGCGGCCCCGGCGTCCGCGTGGACACGCACTGCTACGAAGGGGTCGCCATTACGCCGCATTACGACTCGATGATCGCGAAACTGATCGTCCACCGGCCGACGCGCGAGGCGGCCATCGCGACGATGCGCCGCGCGCTCGACGAGTTCCGCATTCAGCCGATCAAGACCACGATCCCGGTGCATCAGAAGATCATGGCCAACCCGGACTTCCTCCGCGGCAAGGTGGACACGGGCTGGGTGGAACGCGTCTGGTAGGCGGGAGCGCCGCGCGCTTGATACGGTTAGCCGCGAGCCGGATGCGGAAGTTTGTGCCTTTCGAGCCGGCGGCGGGCTTGTCCGCCGAAGCCTTGGCGAAGGCGGGAGCCGCCGGGCACGTTCCCTACCGTGGCACCTGCCACGGCTGGGAACGTCGCCGCGACCCTTCGACAGGCTCAGGGCAGGCTCTTACGGTCGTGGCTCGAAAGGCACGCGTCGTTCGCTTGCCCGCCGTAGTCCGACCGGGACGAAGGCGGGAGCCGCCCGCCACGGCGGGCGGTTGCGTCGGCGGAGTGAATGAATCGCTCGGCGTGGGTTGGACGCCGGGAGTGAAGGAGTGTTGGCGATGCCGCTGAACGTGACGGTGGTGGGCGTAGGTCTGGTGGGCGAGGCGATTGTCTCGTGCCTGAAAGAGCGGAAGTTTCCGTGCCGATGGCCGCCGCGCGTCGCCGCCACACGCGAACGCCCGGAAACGCTTGCGGGCGAAAAGATGCTCGTCGAGGAAACCAGCGCCGCCGTCTTCGAGGGCGCTGGTCTGGTCCTCTTTGCCGGCCAGGAAGGCGCGAAGGGTGCCAGCGCGACGTGGCGCAAGACCGCCGAGGCCGCCGGCGCGTGGTGCATCGACAACGGCCGCGACTTCCGCCTGGCTGACGACGTGCCGCTCGTCGTCCCGGAGGTGAACGCGGACGCGATTCGGCCGAAGGGCCGATTCATCGCCAGCCCGAACTGCTCGACGATTCAACTCGTGGTGGCCCTCGCGCCGATTCATCGGGCCGCGCGCATCAAACGCATCATCGTCTCCACTTACCAGGCGACGAGCGGCTGGGGGATGAAGGGGCCGCAGGAACTCCGCGAGCAGACGCCCAAAGCACTCGAATCGCTCGAGGACATTCCGTTCGATCCGACGGTGTTCGCGCGGCCGATTGCGTTCAACTGCATCCCGCACATCGACCGCTTCATCGAGGACGATTACACCCGCGAGGAGTGGAAGATGGTCCACGAGACGCGCAAGATCCTCGGCGACTCGTTTTTGCGCATCAGCGCGACGGCCGTCCGCGTCCCCGTTTTCGTCGGCCACGGCGAAGCCGTCTGGGTCGAAACCGAGAAGAAACTGTCGGCCGACGAGGCGCGCGAACTGTTGCGCGGGGCGCCCGGCGTCGTCGTCATGGACGAGCCCGCGGGCGACGGTATGCGGACCTACCCGACCGCGCTGGACCTGCTCAGCCCTGAGTACCGGGACATGACGCTCGTCGGCCGCATCCGCGAGGACACGGCGTCCGACCGCGGCTTGGCGCTGTGGATCGTTTCGGACAACATCCGCAAGGGCGCTGCCCTGAACGTCGTCCAGATCGCGGAGGCGCTTCTCGAAAAGGGCTACTTGAAAGCATGAGGGTAAGGGCGGGTCGTCACCAGCGCGTGACGGCAAGTGGTGCAAAACCGCTAGGGGGTGCACGATGGAAGACGCCAAGTCGTTCAATCGCGACGAAGAACACCTCAGGCTTCTGAAGATCTTTTACTACATTTTCGGGGGGATCGTGGCTTTCCAGGCCTCGATTCCGCTCATTCACGTCGCGATTGGCATCATCATTCTGATCGCGGCTGCGGCCGGCGGCGGGGGAGACGCAGGGCCGCCCGCTGTGATGGGACTCCTCTTTGTGTGCATCGGGGGCGCGATGGTTTTGATCGGCTGGACGCTCGCGATCTGCGCCTTTTTTGCTGCCCGCTGTCTCTCCAGGCGCACGGCATACGTCTTCTGCTTCGCCATCGCCGTCTTGAGTTGCTTGTGCATCCCTTATGGCACGGTTCTGGGCATTTTCACGATCATCGTGCTCGTGCGCCCGTCGGTGAAAGCGATTTTCGAACGGACTCGGGCGCTGCACGACGCCTCTGCGTTCTAATACCCCGGGACGGAGAAATCCTGCCGGCGCCGCCGCGGAATGCCGTTGACCGCCGCGGGAGTTCCTCTAGAATGGTCCCCGAGACGAACCGAGGACGCGACTCTTGCGCGCGATTACGTTCCACATTTCGGCGCCGAAGTGGCTTCTCTGTAAGGCCGTCGGGCGCTTCAAACGAAGCATCTTTTGGGGCCGGGCGTCGACCATCCGCCTCCGCGACATTCCCGAGCAGCCGCTGCCGGGCGACAAGTGGGTCCGCGTCCGGCCGCGCCTGGGGGGCGTCTGCGGCAGCGACCTGGACAAGATTCTCCTGGCGTCCCCGCCCGACAAGTTCGCGCGGGCCCTCATCATCGAGCCGATCGTCCTGGGCCACGAGAACGTCTCGACGGTCCTGGAGTGCGGCCCCGGGGTGACGGGCATTCCGCCGGGCGTCCGCGTGAACGTGGACCCGGTTATTGCATGCGCGGCGCGCGGCCTGGCGCCCTGTCCCTCGTGCCGCGCGGGCCAGATGTGCGCGTGCTGGAACGTCGCCGAAGGGGAAGCGAAACTCGGGTTTTCCATCGGCCATTCGGCGACGGTGGGCGGGTCGTGGTCGGATTCGTTCGTCGCCCACGCCTCGCAACTCATCCCTGTGCCGGAGGGCCTCTCGGACGAGCAGGCCGTCCTCGTCGATCCCCTGTCGTGCAGCGTGCACACGGTGCTGCGGCGCCCGCCGGGCCCCCAGGACCAGGACGTCCTTGTGTTCGGGTGCGGGGTGATCGGGCTGGGGATCATTGATTACCTTCGGGCGTGGGGTTTCAAGGGCCGCCTCTTCGCCATCGCCCGCCATCGGTTCCAGAAAGGTCTGGCCCTCCACCTGGGGGCGGACGAGGCCTGGGACCGGGCCGACCTGAAGGAGAAGGACGCCTTCACCCGCGTGGGCGAACTTTTCGGCATCCGGCCCATCAAAGGGTCCTACGGCAAGAAAATCCTGCTGGGCGGGGTGGACCTGATTTACGACGGCGTCGGGAACCGCGAGAGCGTCGAGGACTCGCTTCGCCTGGTTCGCTCCCAGGGGACCGTGATGATCGCCGGCATGGGCCATCCGCGCTGGGTGGACTGGGACCCGATTCCCCACAAGCAGCTCACCGTGATGGGGAGCCACGGGCGCGGCATCGAGGAGTGGCGCGGCCGGCGCGTCCACACGTACCAGGCCGTCCACGACCTGATGGCCGAGGGACGGTTCCCGGTGGACCGGCTGCTGACGCACATCTTTCCGCTGGAAGATTACCGGACGGCCCTGGACGTGCTGACGCACAAGAGCCGACACGCCGCCGTCCACGGGGCGTTTCGGGTGTCGAGTTGATTCTACAACAACGCGGTCTCACCGCAGAGACGCAGAGGACGCAGAGAACGGCAAAATAGGGTAACGGCAAAACAGCGTTCTTCACCGCAGAGACGCAGAGGACGCAGAGAACGGCAAAATAGGGTAACGGCAAAACAGCGTTCTTCACCGCAGAGACGCAGAGGACGCAGAGGAAATATCTTGTGAAAGAATTGACGGAAAAAATAATCGGCGCGGCCATTGAAGTCCACAGGACCGTCGGGCCGGGGTTGCTGGAGTCCGCCTATGAAGAATGCCTGGCGCATGAGATGGAACTTTGCGGTTTGAACTATGAGCGTCAGGTTTCGCTTCCAGTCGCCTACAAGGGCGTGAAATTGGATTGTGGATATCGTCTGGATTTTCTGGTCGAGAAAACGGTTGTGCTTGAACTCAAGACCGTGGACGCCCTCCAGCCCATTCACGAGGCCCAGTTGCTGACGTATCTGAAACTCGGCGGTTGGACGGTCGGCTTGCTTGTCAATTTCAACGTGCCGGTTCTCAAGAACGGTGTCAAACGCGTTGTTCTGAATTATGAGGATAGTTTTCACCGCAGAGGCGCAGAGAACGCAGAGAACAACCTTGTGAGGTCAAAAGGAAAAAAAGGCGGGTACAAGTTGTTGTAAAAAAGAAAAGTCTGTCTCTGCGCCCTCTGCGTCTCTGCGGTGAGATAGCGTTGTGGAATTAGGGATGCGGGTGCTCCTGCACAAGGAACGCAAGCCATGTTTCTTGACCATTCATCGCTTGAACCTATCCGGGCGCTGATGCTCGACCCGGAAGTGACCGAGATCATGATCAACGGTCCCGGGCAGGTGTATGCCGAGCGTCACGGCGTGATGGAACCTGAGCCCATCCAGTTCCGCGACGACCCGCAGTTGGACCACCTGATCAGTGCCTTGCTCCAGTCGAGCGGGCGGTCTGTCTCGCCGTCGGCGCCCTACGTGGATTTTCGGCTGCCCGACGGGTCTCGCGGCAACGTCATCGTCCCGCCGCTCGCCCTCGACGGGCCCGCGGTGACCATCCGGAAGTTTACGAAGCAACTGACGAAGACGGCGGACCTCATTCGCGTGGGGACGCTCTCGCGCCGGATGGCCCACCTCCTGGGCGCGGCCGTCAGGGGGCGAGCGAACATCCTCTTCTCCGGCGCCACCGGCACCGGCAAGACCACGACCCTGGCGATCCTCAGCCACTACATTCCCGAGACCGAGCGGATTATCACGATCGAGGACACGGCCGAACTTAACTTGGAGCAGAAGAACGTCGTCCGCCTGGAGTGCCGCCGGCCCAACGTCGAGGGCAAAGGCGCCGTCACCATGGCGGAACTGTTCCGCAACAGCCTGCGGATGCGGCCGACGCGAATCATCGTCGGCGAGATCCGCGGCGACGAGGCCGTCGAAATGCTCCAGGCCATCTCCAGCGGGCACGAAGGGTGCCTGGCCGTTCTCCATGCCAGTTCGCCCCTCGACGCCGTGGCACGCCTCGAGATGATGGTGCTTTCGCGCGGCCTGATGTTGCCGCTCTGGGCCATCCACAGGCAGATCGTCTCCGCGATCGACCTCATCGTGCAGCACGAGTTCCTGTCGGACGGGACGCGGAAGATCACCCGCATTTCGGAGTGCGCCGGCGTCGAGGCCGACGCCATTGTGATTCGCGACCTCTTTGCCTATCGGCGCCGTGGCGCCGATAAGTCCGGCCACGAAAAGGGCGAGTGGGCCTCCAGCGGCGTCAAGCCCCGGTTCCTCGCGAAACTCGAGAAGGCCGGTTTGACCATCCCCGCCGACGTCTACGCCGAGGGGACCGACTGAGAAGTTGCTTTTTCTCTCCCCCTGTGGGAGAGGGGCAGGGGTGAGGATTTCGGATGCCCTGACAATCGTTCCTTTTCTTTGAGGCCCGGAGGGCCGAACTGTTCTCTAGCCACGGGTTCACGAACACTTTGCATCTTCAACCCTAACCGACTGTTGGAACGTTGTTTGTAGCGCGGGGGCTTGCCCCCCGCGCAAAACACCCCCCAAGGCTCGGCCGCGGGGGATAAACCCCCGCGCTACATAGGCCGATGCAAAAAGTTCTCGCACCCGTGGCTAGAGTACAAGCGTGCCTCCGGCACGCGTAACATTCAGGAATCTCCTGTGCCGGCCGCCAGACGAATTTCAAGATCTGGTTTCGCGCGGCGGTTCAGGAGAACCGCCGCACAAAGTGCCTTGCCGTCCCCCCATTCTCGCTGTTCTCCGCGTTCTCTGCGACCTCTGCGGTTAAATTCGAGCGTTATGACGCGAGGACCTTGGCGATGCGGCGGCGGGTGGGTTTCTTAATCAGGCCGCGCTCCGTGATGATCCCGGCGATCAGGTCCGCGGGTGTGACGTCGAAGGCGGGCGAATAAACCTTGGCGCCCTCGGGGGCGGTCCGTCGGCCGAAGCCTTCCGTCACCTCTTCCGCACTCCGCTCCTCGATCGGAATCTCGTGGCCGGACTGGATGGAGAGGTCGAAAGTGCTCGACGGGGCGGCGACGCAGAACGGAATGCCGTGGTGCTGCGCGAGGACCGCCAGGCCGTAGGTCCCGATTTTGTTGGCCGTGTCGCCGTTCGCCGCGATCCGGTCCGCCCCGACGAGAACAAGGTCCACCTTGCCCTCGCGCATGACGACGGCGGCGGTGTTGTCGCAGATAAGTGTCGCGTCGATACCCGCCCGGCCGAGTTCCCACATCGTCAGCCGTGCCCCCTGGAGAAGCGGGCGTGTCTCGTCCACATAGACGCGGAACGTGCGTCCGGCTTCGTGGGCACGGTACAGCGGCGCGAGGGCCGTCCCGTATTCCGCCGTCGCCAGGCTCCCCGCGTTGCAGTGCGTCAGGATGCCACAGTCTTCCGTGATGAGGTGCTGGCCGGCGTCGCCGATGGCGCGGCACATGGCGGCATCCTCGTCGCGGATGGCCTTGGCCTCGGCCAGGAGCGCTTCCTTGACGGCGCGGCCGCCCTGGCCGCAGCGATCCTCGGCGACGCGGCGCATCCGGTCGAGGGCCCAGAAGAGGTTGACGGCCGTCGGGCGGCTCGTGGCGAGATGGTCGCAGACTTGCTTGACGCGGGCGAGGACGGCCTTTTCGTCGTCCGGCACGTCCTTCAGGCCGACGACGATGCCCATCGCCGCCGCCACCCCGATCGCAGGCGCCCCGCGGACGCGCAGGACCTTGATCGCCTCCCAAACCTCTTCGACCGTCCGAGGCGTGATTGTCTTGCACTCGGCGGGCAGAAGGGTCTGGTCGATGAGTTCCATGCGGCCATCGAGGCCGCCGACCCAGCGGACCGTGGGCTCAGGCATCCGGCTTCCTCCCGTCGAGAGCCTCCCCGTCGAGAGCCTCTGGGTCGAGCGATGGGTCGAACGACAGGTTCCGGTCCGCCTCAGCGACGCGATCCGCCAGGCGGGCCTTGTAGGCGACGAGTTTCTTGCGAAGGCCGGCATCGGCCAGGGCGAGGATCTCGGCGGCGAGGATGGCGGCGTTGACGGCGCCGGACCGGCCGATCGCGACCGTCGCCACCGGCACGCCGGCCGGCATCTGCACCGTCGAGAGCAGGCTGTCCAAGCCGCTGAGCGCGCTCGTCTGAATCGGGACGCCGATGACCGGCAAGGGCGTCAGGCTCGCCAAAACGCCGGCCAGGTGGGCCGCCCCGCCTGCCGCCGCAATGAGGCACGCCAACCCCCGATCCGCCGCCGCCCGCGCGTACTCGTGGGCCGCGTCCGGCGTCCGGTGGGCCGAGATGACGCGGACCTCGTACGGGATGGCGAACTCGGTCAGCGTGTCGAGGCACGGCCGCAGCGCCTCGGCGTCCGAGTCGCTGCCCATGACCACGCCCACGAGCGGGGAACCCTTCGCTTTTTCGCTCACGCGCGAACCTCCTTCACCAGGTTCGGCCGAGTATAGAATCCCCGGTTCCCGGAGTCAAGCGACCGCCTATATCTGGACTTGCGGGGCGGGCAGGAGTTCTACAACCCTGACAAGACGTGGGACGCTGACACGTTAACCTGCATCGCCGAGGTCGTCGCCAGGTACATCCCCCAGCCCCCGCCCGTCAAACCGGACGGCCGTTGAGGGACACTTTCCACGGTACCCTCCGGACGACAACAATCACCTTCCATCAAGCACATAAGCACATTGCCGGGGTGTCCATCCGGACCTCCCGGCCGAGTTCAAGGAGAACCATCGTGGGCGTCGGGGCCATTGGGCACTGGCTTTCATTTCTTCAGCTTCGCCAGGGCCGCTTCAATCGACTTGTTGTCCGGGGCCTTCTTCGCCAGATCGCTGTAGAACTGATGGAGTTTGGCGCGCAGGCCTGCCGCCGCCAACACTTCCAAGCCCTCCTGGTCCACCAGATCAAGGGCGGCTTTCCTTTCCCATAGACGCATTGCAAGGTCGGCCGCCCCGTGGCCGGCAGCCTTGACGGCGATGTCGCCAAGCCACCGTGGGTTCGAGCCGCACAAAGGCTCTTCCAGCAGTCCGTCGGCAATGGCCTCGGCAGCTTTCAGGTCAGCCTGCTCCAGCAGGACGCGGAGCAGGTAATCGCCAACCTTTCGGACTGGTGGGTAGCCATGCTTCGGCCAGTGGCTGTACGCTGACGTCATCATCTGCACGCCTTCGCGGGATTGGCCGTGCCTGTAAAGAATCCGGCCCAGGCAGTATTGCAGCGGGGTCGGCGAGGGTTCGGCCGCAAGGTCTCGGGCCTTCTTCTCGAAGGATGCCCAGTCATTCGTCTGACGAGAAAGCCGTTCCAGCCAGTCTTGTCCTCGCTGGTGGAAGCCGGCTTCCTTCTGCTTGTTCAGCCAAGACCAGATGAGTGGTTCGTCCCATCCCACTCGGACTCCATCTTTTCCATCGAGCCCCGCCAGACGGTGCAGCCAGAACTCCACATCTTGAACCCCAACGCGATCAATCTCATCGCGGTACAGCCGCTCTGCATCTTTGTACCGTTTGTCTTGCTCCATGAACTGGCCATAGTCACGAACGACCTCCCATCGAAGGCTGTCGGCGGGCAGATTCATTGCTGACTGATACGCCTGCTCCGCCTGCTCTTTCTCGTTTCGGCCAAGGTAATACTGGGCGCGGTTGAGCCAATATCGAACGGAGTCCTTCCGCTCTTCCTCAGCCTTCTTGATTCGGCCTTCCACAACCCTCTGGCCGGAGGCTTCCTGAACCTGCCCAGTCAACAAGTATGGCCCAAGGTCCTCCAGCGTGCCGTCCTTCTTTCCCGTCAATTCCTCCACGAGCTTCTGGGCGCGATCCAGCCTCTTGTCCTCGAAGCATGCTTGGGCAAGCCCGGCTTTCGTCCATCGCCGCAGAACGGTCTCCACCTGCTCCGGCGGGACATATATCGACCACAACATGTTGGGGGTATTAAACCATTGCCTGTCGTAATCCGTTATTGGGCAGGCCAGAGATTGGTCGTAGAGATGGATGACGGCCCTGTAATCCTTATCGTACGCGAACCGTCGTGCCAGGACGAAATTATCCAAGGCGTGTTCGAGTCGCAGGGCTTCGACCAGCCAAGCCGGCGAGGGTCGCTCTGCCTCGGGAAGGACTGATCGCGCGCCGAGATAGGCGAAGGCGAGATCGGGATCATTCGGCTTCTCCTGAATCCCTTGCCGTAGACAAGCGACGTGCGCGCTTAACTTGCCCCAGGCCGCCAGTTGATGCCAATACAGTCGCGACCACTGTCCGCCCCAGTAGCGATGAGATTCCGGTTCCCGCTGCGACTTCTCCTGCAGCCAGGCTTCCGTGGCCGCTTGACCTTCTTTCTCCACCATCCATGTCAGGAAGGGCTTCATCTCACGGTCCGAAGGGCACCACGTGAAAAACGTGTTGAACCAGAGACGCGCTTGCTCGTGCCAGCGCTGCTTGAGCAGGCGCTCCACAACGGCTCCGTCCGGTCGGCCTATTCCATCAGCCTTTCCCAACAGCGGGATCACCTTTGATATTCGCTCAGGCTGGCCTGCACGCAGGAATACCTCCAGCGACACGATCAGCGTTTCAGTATCAGCCGTCTCCATCTTCGCCGCAAGTTCGTCAGAAATCTCCAGAAGGTCGCGTTTCAACAACATCGGGGGGACTGTTGCGCTTACGCGGCCCCAGTCCAAGGTGCTCTTGGTCTTCAGAGAGGTTGCATCATTCGGCTCAGGCGTCTTCGCCGGTGTCTGCTGGATGGCGAAACGCGGGTTCATCAGAAATGCCAGCGCGTTGTTGCCGCCCGTCTCATCCTTCCGCCACGCCAAGTATGCCTCATGGCCAGCCTGGGACAGTTCACCCTGGAATCTCTCGTCCATCAGGGCAAGGCAACGCGCCGGGTTCTCCCTGCTGATGTGCCCGTTGCCGCTCACATAGTTCTCAAGCCAGTCATCGATGAAGGCTCTCAGAATCTTTCGAGCCGCCGTCTTTTGCTCATCCGCCAGTTCAGCGGCCGTTGCCAGTTGATCCAACGCTTTTCCGAGATACTCCTTCTCATAGAATGCCCCCGCGCGCTCCTTATAGTTTGGATTGGCGCTTGCGAAGGAGTTGTCAGACCTCTCCGCGGGAGCCTTGGCCTCACCTGTAGTTGGTTGAGCGGTACTGGGGCCAGTGCCAGCCAAAGCCAAGGCGATTACACAAAGGACGATCCCAACTCCGTAGAGGAGGTGCAGGCGCATGGGTCCATTTCCTTTCCTGTGTCGATGACCTAACCATTAGACATGGTACAGGGGATTTGGTTCCCGTAGATGTCGGTTTGCGCGTGATTCGATGCACCCGGTTCACGGTCTTACCAAGGAGGTCCGGGACTTCGCGGCCGGCTGGAACAAAGGCCGTTTCCGCAACCTCTCTTATCGCGTGGACCCCCTCCGTCCCCGCCGCAAGGTCGTGATCGCCAGCGAGCGGTCCTGGGGCGATGAGCCGGATGTCCGATCATTTTCCTGCTGAGATTCACATAGGCGGCCCGATGGGGGGAATGCACCCCCTCTGAGGCCCTTCGCGGTCCAGGGAAGGGCGGTTTTCAACCCGCAAAAGGGCCTTCCGCGGCCCAATTCGCACAAGGTACTTGACTTTTGGCCAAAAATGTTGTATTTTTACAACGTGGTATCGCCCGGGGATATCAGGTCTTAGGGGCTGTTGTGGCAAAATCGAAACGCATTTCGCACGGGGCGGCCGCTGGTCGGCCCAAGGCGGACGACCTTTCGCTCCTGGCGGACCTCGCCGCAGCATTGCCCGCGGCCGAGAGTCCCGAAGCCCTCCAGCAAACGGTCCTCGAGGAGGTCCTTGACCTCCTGGCTTGCCGAAGCGGGGCCGTCTGGCTCTTGGAAAAGGAGAAGCACCTCCGAAAAGGTGTTGCTCTCGGCAAGGCCAAGACGCTCACCGCCGAAGCTCTTCTCGGCGCCGAGCCGGTCCTCAAGGTCCTCCTCCACGAGCGCCGGCCTCTGGCGCTGGAGGCTCCCGGCCTGACGCTGGGAGACGAACTGGCGGGTTGGCAGGGCCTGGCCATGGCCCCCCTTGTGGCGGGGGACAAGTCGCTTGGGTTCCTCCTGGTGGGCGATTGCCGGGACGGATGCGCGTTCACGCCTTCGCACCTGGCCATTCTGGAACTCGGGGCGAACCTGCTGGCGTTCGCGCTCGACACGCGGCTGGCGTTTGCCGAGTTCCGCGGCGAAATGGAACGCCGGATGGCCGAGGCCGCAGGAGAACTCAAACGCGCCGGGGCGGAACTGGCGCGCCTCAAGACCTTCAACGAGGACCTGTTCCAGTCGGCCCCCGTCGGGATCGTCGTCTTCGACCGGGATTTTCGCGTCACGTTCCGCAACGCCGCCGCCGAACGCCTCTGGCCTCTGGACCGCTCCGTCCTCGCCGCCGCCCGCCGAACGAAACTCCTCCGGAGCGACCCCGACTGGGAAACGAATCTCCGCGGCGTCGTTCACATGCGCCACTTCTGGCGGGCCGAGGATGTCTCGTTCGAGCCCGCCGGCCGAGAGCCCGTCCGCGTCAACCTGGCCTGCTCGCCCCTTTTCAGCGCCAAGGAGGCGGTCGTGGGCGGCGTCCTGATCATCGAGGACGTCACGCAGCGGGCCCTGATGGAACGGCGCCTGGCGGTCTCCGAGCGTCTGGCGGGCGTCGGCCGGCTGGCGGCCACGGTCGCCCACGAAATCAATAACCCGCTGGACGGGATCATGCGGCTGGTGAACCTGGCCCGCCGCGCCGAGGCCGAGAACGAGGACCCGCGGGCCGAAAAGTACCTCGCCGAGGCCGACAAGGGCCTGCTGAGGCTGGCGGCGATCGTGCGCGACTTGCTGGCTTTCTCGCAGAGCGCCACGCAGGTCGTCGAGCCCATGCCCATCCGCGACCTGCTCGCCGAGGCGGCCGAGGCCATGAAGCCCGCCGCCGAAAAGGCCGCCGTCCGCATCGACGTCTCCTGCGCCGACGACGTGCCTCCGGTGAAGAGCAGCACCCTGTATCACGTCGTCCTGAACCTCGTGAAGAACGCCGTCGAGGCCATGCCCGACGGCGGGCGCGTCACCGTGTCGGCCCGCGCGGAGCCCCAGGGCCTCGTGGTCGAAGTGGCCGACACGGGGCCCGGCATCCCGCCCGAAGCGCTGGCGAAAGTCTTCGAGCCTTTCTACTCGCACAAGGCGAAAGGGAAGGGCACCGGCCTCGGGCTGGTGATCTCGAAGGACCTCGTGGAAAAACAGGGGGGGACCCTCCAGATCGCCAACCGTCCCGAGGGAGGGGCCCTTTTCACCGTGCGCGTCCCGCTCCTCGCCGCAAGGCCGAGGGACCGCCGCTGACGCTGGTGCCGGAAAGGAGAAGGGTTGTGGCGAAGGCAAGAATCCTGATAGTGGACGACGACGAACTGATCCTGACGAGCCTGGCGGAACTGCTGAGGCTCGAAGGGTACGACGTGGAAACGGCCGCGCGATTCAAGGACGCGTCGGCCCAATTGGCCGCCAGCGCGTTCGAGGTCGCGATCGCCGACGTCTCCATGCCCGACGTGAGCGGCTTCGAACTCTTGAAGTTGATCCGCAACCGCTACCCGGAGACCGTGACGATCATGATGACGGGCTACGGCACGATCGAAGACGCCGTCAAGGCCATGCGCGCCGGCGCGTTCGACTACCTCACGAAGCCGATCATCGACGACGAAATCAAACTGGTGGTCCAGCGGGCGCTCGAGCGGCAATTCTTGACGGCCGAGAACCGCTCCCTCCGCAAACAGTTGGCCGAACGCTACAGCCTCGACAACATCGTCGGCCACGATTACAAAATGCTCCGCGTCTTCGACCTCGTGGAAACCGTCGCCGACACGCCCACGACGATCCTCATCACGGGCGAAAGCGGCACGGGCAAAAGCCTCGTCGCCCGCGCCATCCATCAGCGCTCCAACCGCCGCGGCGGACCCTTCGTCGAGGTTGCCTGCGGGGCGCTCCCCGAGACGCTCCTGGAGAGCGAACTTTTTGGCCACATGCGCGGTTCGTTTACCGGCGCGACGGGCGACAAAGCGGGCAAGTTCAAGCAGGCGGACAGCGGCACGATCTTCCTCGACGAGATTGCGACCGCCACGCCCGCCCTCCAGGTCAAACTCCTCCGCGTCCTCCAGGATTTTGAGTTCGAGCCTGTCGGCGGGTCCAAGACCGAGCGCGCCGACGTCCGATGCATCCTCGCCACCAACCAGGACCTCACCGAGGCCGTCAAACGCCGCGAGTTCCGACAGGACCTTTACTACCGCATCAACGTCGTGACGATCCATCTGCCGCCCCTCAGGGAACGCATCGGCGACATCCCCCTGCTGGCGGAGCGGTTCCTCAAGGAACTCGCCGAGCGGAGCGGCCGGCAGGTCCTCGGGCTCCAGGAAGAGGCCATGCGACGGATGCAGATGTATGATTGGCCCGGGAACGTCCGTCAACTCGAGAACGTCATGGAACGGGCCGTCGTCCTGTCGAAGAACCAAACGATCGGCGTCGAGGATTTGCCGGACGAGGTCGCCGAGCCCGGCGCCCGCGGCACCGCGGTCGCCGGCTCAGGCGGCATCCTGCCCCTGAAGAAGGCCCTCGAGGTGCCTGAGAAGGGGATCATTCTGCGGGCGCTCGAGGCGAACCACGGCAGCCGCCAGGCCACCGCCGAGGCCCTCGGCATCAACCGCACGACCCTCTATAAAAAGATGAAACGCTATGGCATCGAAATGGCGGAGTCCGTGGCGTGAGAAAAGGCAATGCAGAACAGAATGCAGGCCGCCCGGCTGCTTCTCCCCGTCGGCGCTACCGACGCCGTCGCGCCGCCAGGACGGACACCATGCCGAGGCCCATGAGGGCGAGCGTCGCCGGCTCGGGGGCCCAGGCCACGGTGTTGCCGAGGAGGGTCTCGAAATCGGCGTTGGCCATGTTGGTGGTGCCGACGACGCAGTTGAAGGAGGCGACGCGGCCAGCGCCGACCTCCCATCCGACGAGCCCGTCGCCGCCGACCCCGGCCGTGTAGAAGACCGTCGCGCCGGGCTTGGCCGTCATGATCGTGGCCGTGCCGGCGTAGTAAGCGGTGTCGAACGCCACCGTCGCGCCGAGCCCCGCGTTAATCGTGGGGTCGGCCGTCGCCTGGGTGTAGACCTGACCGAGGGTCGTGCTGAAGAGTTTGGGCGACGCGGCCGGCAGGATACCCAGGAATGTCAGGTTTGCGTCGTCCTTCCAGATGAACCATTCGCACGTCACGAGGGCGCCGCCGCCGTTGACGAAGCCGACGAGGTTGTCCTGGCCGGCCTGCGGGATGATGATGACCCCATTGGCGCCGCCCGCGTTCAGCAAGACGACGTC
>Ga0307380_10003570_pt1 | contig 21406 bp, 22 predicted proteins | sample UN3MG_FD_202239 | JGI IMG/M metagenome (GOLD analysis project Ga0307380, IMG submission 202239) | Soil microbial communities from Risofladan, Vaasa, Finland - UN-3 | ecosystem: Environmental > Terrestrial > Soil > Coastal area > Acid sulfate soil | place: Finland: Risofladan, Vaasa | collected... | reverse complement strand
GGAGTTGGAACTATATTTGGGCCATTAGATTATAATGCTACCATTTCAACAGCCAATAATACGGCGATTAAAATCATTTCATTGCTCTCTCATGATTATTTGATAGCGGAGTTTAGTGGAATTGAAATCGATGATAACAAATGTGGCTTATGTGGATTATGTTCTAAAATTTGTCCTTACAATGCAATTACAATAGAATCAGAAAAAGTAAATATAGATAAATTTAAATGTAAGGGGTGTGGAACATGCGCTAGTATATGCCCTACTAATGCGATAGATTTAAACATAGATAATTCTGAGAAGATTTTAAAATCAATTGAAATTTTTTCGAAATTCAGAAAACAACCTAAAATTATTGCTTTTTGTTGTCGCTCTTGTGGTTATGCTGCTGCAGATGATGCTGGTCTTAAGAAGATCTCATATAGTCCAAATATTTTTATTTTAAGTGTTCCTTGCACTGGTCGAATAGATACAAATTTCATAATTAAATCTTTTGAGTTAGGTTTCGATGGAGTGATGATATTCGGTTGTAGAAAAAATGCGTGTCGATATATTGATGGAGTAGAGAAAGTAGAAAAAAAAATATTGATATTAAAAAATATTATCCCGATCAAATACCGTGAACGAATAATTCTCAAACATATGAATGCTGTTGAAGGTAATAAGTTTGCTGAAATAGCTAATAAATTTTATAATACATTATTAGAGGAGGTTAACTTTGAAACTTAAATTTGCAATATTATCTTTAAGTTCTTGTAGCGGATGCATCTCTTCTCTTATATCGTTAGATATTTTTCCACAATTCCTTGAAAGAACCAAAATAATTTTCTTTCAGTTTATTTCCGATGTAAAAGACACGGAAGATTGTGATATTTGTTTAATTGAAGGATGTGTTTCTGAAGAACATCAAATACCTATCCTACGAAAAATCCGAAAACAAGCAAAAAAAATATATGCACTAGGAACTTGTGCTTGTTTTGGAGGAATTTTAAGTCTATCAGATATAAAAGTGGCAGAACCAATTTCAAATTATATTGAAATTGATGGTATCATTCCAGGTTGTCCACCACCTATGAAACTTTTTGGTAATTGTCTAATTAGATTGGTTGAAAATAAGGAAATAGAACTCTCTGAAAAGAACATGTGTGGGATATGCCCATTAAGAGGGAACATGGAAATAAATTCAAACATAAATATCTCAAAAATTACTCCGAATCCTGAAGAGATTAGACTTGATGAGGAAAACTCTGAATGCTTTTTAGCACAGGGTATTTTATGTTTAGGACCTATAACACGAGATGGGTGTGAACATAAGTGTATTAAGATGGGGCTTCCCTGTGAAGGTTGTATAGGGCCAGTATCAAAAGATTTTACTTCTAATATTGTTAACTATTTGAGTTTGATAAATTTATCTCAAGAACTCAAAAACTACACTGGTATTTTTTATCGATTCTCGAGACCAAAATTAAAAGGGTGATAAAATTGTTAAAAGTAATTGATGTTTGTAAACGCGTTGAAGGGCATGGTGATGTAAAAATTTTAGTTCAAAATGATGAAATTTCGTTGGTAAATTTTGAATTTAATATTTATAGAGGTTTTGAAAATTTCTTAATCGGAAAGAAATTATTAGATATACCAAAAATAGTTCCTAGGATATGTGGATTATGTTATGCTTCTCAAGCAATCGCTAGTTGTAAAGCAATTGAGGATATATATAATATCAAGGTTTCAGAACAATCAAGACTTTTAAGGCGTATTTTAATGACTGGAGAATTAATCAAATCCCATTCTATGAATTTCTTTTTCCAAACTTTACCAGATCTATTAAACATTTTTAATATTAGTCAAAAAACTACAACTGTTTATGATTTAATTAATTATGACCCTCAATTAACTTCAAATATATATGAACTAATTAAAATTGGCAATGAAATTAATAATTTGTTTGGGGGTAGATCAGTTCATTTAATTTCAATTATTCCTGGAGGAATTATTTATTCTCCTTCCAAAAAAAATATTTCAATCGCTAAAAAAAGATTTCAAAATGCTTTAATCAGTTTAGAATGGATTATAGAAAAATTTATTGAATTATTTTCTCATCAATTACCACCTAAAGAATTCGATCCTCCAAATCTCATTTATCTTGGTCTCTCGAATTTAAGAAATTATAATCGATATTCAGGTAGTTTATCATTCAAAGAAGCAAATAGAAATATGATAGAATTTGAAAAGCATAAATATTCTTCTTATTTTGGAAAGGAGCCTGAGTTGCGTGGAATTGACTTTTACTTTGATAATAAAAAAAATGTCATAGTGGGGCCTTTATCCAGATATAATATTAACGAGAATTATGGTACAGATGAAATTCAGACTTACTTTGAATATTTTGATAACCCATGGAAAAATAATATTTTATTTGCTAATTTTATGAGATTATTAGAAATGTATATAGAAAGTTTCCAGAGTATACAAATTTTAGATGATCATAATTTAAATATTAAACAAGAAATCCCTTCTATGAATTCCGTAAAAAAACATGATGGGATCGGTGTTATTGAAGCCCCTAGAGGGACACTTTTACATCATTATTACGTGGACAATCATAATTCTCTTGATCGAATAAAATTATTTGTTGCTACTGAGTTTAATATTCCACTAATAAATGAAATGATTACGAATTACGCAAAAGAATTATTTGAAAGAAAAGGAGATATTAATTTAGTGAAAAATAATATTCAGAGGATAATTAGAGCATTCGATCCATGTATTTCATGTGCAACTCATTAAATTAGTACAATTGTTTTTTTTAAACACTTTCTACTATTAATAAATATTTTATAACTTAAGTGAAATCTATATTAACATTTCTAATATAAAATACATTCTTTATTTTTGGAATATAAAAGCGATATTTAATAACTTTGGTCATCCCATAATCATTGTTCTAATTTATTAAAAATTAATAGAAAAAAGAAGGTGATGAATTATATCTGAAAATGAAAAGACAATTTTATATGTACAAACCTCACATGATCCAGAACGGCAATATTCTCCATTAGTGTTAGCTCAAACAGCAAAAGCAATGGACATTAAAGCTATAGTATACTATTTGGGCACGGCATTAAGAATTTTAAAACCGGGAGAAGCTGAAAAAATTAAGTTAGGTGGCTTTCCAAGTGTAAAGGAAATGATTGATAAAACTCTTAGCATGGGTATTGAAATCTTAGTATGTGAAGCGTCTAAACGAATGCTAGGTTGGGATAAAGTGGATTTAATTCCGGGAGTTAAAATTGTTGGAGCTGCGACTTTAAATGATTTAGTATTAGAAGTAGATGCAACTCAATGGTTTTAAAATTATTGGTATTTTTGGAATTGTAAGATACAAAATAAAAAATTAAATATATAATAATTTTTATTATATTAGTTCTAAGAAGGTTTTATTTCCAATCATATTTTTTTCTGGTGGGATATTATCTCGCACTTTAATCATTTTTATAGTTTCATTTGGGCAATTTGCAGCACAAATACCACATCCAATACAACGTTCTTCTCTTAATACCATTCTTTCAATAGGATCGGTTTCACTTGGTCCCTTCACATTTGAAGCTAACCTTACAATATATAGTCTTTTATGGATTGTAGAATCAATCATCACTCTTATAATAACTCTCTATTATCTAAGATATATTAAAAAAAAAGATCTTATTAGGAAGTGGTATAATGAAATATAACTTTAGTATACATAAACCTAAATTTAATAGTTAATTCTATATTTATAAGCAATACTAAATTGTATGATATTTGTAAATGTTTGTTGAATATTTCTATTACTTAAAAGAGCGTTTGCCTGTTAGTATTACTGAATATATGACGCTAATGGAAGCGCTCAATAAAGGGCTTATCCATAATATGCTCGAGTTTTACTATACTTCCCGTTCAATATTGTGCAAGAATGAACACCATTTTGATATATATGACATTGCTTTTGCAAACTTTTTCAAAGAAGCTATGGTGCAATTCCCTGAAGATATTAAACAAGAAATATGGGATTGGCTCAATAAAGATATAACTCTCCCAGAACTAATAGAAGGTTTACAACTCCTACTAAGAGAATACCAAGAATATATAAATATTGATAATCTTGAAGAATTCTTAGAGGAATTATTGAAAAAATACGGTGCTGAATTTGGAGATAAACTATTAATTAACGCTCCAAATGAAATAAAAGATGAGATTTGGAAGTGGTTAGAGAAAAACTTTGATATGTCTGAAATACAGGGTAATTTCCAAGAAATGATCAGTCAATTCTTTGATCTCGAAGAAATGCAAAAGCGTTTCGAAGAATTAATGCAAAAACAAGATGAAGAACACCATGGAGGAGACCACTGGATTGGTACTCAGGGAGCATCTCCCTTCGGTCATGGGGGTCAAAATCCAATGGGTATGAGAATCGGGGGTTCTTCAGGGATGCGTATGGCAATGCAGATTGCTCAGAAAAGAATCTTTAAAGATTATCGGAAAGATATTGTACTCGATACAAGACAGATAAAAGTTGCTCTAAAGCGTCTTAAAAAACTCGAAGAAATTGGAAAAAGAGATGAACTCGATTTAGATAAGACTATAGACAAGACTGCTAAAAACTATGGAGATATTGAAATAGTGTTTGATAAAAAAAGGAAGAACAACGTGAGACTAATATTATTAATGGACGTTGGTGGAAGTATGACACCATACGCGCATCTAGTCAATCTACTGTTTTCTGCCGCAAATAATATGTCACACTGGCGTACGTTTAAATATTTTTACTTCCATAATTGTCTTTATGAGAGCCTTTATATCAATGCAAGAAGAAATCCAGAAGAAGCAATTGAATTCAGTGAATTTTTGAAAAAGTATGATAATAAATATAAAATTGTAGTTGTTGGCGATGCTGCAATGGCAAGTTGGGAACTTACGGAAAAATATGGCTCTATTTATTATTATCATCGAAATGAATTACCTGGAATTTACTATATTAAAGAACTTGCGAATCACTTTAAGAATAATGTAGTCTGGTTAAATCCAGAACTCATTAGACCTGAATGGGCACCGTGGACACGGAAGATTATATCAAGTATAGTCCCAATGTTCGATTTAACTGTTGAAGGAATCGAAGAGGCAATGGATTATCTGCGAAAAGGTGGAAAACATATGTTTACAACAGTTCAACTCTTAAAAGGCTTGAATTATTAGATTCTATTTATATAGAGTTGAAAATATTATTCATTGAACCTTTTTTCTTTTCTCTTTTATCACTAAATAACCAATTCCTATAATTATGAAACAAGTACTTATTCCTATTTGAAGACTAAAAAGAAACCAGGGATCAGGATCGGGGGGACAACTACTAAAATCTGATTCAGTATAATTAACTACTCTGATATCATAATCTCCTTCTCCGTAACAAGGTGAATTTATGGCAGCAACAAAATTTATCGGTGATCCTGCGTATATTCCTTTACAGAAACCATCCCCTTTTGTACAACCACCGCCTTCACTCCTTATACGGTTACCTAAATGATCAAAGACTTTTATAGAATAACTTAAACTTCCAGGTGCGATCATCTCAAGTGATCCTCCAAAATATATATTTCCTAAGGGATCAAATGTCAATATTTCAGGATATATATTATTCGTCATTGATATTGTACGATTCCAGTTTAAGTTCCCAGTGTTGTTGAAATTCATCAAATAAGTATCGTAATCAGTCATATTATACCCATAAATGATTGCTGAAGTATTGATAAGTTCATTCCCTATCACAAAAACTTTATCAGAAGGATCTACAGCTAAAATTTCTGTCCCTTTTAAAACATTATGTATACATGTTAGATTCCATTCTAGATTGCCATTATTATCAAATTTTGTGAGATAAGTGTCATTGTAGGATCCAAGAGCATATAAATTATCAGAAGAATCTAAAACTAATTGATAAACCGGTACATACTTACTAAATGAACTATTTGATAGCAAATTACCCGTAGAATTATATTTCAGTAAAAACCACTCTGATCCTGTGATATTTGTATTTACACCAAGAAAAATCTGATCCATAGAATCAATTACCAATGATAAAACTTCTTCAGTTGTTTTGTTAGATTTTGTACTCCAAGTACGGTTCCATTGTAAAGATCCAGAGTTATTGTATTTTACAAGAAAAACGTCACAATTAGGATAATTAGTCATTCCAGAAATGTATATATTATCTAGGGAATCAACGGCTATTCCGCGGCTAGAATCTAATCCAATCCCGCCCCATATAATAGACCATTCTAATGTGAGATTATTTTTATACTTCAACAAAAATACGTCTTTTACTTCTGGTAAATAGCCCTTACTAGAACCTGTAACGAATATATTATCAACTGAATCTAAAACCATTCCACTAAATTCTTCTTGCATTGCATCTCCCCACGTGGCATTATAGCTAGAAGTTTCATTTATCTTAACTATAAAGATATCATTAAAAGTTTCACCATAACTCCATATTTCACCTGCGATAATAAAGTCCCCCGAGGAATCTACAGCCATTTCAAACATCATTTCTTGATTACTTCCACCCCATGTTTTTACCCAATCAATTGAAGTTACTACCTGGATGCCTGAACACATTATAGAAAAAGGCATAAGGATAAAACCGGTTACTACTTCCGAAACAATTACTATTATAATAATGCGAGAAATAAAATACTTCCTTCTACTGACTATGATTCCATCACTATTTTTTCAACTTGAATTACTTTTTAAACATTAAGTATAATTCCTTTATATACATTAGTGTATACAATCAGAAATGATTGAATATCCAAAATAAATGACATAATTCATTATTATATTGAGGAAATTAAACCTTCAAACAAGATACATCATTCGTTCAGCTTGGGTGTTTTTATCTTAAGTATAAACTGGAGAAGAAAGAATGTAATAAGTATCATTATAACTCCAATAATTAAAATCCAGTCTGCAAATTTTTTATTATAAACATATTTTGATGCGTAGTACAGAATTATAAACCCAAAAGAACTAAAAAGCAATAAAATTGAAGCCACAATACTTTCAATAATATATGCATCATGCATATTTTCAGGAATTACAAACACTGGATCTCCCCTACTATCTACTCCTATCGCGGGAGGTTTTCTAATAATTAGATATACGATCCCTGTTTGAAGAATAAATAAAATTATGTATATAGCAATAAGACTTAATGATCTAAAAGGCATTGGAAGAGATAACCTTCGAAATTTGAATTTAGGAAAAAGTATTTTCGGTTTCCTTAATTTATTTCCAAAAATCCATGGTGTCTTTCTTTTAATCTTTTCTAAAACTGTTTCAGAACCAGATATTTCTTCTTTATTTCGTTGTTTTTTAGATATTTCTTGATCTCGCAATATAAATTTCGCTTTGAGAATTTTTAGGTTGGTTTAAATTTCGGATATCAATAATGAGCTTATTCGTCCCGTTTTATTTAAATCAACCAAGATAAAAAACGAATATATTCATTTTTTGGATTGATGGTTTTATATAAAAGAGGATTAAAATGTCACTAATGAATGAAAATTATTGAGATCTTTATTGGTTTTTTTGACAAAAAAGAATTTTTTTGAATAAATTTATAAAACAAAAAGGTTGAAACATTATTTAAGAAAATCCAATTGTAATAATTTCAGAAGACTGATGCGAATATGAAGAAAAGATCGAGTGTTAATCTCATAATTTTATTATTAATAATATTAAGTTTTATATCAATTCTCAATTATATTAAATCACTTGAAATTGAAAATATTGAAAATGAAAAAGCAGATTATAATACTGATGATTTTCTTTTTGAAAGTATTTACTCTTTAAATACTGATTATAAATTAATTTGGACTCTCTCCGTTAAGGACATTCCAAAGAATGATTTTAATTGTCACTTTAAGGAGCTCTCGGGAAACTACAAAAATTTCATTTTTACAATTATTTCTGGTACAATTTTTTCTTTAAAATTATTTGAACTATTCACTAATTTTTCAACACAGGAAGCACCAAAAGAAGGTATTCCTCGAGAAATAGAAGGAGTTAAGTTAACAGAAGTTGAGAGGAAAATTTTTGAAGTAATTCAAGAATTTATTAACTCTAATCGGATTTTCAACAAAGAAAAAGCAGCATTATACATTAAATCAAGACATAAGGTCAATGGTAATTTAAATTATAATGGAATAAAAGTAGTAATTGATTCTCTTATTAAAAAGAATATAATTGTCGAAGGATCAAAATTAACAAGAAAATCTGTATTACTTAATTCAAATAGAAATCAGATTTTTAATTTGATTAAACAAAATCCTGGAGTTTATAAGAATATACTATCGAAAAAGCTTAAAATAACTCCCTATGTAGTTAATTGGCATTTAACAATTTTGAAAAAATTTCATTTAATCAGGGAACATACTTTCAGGAATCAAATCAGCTACTTTTTATTCTCATTGAGTTCAAAAAATGATGTAATCTTCCACACGATTTCTAAGGATAAATGTATGAGAATTATTGAATTTCTGAAGAAAAATGAAAAAGGCTGTTCTAAGTATCAAATTGTTAAGGTACTACGTATGCACTATAACACAATTACTAATTATCTTAATAAACTAGAGAAATTTAACCTATTGATTAGAAAGAAGGATTTAAATAAAGATTATTTATTTCTGAATGATGCTAACTTCAAAAAATTAACAGTTAAAGAAAAAAATTGAGGTTTTAAAATCTTAAGTTCCTTTTTTATTCTACGTATTAAAACATAAATAAAACCCTTAACAAAGAATTAAATCTCTTAAATATCATCTTTTTACTAGATATTAAATTCATATTATAGTTAAAAACACATAGTTATAAATCTGATACAGAGAAGACCACTATAGTTTTAATTTTTAGATATATAACTCAAATTAAAGAGGTATAAGGATAATTTATGGAATCTGATGAAAGATACAGAGAAATTATTGAAAATATTGAGGACGGATACTTTGAAGTAGATCTACAAGGAAATTATACTTATGTTAACAATTATATTTGTAGATACTTAGGAATTCCTAAAGAACAACTATTAGGAAGGAGCTATAAAATTGCAGTAGATAAAGATACTATTAAAGAGGTCTTCGAAATCTTTAATAATTTATACAAAAATAATCTTCCAAAAGGGACTTTTGAAAGTCAAGTTATAAGAAGTGATGGAGAAATACGTACTTTTGAAGGATCTTTTTATTTAAGATTTAACTCTAGCGGAAAAAAAGTTGGCTTTTATGGATTTACTCGAGATATTACTGAGAAGAAAGAAGCAGAAAAGAAATTAAAACAATCAGAGAAGCAATTTCGTGAAGCATACGATCGAGCTGAACTTTATAAAGATTTATTCTATCATGATATCAATAACATACTTACTAATATAAACATCGCAATAGAACTTAGTGAAAAATACTTAATTGCCCAACAAAGAGAGAGTGAGATTAACGAGTATTATGAAATAATTAAGAATCAACTCGCAAGAGGGGCAAAAATGGTTGTGAATGTCCAAAAATTGTCTTCTTTAGACAATTCAGAGACTTCTATTAAAACCATCAATGCAATCAAAGTTCTTAAAGATGCGGTAAATTTTATTTTAGTCAACAAGAAACTAAGAGAGCTTGACATTGCTATCGATTCATTTCAAGATGATATTTTCGTCCAAGGTAATGATCTGTTAAATGATGTTTTTGAAAATCTGTTAATCAATGCAGCAACTTATAATGATAAGCCCAAAATAGAGATTCTCATAAAAATTTCTAAAGAAATACAGAAAAACATAAAATTCATTAAATTTGAATTTAGAGATAATGGCATTGGGATTTCTGATGAAATAAAACAAACAATTTTTATAAAAAGATTCAACAAAGAAAAAGGTTCAAGGGGAATGGGATTTGGATTAACCCTCGTGAAAAAAATTATAGAAAGCTATAAAGGCAAAATCTGGGTTAAAGATAGAGTTAAAGGAAATTACTCAAAAGGAAGTAACTTTATCGTTCTAATCCCTGAAGCTGTGAATTAGATTAATTACTTTTATATTGTATAATATTAATCGACTTGGCTTAAATAAATCTTTTCAAATAGAAAGTAAGAATTAAATTTAATTAATTCTTCTTAAGAGATTCTTATCAATTGATATTTTATAAGAATCATAAAAAACAGAGGAATACTTTTGGTAAAATTCTTTTTTTTTGGACATAATAAAATCTTTTTCTTTTACGTCAACTTTTCCATTAGACCAGAATATTGAACCATTATGACTGAAGTTGAATTCATTTTGTTTTTTAACAATTGTCCCTGATTTTATAACATATTCAATATTTTGTAATGCATTCCTTAATTTACTATAGTCTTTAGAGAGATTTATTTCATTGATATTCGTATCTAAGATATTTAGATCGCCATCTGCATCTAAACCAAGATTTCCTTTGATATTTGATAAACCTAAGGATTTTGCTGGACTCGTTCTTGTTAAACATATCAATTCTGAAAAACTCAGTACTTTATCATCATTAGTTAAAGGATGGTTATTAAGGAAATCATTACTCATATCTTTCATGAAATTATCGCGAGCTTTCTTACTTACTAACCAAGTCACAATTTCAGGAATATCAGAAATATTAGCATAATTTGGAAAATTTAAAGAAAAACTAACTTGGAATTTATTTTTAATATTTAATGCTAAATCGATAGCATTAGCCCATAAGTTACAATTAACATAATTACTTTTGTTGAAATTTCTCATTGTAATAAAATAATCTCCTTCAAATTCTATAGCTGAACTAATTAATTTATGTGGATTATTGATTGAGTCAGCTGTTAACATCGAATGTATAAGTCTTCTGTCTGAAGTTATTAATGGATTAATTGGATTGAAGTTTAGAAATGCAAGATCAACATCAAAATCTTGATTCTCATGCAAAAAATTAATTAAATTCTCATTATTCCCATCATGGCTATATGTATTGGCATGAGCAATATGAAAAATATGATCTCTTCTTAGATTTTGATTGGGTTTAAGATTTAATGACTTTAACTTTTCTAAAATAATAAAGAGATTATTTTTACCTATTTCATTCTCATAACCTTCAATATGGGCATGAAGGGAATGCGGCATTCCAAGTCTTTCATTACATCTAAGTAAATTTTCATAAACATCTAAAGGTGAGAAATTGTACAATCGCCCTTGTTGTGTTAAATCATCTCTTAGTTCTCTGAAGTTCCATGTTTCGTTTTCGAATGGATTATAGACTTTCAAACCAAAACCATGTGTTTTCGATAAAAGATCGGAGAGAAATATTGCCATCTCATCAATCTTTTTTCTCTGAAATTCTAATTCTAATGGCCATAGATTACTTACATTTAATAACATAGCTTTATCGAGTATTGGCAATTGTATAAAGTTAAATATTGTTTCTTTCGCTAAAGAGGGAAAAACATTAGCTTCAAGAATAAACGTATATCCATTAGATATATAATTTTTTGCAATATTTTTTAAGGTCAATCCCTGCCAATTCTCTTGAAATTCTTTATTATTTGAAGCTAATAATCTTGCCCAATTAGTTTGTTGAGAAGCAACATGTGTATGAATGTCTAAAGCTGAAGGGATAATAGTATTATTTTTTGCATTTATCTCTTTAACATTCTTTTCACTAGTGAATTTTTCTACAATTTTACCAGATTCAATTAAAATATCTTTGATTTCTCCATTAATATTATTAATAGGATCAAAAACTACACCATTTTTGACAATTAGTCTCTCCATTTTTTATATTCCCGCGGTTATCTTTCTTTAATTGACTCTAATAAAACTTTTACATTCTTTATTGAATCCTTTGATATTTCCGCATTTACTTTTATATTTTTAAAAATTACCTCGTTATTCTCTAATCCAGTAATTTGATTGGCCCAAATAGAGACAGGCATGTTGATCATTCCTAATGGAACATTTTCATCTTGAATTGGTTTTATAATAACACTCCCAAATTTATTACTTATTTTTAAATTAAATTCCATAGTGAGATTTAGATTTATAAAATCTTCTGGATTTAGTAAACCAATAGCCAAATGTTCTGTAAGAGAATTATCATCTCCAAAAGAATACTCCTTTACTTGGTCATAATCCATTATTCTAACTGTGTTTAATATCATTTCCATAAAATAAATCCTCCTTAAATCCACTCATAATTTTTATTAGTATTTCTTCATCAGAAAGAATGTTATTTGGGGAACTTACGATTTTTTTTAATTCAATTGGAATATGATCTAAACGATAGGCTAATCCTCCGCTTTCAATCCCTGTGATTGCCGAAGGTATTATTATATCTGCTACATAGGAGGTTGCAGATCGCTTATTATCAATAAGGATTAAAGGCTTTGCCATTAATTTATTACTCAATTGCCAAGGTAAGTGTGAAATTGGATCTGTTCCTACAATTATAGAACAATCAAAATCTTCTTTCTCAATTTTTGAGATTATAGTATCTGTTGATTCACTTAATTGATTATTTTCAAATTGTAAGCTATGGTTTTTACCACATATTGACAATGAAACATGGTCAAAACCTGCCATATTAAAATGACCGCCTAACATAATGACAGAGATACGTCCCTTTTGTTGCTTCTTATTTATTAATTGCACTAACTCAAGTAATTCTTTAATTAAATTAGCACTATTTTCAGAACTTATAATTCCTTGACCAATAAAGATTATTCCATTTTCAGCACCGGTTAAATGGAGCAATAATCTTTTTAGATCATCTTTATCAATGCCAGCAATGCCATTTTTTGGAATACTGTCTGCTGCACAACACTCTTCTTTTAAAACCCGAATTAAATCAATATCCTTTCCTGGTTCTATCTGAAGTGCTACATCTCGTACCCCCATTACTCCAAAAGAAGCAGTTTTAACTGGGTCTATGGCTATTAGAGTTTTGATTTCTCGACCAGTCATTCTAAACTTACCACGTGAAAAAAGGGTCTTATTTAATAAGCGTGGTATTGATTCTGCTGCATTCGCTCCCCATAATATTAACAGATCTGCCTTATTTATAATTTCTGCAATTGTTGTTAGCGTTATTCCCGTTTCTTTTGAAATATTCAAGATTTTCCCTTGACAAATTATAGAATTAGAATCTATAAAGCCATTAATGGTTCTTGCAAGCTCAATGCCTTTTAATTGAGCTTCACAACTTACAGTCGAAAAACCATACAAAAGAGGTTTAGAGGAGTTTTTAATAAGATTAATGGCTTTTTCTATGGCTTCATCCAATGATGCTTTCTCTAATTCACCATTTTTTCTAATTAGAGGATTCAAGATACGATTCTTTGCCGTTAACTGGTCAAATCTTTCCTTTCCTTTCAAACAGGCTCCCATGACCTCATCAATGTATAATCCATCACTTTTAATGATAATATCATCACATAAAAGTGAACAACCTGAGCATGTAACGCGGTCACTAACCATTTTTTTTGACACTTCTTAAATCAAAATTAATAATAAATTAATAATCATACATAATCAATTTTTATAGCTTCACGAGGACAATACGTCTCGCAAACTCTACATTCTCTTTCTCTACCTTCCGCTTCAATCCTTCGACAATGCATTATGGCTAAAAGTTCACATTTTCCACCCTTGACTTGAAAGAGTTGATGTTTTTCGGGGGGATAATCTGGAGCTTTACCACTTAAGGTAGGAGGGCAATATCTCGCATTAACTGGGCATATAGTCACGCAAATACCACATCCATCACATAATTCTGTATCTACATCGATCTTAAGCTCCTTTTCTTTTCCCTCTTCAGCACCTATTAAATCCTTTAAAGCATCATAATTTTTTTTATACTTAGATTCTAAAAGTGGAGTACAATCATCAATTTTTACCTTTCCCTGCAATAAATCTAATGCAAAAGCCATACACGTTGGCTTTCCGCACTTTTTGCAATTAGTTTTAGGTAAAAATTTATAGAGCTCCATAAAATTACTTACTGGAATTCAACAACACCTTCAAAAATTAATTTTTCTTCACATTTCAGTAATGAAGAATATTCTGAGATTTATTAATTTCTTTAGTTTATGTATTATAAATTTCTCGCCGTAAGAATTATAATTATTAAAGAAAACTCAAAAAACATCATAATTTATTAACGATAGGGTTAAAGCAATTGATTTGTTTCACAAATTAAATAATAATAAAATAAATGCTTCTATGTTAAAAATAAGGTGATTGAATAAATGTCAGAAGATCAGATTCCAGATATTAATTTAAAAGACATGATGTTAGACGAACGTACTAAAAACATTCAAAAGAATATGAAAAAGATAAAACATAAGATTGTTGTCATTTCGGGGAAGGGTGGAGTAGGGAAAACTACTGTAGCGATTAATCTTGCTATGAGTTTAGCTAGTATTGGATTGAGAGTAGGAATTCTTGATGTCGATATTACGGGTCCAAACGTAATAAAAATGTTGGGAATTAGCCCGGAACTGAAACCTAGAGTAGACAGTGATGCAAAAAAATTCTATCCTATTAATGGCCCTCTAAAACTTAAAGTTATGAGTATGGCATTTTTAACACTAACTCCTGATGACCCAGTAATTTGGAGAGGTCCTATGAAAATGAGTGTTGTAAGACAGTTTTTAGGAGATGCTGAATGGGGTGAACTCGATTACCTAATATGTGATTTACCTCCTGGAACATCTGATGAAACTTTAGATATTTTACAATTAATACCCGATGAGAATGTTGTAATCGTTACTACTCCTCAAGAAGTTGCTTTAATGGATGCGAGAAAATCTATCAAAATGTCTATGGTGATGGAAAGAAAAATCCTTGGTATAATAGAGAATATGTCTGGTTTTAATTGTCCTCATTGTGGAGAATACATTGATTTATATCCTCCTGGTGGTGCAGAAAAAGCTAGTAAAGATTTCAATATTCCATTATTAGGAAAAATCCCTTTTGAAACTGAAGTTAGTCAACAAGGTGATCAAGGATTACCGTTTATTCTAAAGTATCCTGAAAGTAAATCAGCTAAAGCTTTTAAAGAGACTGTCAAAAAAATCAGAGAAGTTTTAGAAAAATAATAAAATAATTTTTTTTCTTAATAATAACTTAATTTATTGTATGTGACACCATCACGAATCTATAAAATAGTATAAACTTGATAATCGGGTTAAATACCTATTTTCCAGATAATATATACTATTATTATAATTAGATATTAGATGATTTTATTAAACAAGAAGATCAATAGTTACTTAGAGTATTTATTAAATATATAATAGGGATAATTATTACTGAGAGTTATAAGTTCCTTAAAGGGATAGTTATCTGTTTAGAGACAGGAGAATATCTCCTTGATCTTATTATAGATACAAAAATTAATCCAGTTTTACTGTCTTCGTTTGTTGGAGCATTAGGATTATTTGGAGAAAACTTAGGGAAAATTGAAGAGATTAACATAAAAGGTCTCGATGTAGAAATGATTATTGTGTACAAATATAATCTAATCTTCGTTGCGATTCTTGATAAAGGGTCTGTAAAATATGATATAAGAGCAGAAGCAGAAAAATCTTTGGACATGTTCTATTCATTATATCGTAAGGAAATCGATGAAAATTGTAATGAGGTTAGTCAATTTGCATCATTTAAAAATATATTATTTACACAAATTGAACAATACTTTAATAGAATTAAGGATTCACAAAAAGGACCCGAAAGAGACTTTGGGTTTTTTAGTGATGCGATTAAAAAATTAAGAACTAATTCAACTAATTAAAATCCCTGTTCCTTCTTTTTAAATATTAGATCTCCTATTTTTACCCCAAAAATTCGTTCCATTAAATTACATTTAGCTTTTAATAAATAATATACATCTTTTTGGGGAATTTCTATACCATAAAGACTTTCAAAATTACCTTGCCCCTTAGATAATACAATAGTGTTCTTGTTATAGAAATATTTTTTAAATTCTTCTGATACATCTGATAAAATTATTCCTGGAGCATTATTTGATTCAATTACATAAACTAATTTTGTTAGATTAATAAACTTCGCATCTTCAATAGTAGCATCATTAATTATAGGACTAGATCTCACGGAATAGATTATCACTAGGTTTGGATAATATTTTTTAAGAATAGTGATTAAAATTTTATCGAAAACAATCTCACCGGCGTTATCTCCTAATATTAATAGTCGTTTTGAATTTTTTAAAGATTGTTGGAATTTTCCATAATCATTAATAACCAAATTTTCGATTTTAAAATTTTCTAAGTCAGAAATAATGTTCATATCATGTTGGCTTGCAAAATCTATAGTATTTCCAAGTGCAGATGCTATAATAGCTTTAAATATAGGATCTTCTGCTTTTTCGACTATATTTAAAACATCATCGAAGTAATTTAATACGAGACGATTATATTCAATTTTAAGATCATGATAAGGATCTTTATCCTCTAATAGCTCTGCGATAATATCATAAGTCACTTTTCCAAGAAGAGGAGCTGCAACCTCACTTATATTAAAGTTTAAAAGATATTTCATGAGTTTTTTCTGTGCAGTTACAATAACTTCACGATCGATATTAGGATTTAACAATTCGAATGCTTTTAACACTTGATTAAAAAGACATCCAACACATTCAGGTTCTAGTTTCATGTTTATTTTTCCTATAATTTTAAGGCGAGTTTGGCTTTTTAATTTTAGATTGGGTAATAAATCTTACTTTTTTTATTATAATTTTGTATAATCTTTCTATATAAAATGAAAAATTACAAGATAGATCTTTTAAATACTTAAATATTTAATAAATAATCAATTATTTACAAAAAATTGGTTAAAAATATGTCAGAAACTAAACAAAAATTTAATTTAAAGCAAACCACTTTTATTGGATTAGCATTTTTTACAACTGGTATAGCTTGGTCAATGTTCAATACACAGGTTAATATTACTCTATTTGAGTATCTAGGATCTTACGCTCTTGTAGGCGCGTGGATGGCAATGGACAATATTATTGGAGTTTTTATACAACCTATTATGGGTACAGTTTCAGATAATACACGAACAAGACTTGGTCGGCGGATGCCCTATTTGATTGTTGGAATTCCTCTTGCAGCTATATTCTTTGTTATGATTTCAACCATTAATTCTGCCCAAGATCCTTTATGGCTTTTACTCATATGGATGTTCTTTTTTAATATAAGCATGGCATCCTATAGATCACAAGCAGTAGCACTTATGCCAGACTTCGTAGAACCTGTAAATCGAACTAAAGGAAACGCTGTTATCAACTTCATGGGTGGAATCGGAGCGTTGATTGCATACCTCTTTAATAAATTCCTCGTACCGATTAGTTTATTTCTAGCATTTTTTGCGGTTGCAATTATTATGGCTGCCTCTTTAATTGTCTTACTATTCACAATAAGAGAGAAGGAATCTTATAGTTATAAACTAATTCTAGAAAGGGAGGAAGTAGAAGGGCAAAAAATTATAGATAAAAAAGATAGACCTAATCTAATCGAAAGTTTTAAAGACATCTTATCAGAAGAGGATAAATCTACACTATTTATGCTTTTAGCAATTTTTTCTTGGTTTGTCGGATATCAAGCGTTAGAAGCTCTTTTTACAGTTTATGGTATGGATGTATTGGGTTTATCGCGTGGTGATGCAGGTTTCATGTTGATGTATGTAGCTATTGCCTTTCTTCTTTCAGCACTTCCCGCTGGGATACTGGGTTCAAAGATAGGTAGAAGACTCACAATCAAAATCGGTTTAGTCCTCTTTATTAGTGCACTAATAATTGGCTTTTTAGTCCAAACAGTTACAGTAATTACAATAATCTTATTTGTAGCAGGTATTGGTTGGGGATTTATTAATATCAATTCAATCGTTATAGTATGGCAGATGGCTCCTACAAGCAAAAAGATTGGAACTTATACAGGTGTATATTATTTCTTTAGTTTTATGGCGGCAATATTAGGACCATTTATGGTAGGTTCATTAATAGATATGCTTGGTAATTATACTTTATTTCTAGTAAGCTCATTCTTCTTTATTGCTGCTTTGATTTTTATGTTCTTAGTTAAAAGAGGAGAAGCAGAACTGACTGAAGAAGAAAGAATCGCTAAAGAAAAAGCAATCCAAGAACTATAACTATAAAAATTCTTTTTTTTTTTTATTTTAGAAGGATTTGAAACACTTAAAATGCAAACTTTAAAGGTCTATTTCAATTTTGATATTTTCGATGTTCTCAGGAACTCCTTTAGTTGTTTTTAAATAGCCCTGAATTATATTCGACAGCATCTCTTGCATGAAATCCTTTAACGGAATTTTCCTTTCATTTACCGATAATAATACTTTTACCATAAATACCTCAAAATTAACCTATATATTAAAATTTTATATTATAGTGTATAAGAATTAATTAAAAAAATAAATTTTAATCTTAAAAGGAGCTAGAACTTTTTATGGAAGATAAATCATTTTTCTCTAAGGTAGAAAAAAATTTTCTTATTAATTTAAGAGTAGCTCGAATTGCTACAATCAATTCTGAAGATGATTTTCCTCATATAGTCCCAATTTGTTTTGTTTTCTATGACCATTTATTTTTCACATCATTACGCAAAACTAGTAAACGATTACGTAATCTTGATAAAAATAGTAAAGTTTCAATACTTTTTGATGAATATGAGGAAAAGAATGGGCAATGGGTTATTTTACGAGGCATGCTCGTAAAAATGGATTTTAAATTATTGAACAATAAAGGGCAATCTGAAGGTTTTATGAAAGGATGGATTAAACTCATTGAAAAATATCCCCAGTATAAAACATGGGCTCGCGAAGATCTAAGTCCAACCGATCCGGACTTGCGAAGAATTATGCAGATGAAACCGATTGATAAAATTTCATGGGGTTTTTCTTAAAATTAATTTTTTTTATTCCGAAACCTGGGCAAGGTAGGTCTACTTGCTACTTGCATTTATTAGCAAGGGTCATTCCACTAGGATTTTATATTAAAATTATTGAGAATAGATACGATTGGTCAAGACTACAATCAACAAGATAATTTATCACTGAATTTATAATTTGAGGAGGAAATATAAAACTCAATCATCCACAACCTCCATCAGGTATGTCATTATTCACCGCATTGAGGAATAGTATGGTTACAATTGTGATTATTGCTACTAGGCTAATTATACTAAAAAGAATTATAATTAATTTTTTGAAATTTATGCTCCTTCTTAGATTTAACTTAGTTTCACTCATTTTCATATATTATAATTAAATCTATTTATTTTTTATTAGTGATTTCTACTTAAAAATTTTAACTTAGTTTTTAATTCTTTTCAAACTCTTTTAAGAGCTTTTTCCTTCTTTATGTTTAAAAATAGTGTATATTCCCACTACTAGCGTAAAAATCACAAAGAAAATCCATAATATTTGGGCTTGAAGTACTAATCCTGGAAGTACATCAGGGGGAGGAAAAAGTTCTCTTAAAATCTCTATAATCTGAACTATAAGCTTCATTAGAATTATAAATAATGCTACTGTATCAGCTCTAAAGATTTTAAGTTTTTCTTTTATGTAATCTACTCTTTCATAAATAGATCCAATTATGTATAAAAATAAAAGAAAATCAATAAAAAATGCTAGAATATCATAGCCCACAGTATCAAGAAAAATAAATTCGGACCAAAGGTCAACAATTAGATAGAGAACATAAAAGAAAGTTAACACATTAAAAAAAGAAATATATGCCGCAAACTTTTTCGTAAATAATAATCTAATAAAGGCAATTCCTGATAATACTAATCCAATCAAGAATAGATTAAAAAAGACTCTTGCTAAACTTTGAACACCTGGATTAGGGAAACTCACAAAAAATCTAATATTTAAAGAGGTAAACCACCAACTCAGAAGGAAAAAAATAACAAATTCTATTATCCGTGTTAATATTCTGGAACCTTTTTTTCTATAGAAGTAATCATCAGCTTTCGTAGATGTATCCATACAGAATTTAAAAGCAAAAAAAGCGGTAACCACAATATTAGCAATATAACAAAATATTGAAAAAAGCCAAATAATCCTTCCAAAAATCAAAATAACAGGTATTGTTAAAATTGCTGATATAATTATGATTATTATCCCCATTTTTTCAAGAGGTATAATAAAGGATATAATGAATAAAATAAATGTAAATGCAGCCAAAAACCCAAGAAATATTAAAAAATAACTACTGAATGCAATATTTGAAAACACATCAAATATGATAGTGAATAAAAACCAAGAAGCGATAAAAAGAATAACAAATAAAATTCTCTTTTTCGACAGATTCTTTAAACCAGAAATAAATCTCATATAAAATTCGCAAAGATGTGTTTGATATAAAACATGTTAATATACAATATATTAATTAATTTTGTCACATAACCTCTAATAAATTCACCTTTTTGTATCATAATGATAGAAGTCTCGCTGAGCGATTTTTAAAAAATTAAAAGAATATTTTTATCTAAAAGCTAATTCTTAAACATATAAAATTATTATTGTGTGTTAAAAATGTCTGAAAAGCAAAAGGTTAGAAATCGTTGGATTGTTGTTATAGGAGCTATTCTTATCCAACTGGCACTAGGTACAATATATTCATGGGGAACACTTACTGTATTTATTAGTCCTTATTTAAATGAAGTGAAAGAATTAACGGTGTATATTTTTGGAGTAGGATTATTGTCTTTTGCAATAACAATGATTTTTGCAGGTCAATTACAGCAAAAATATGGTCCAAGAAATGTTGCCATACTTGGAGGAGTTCTATTGGGGATTGGTGTTATACTATCATCGTTGATGACTACTTTTGTAGGATTATTAATTACATATGGTATTATTTTTGGAGCAGGAATTGGATTTGGGTATGTTTGTCCAATAGCTTCAGCAAGTAAATGGTTTCCAGATAAAAAGGGATTTATAAATGGTATCGCTGTTGCGGGATTCGGTGCGGGGTCATTTATCTTTAATTATATAATAAAAGCACTTGCTAATCCAACAGGACTAGAAACTGACCATCCTAATTTTGTATCAACTATATCTCCAAATATCCCCATAATGTTCGTTGTACTTGGGATTATATATTTAATTCTAATTATCGGAGGCGCAATGACATTGAGCAACCCTCCAGAAGGATGGAAGCCTGAAGGATGGATTCCTCCAGCGCCATCGGAAGAAAGTGGAATCTCTGGACTTGATTTTGAAAGACGTCAAACAATAAAATTGCCACAATTTTGGATGCTTTGGGCCACTTTTGTATTAAGTGCAATTTCAGGA
>Ga0307380_10003569_pt1 | contig 21408 bp, 16 predicted proteins | sample UN3MG_FD_202239 | JGI IMG/M metagenome (GOLD analysis project Ga0307380, IMG submission 202239) | Soil microbial communities from Risofladan, Vaasa, Finland - UN-3 | ecosystem: Environmental > Terrestrial > Soil > Coastal area > Acid sulfate soil | place: Finland: Risofladan, Vaasa | collected... | reverse complement strand
TTTCGCCCCGATCTCGATCGCTCGGCGAACGTCCTTGGCCTGCAGATCAAGACGTTGGGGATTTGCATTAATCTCTAGAATTGTGCCAGTATCGGCTGCCCGCTGGATAAGTACTTCCATCTCCACATCAGCGCCTGGCCTATCGGGAATCAACCGGCCCGTTGGATGGGCAATCATATCGACATGTGGATTATTAACGGCGCCAAGGAGCCGCTCCATGATCTGCTCTCTGGGTTGTCGTAAACCAACATGGAGGCTGGCAATGACAAAGTCCAACGCGGCCAATATCTCGTCTGGGAAATCAAGCTCACCATTGGCGCGAATTTCCATCTCCGTCCCATGCAGAATTCGAAAATTTGGACCAAACTCTCTATCGAGGGCTCGAATTTCTGCAGCCTGATCCCGCAGCCGTTCGATAGTCAGACCATTCGCAATGCCCAGGCTGGCCGAATGATCGGCGATGACAATGTGACTCAAGCCTCTTCGACTGGCTGCCTCAGCCATCTCTTTGATCGTCATTTTCCCATCGGACCAGGTGGAGTGCATATGCAAATCGCTGCGGATGTCCTCCATCTGCACCAGGGTCGGTAATTCTCCCTTTAGAGCAGCTTCTATTTCGCCCTTATCTTCGCGCATGGGTGGCGGTATATATGGCAGCCCAAGTGTCTCGTAAACGGCTTCCTCAGTAGCGCAGAGGATATCTGCCTGGCCGTCCTGAGGCGTAAACGAATACTCATTTAGGCTTAATCCTTGTTTAATTGCCAGTTCCCTGAGCCGAACATTGTGTGACTTGCTTCCGGTAAAGTAGGATAACGAGGTACCCCAGCGGGCTGCCGGTAACACACGTAAATCAACTTGAAGACCATTGATGAGGTTAACACTACTCTTTGTCGGACCCCTTCCCAGGACTGTTTCGACATTTTCCATTGCACAAAAGAATTCCATTATTGGCTCTGCGTCATCGGCCGCGACCAAAATGTCGATATCCCCGATTGATTCTCTCATTCGGCGAAGGGAACCTGCCACATCCACCCGCTCTACACCGGCCAGATCCCTCAACTGCTCCACTATTAGATTGGCCACCGGCCAGGCAACGCCAAGAGGGGTCCGGCTATCACCATGGCGGACCAATGCTTCGACCCCGGCAATAATTCGTGCTTCTGATTTTGCACCCATCCCCGGCAACTGCCGCAGGCCGCCTTCTTGGGCTGCCTTGGAAAGCTGGTCCAGATCCGTGATACCCAGCGAATCATAAATCTGTTTCACACGCTTGGGTCCTAGCCCTTCCACCTTCAGCATCTCCACTAATTTGGGCGGGATCTGTTCGGCCAGGCGATCGTAAAAAGCCAAACGATTATTAGTCAACATCTCTTCAATCTTCTCGGCTAACGTCGCGCCAATCCCCGGAATTGAGGTTAGGTTGCCTTCAGCCATAATCGCATTTAGATCCCTGTTTAACTCGCGGATATTTTCAGCCGCACGGCGATAGGCTATGATACGATGGATTTGATCACCCCGGATCGCCAGCATGTCGGCCACTGTTTCAAAGGTCTCTGCAATCTCGCGATTATTCATCCACCTGATTATACCTTAGCTAGCAGAAATTTGAACTTCAGGATCTTGCCGGGGATGGGTTAATCCACGCTCCGTATATGGTTAACCCGAATTTTTCGCGATAGAACCCAATTGATCGGACCAATCCCCACCCTGTTTCCTGGGATAAGATAAACAAGCTCCCATTAATTCAGAAGCATTTATCGATGATCTCTTGCCACTAAATTGTTATCCAGGACACATGACTATTGCACTACCCCCTGACCCATGCTACCATTAGCCTCGCGCTAATGGCGCGGAGAAGTTCCACTTTTATTTACCTTACTCAGATATAGGAGAAGAGAAGATGAAGAAGAAACGCCTTATGCTCATCGTTGGTCTTCTGACATTAGGCTTCCTTTTGGCAGCCTGTGGTAGTTCGGCCGATGACCCCACCGAGGTTCCGGCTGCCGAGCCGACCGAAGTACCGGCCGAGGAACCGACTGCGGTGCCGGCCGAAGAGCCGACCGCAGAACCCGTGGAGGAGCCGACTGCAGAGCCGGTGGAAGAACCAATGGCCTTCGAGCCAATGGTCATCACCGCTGATAATTGTGATTACGGTGGTCTGTTTAAAGAAATCGCCGCTGTGGACGAAAACACGGTTCAGTTCACCATGTGTGTATCAGACCCGGCCTTCCCCTCAAAGGCAGCCTTCACGGCCTATGGTATACAGCCCGCTGAGCACCTGGAGATGACTGGCGGTAGCCCGCTCGATAACCCCATCGGCACCGGTCCCTATAAACTCGACACATGGAACCGTGGTGACAGCGTGATCATGTCGCGCTTCGAAGAATATTGGGGGGAGCCGGCCATTGCCGATACGCTGGTATTCCGTTGGGCTACAGAAGGCGCTGCCCGTCTTTTGGATCTTCAGTCAGGTAACGTAGATGGTATCGACAATCCGACTCCGGATGATTTCGACACCATCGCCAATGATCCGAATCTGCAACTGAAGGTGCGTCCCGCGCTGAATATCATGTACATTGGTATGAATAACGTCTTTCCGCCCTTTGATAACGAGTTAGTTCGACAGGCAGTTGCCCAGTGCATCGACCGTGATCGCATCGTCGACAACTTCTACCCGGCTGGTTCAGAAGTGGCCTCCCACTTCTCACCCTGCGCCATACCCAACGCTTGTGTTGGTGACTCGTGGTATGAATTCAACCCGGATGCAGGCAAAGCCCTATTAGCCGAAGCCGGATTCCCAGATGGCTTCGATACGGTTTTCAATTTTCGCGACGTAGCCCGAAGTTACGTGGCAGAACCTGCACCAATCATTGTGGACATACAGAGTCAGTTGGCAGAGAACTGCAATATTAATGCGGAAATCGAAGTGATGGAATCTGGCGCCTTTCTCGCAGCATCCGACGCCGGTCAATTGGAAGGTTTACATCTACTTGGTTGGGGCGCAGATTATCCTGATCAGACGAATTTCCTTGATTACCACTTCGGCGCCGGGGCGACGGATCAATTCGGCGATAAGTTTGACGATATTACAACTGCTTTGACCGCGGCCGCTGCATTAGGAAATGATGCCGAACGTGAGCCATTCTATGTCGAAGCCAACAATGCGATCAAGACCCATGTTCCCATGGTGCCAATCTCCCATGGTGGTTCAGCCACGGCTTACCAGGCTGACGTCGATGGTGCTCACTCCAGCCCGTTAGGTAACGAGTACTTCGCGGTAATGGATCCCGGTGGGCGTGACACGTTCGTCTGGATGCAGAACGCCGAACCTATCAGCCTGTACTGTGGCGATGAAACCGACGGCGAATCGCTCCGGGCATGTGAACAGATCGTTCAAGCCCTACTTACTTACGAAATCGGTGCAACTGCTGTTGAGCCGGCGCTGGCTACTTCATGTGATCCCAACGAAGACTTGACCGTCTGGACCTGCCACCTCCGAGAAGGGGTACTTTTCCATGACGGTTCAACCCTCGATGCGAATGATGTCGTCGTCTCTTACGGAATTCAGTGGGATGCGGCTAATCCACTCCATGTCGGTAACACAGGCCAATTCGCCTATTGGGGCGCCCTTTGGGGTGGCTTCCTAAACGCTGAAGAGTAATCTTTAGCTAGCTAGTCTCATAAAAGTCACACGGGATGGTTTGTATGGTAACAAGCCATCCCGTCGTGTTATTTTGTTTTCTCGTATTGGTAGTTGACTGTCTCGTCATCATAATAATTCAATGATTCAATTCTCGATCCGACGCGTTCTTTCGGCCATTCCGGTGGTTTTTGGTGTGCTATTGGTAACTTTTTTCCTAGTGCGTGCCATACCTGGCGACCCATGTACCGCGATACTGGGTGAAAGAGCAACGCCGGAGATTTGCGAACGTTTTTTTGCCGAAAAAGGTTTGGACAAGCCAATTCCTATACAGTTCGGCATCTATCTTAAAGATCTTGCCCAAGGCGATTTTGGCGAATCAATACGCTTCAAACGACCTATCACAACCATTCTAATCGAACGTCTTCCTCTAACTGTAGAATTAGGCCTCCTGGCCGTCACCTTTGCCATTATTATCGGCATACCCCTGGGCATAATATCGGCGCTCAAGAGAAATTCAGCCACTGACGTCGTCACCATGGTGATTGCCAATATTGGCGTTTCCATGCCGGTTTTTTGGCTTGGTCTCATGCTGGCCTATGTATTTGCCTTGTTGCTGAAGGATACACCGCTTCAGCTCCCCCCTACCGGTCGTTTATCGGCCGGGGTCATTCCCATTCCCTTTTATGAAGTATATGGCTGGGAGGTCCCTGCGAGTGGTATCAAATATCTTGTTTTGACCTTTATCTCAAATATGTACATCGTGAACGGTATCCTGGGCTTTGATTGGTCCACTGCTTGGGATGCAGTGCGCCATATGATTCTGCCGGCCATAGCCCTGGGCACCATCTCCATGGCCATTATCGCGCGGATGACTCGTTCCGCCATGCTGGAAGTACTGGGACAGGATTACATTCGCACGGCCAAGGCCAAGGGCTTGAGGCATAGAAAAGTTGTACTGAAACATGCCTGGCGTAACGCCTTGCTTCCAGTAGTCACTATCATCGGTCTACAACTTGGGTTGATATTGAGCGGCGCTGTATTGACCGAGACTGTTTTTGGTTTGGCGGGTGTCGGCCGAACCATGTTTGAAGCCATTACTGCTCGAGATTTTCCGATCATACAGGGTTTTGTCATCGTCATAGCGATAGGCTTTGTTATGCTTAACTTGTTGGTGGATCTCTCATACGGCTTTCTTGATCCGCGTGTTAGACTTGATTAAATCTCTAAGTAACTAGCTAAAATGTCATCCGTCACCGAACTCCCCGTCGACACCATTGACGATCCGTTAGAAGGCACAATTGGCAACTTTAAATCGAATAGTCTTTGGCGTCTGACTCTGCGGAGGTTCTTCAGGCAAAAATCGGCAATTATCGGTGGAGTGATTCTGATAATACTGGTTTTCGGTGCCGTATTTGCTGATTTTGTAGCTCCCTATAGTCCGACTGAAGATTTTATTGGCGAGCCCAATACATCCAGAAGGGATCCCCCATGCATCCATTTGTTAGGCTGCCCAGAGGAAAAACCCCAGCATATTATGGGTCTCGACGGCAATGCCCGGGATGTCTTCAGCCGTATTATCTATGGAGCCCGAATATCGCTAACTGTTGGATTCGTGGTCGTTGGCTTCGCCATCATCACTGGAACCGTTTTGGGTTCGGTTGCAGGATACTCAGGGGGTTGGTTAGGGAATATCATCATGCGTATATTGGATGTGGTTTTGGCCTTTCCATTCCTGATCCTGGCTATTGCCATTGTTAGTGTTTTGGGGCCAGGTCTTACAAATGCGATGTTAGCCATCGCCATCGTATCCATCCCGGCCTATGCTCGAGTTGTACGATCCAGTGTTCTGTATGTTCGAGAACAGTCCTATGTTGAGGCCTCTCGAGCACTTGGGGCCAGCCATAGACAGATACTCATGGGTCGGATCCTGCCTAATTCGCTGCCCCCCCTCATCGTCATTGGCACCTTAGGCATCGCGACCGCCATATTGGATACGGCCGCATTATCCTTTATCGGCCTCGGCGCTCAACCTCCCCAACCCGAGTGGGGTTCCATGTTAGCCAGCGAGCGCAACCAGGTCTTTAGCGCGCCTCATCTCGTCTTTTTCCCGGGCCTGGCCATCATGCTCACGGTTCTCGCCTTTAATCTGTTGGGTGATGGGCTCAGGGATGCGCTGGACCCACGGCTTGCTCAAGCCGGCTTCGATCCCGAATAGCACAATTTCCCCCTCCCTATCCCTGATACGATTCGTGGTGAAATATCGCGGATTATCGTACTGTTTGCCCAACGATTGGAGCGGAGAATTTCCGCGTACGTATGGTTGGCCAAAACAGTTACGCCAAAAAGCGAGCGCTCATGCGCCTTGGTACTTCGCCCCAACAAGTTGCCGATGATGGGCAGAGGTTTAGCCCTGCTCATTCGCGCTTTTCATCGCTTTCCAATCAGAGCGATTTCAACCCTAATATTATTCCGATTCTGGCAGTAAATCTCCCGAATACGGCTCTACTTCGGTAGCCTCGGGCCCCTTATTGCGCTCTTCGACATCATAGAGCACCCATTGGCCCTCTTCCAGCTCGAGCGGATCACTAATGGAACTGGATTTGTGAAAGAAAATATCCTCACCACCACCGCGCGATATAAATCCATAGCCACGGGAAGGGTTATACCATTTCAATGTACCCAGGTACTTGCCGCTTAGTGGCTCAATCTGAATACTCTTGGGCTCATTGACTTCCTGAGGTTTTGGTTTTTCAACCGGCCTACTGGTTTGAACGCTCGCGACAGGCTCTTCTCCTAACTCCTTGAGGTATTCGGGTTCAAGAGGTAATCCGGCCTTGTGCAATCTTCGTTTCATGGAAACTGTAAAAACGAACTTATTCCCCTGTTCGTCCTCGGCCCATGTATCACTAAAATTCATATCTTTTTCTCCTTACCGCTTCTTAGTCAATAGTATTCGTCTCGCCTGACATTTCGGGTCGCATCCGCAGAGCCACAACACCGGTTACCCGGTTGTTTTCCCCTAAACGGATGATGGGTCGCGGTTTAATGGGTCGATTGCCGGTTACGGCCGAACCTAATTTTATCTGTCTTGCCGAACCTGAGGCTGTCTTTATAATTAAATCAGATTTTGGATAGCCGACCACCACCGAAACAACCTCTGTGGCTTCCTCTGGTAGGCGGAGATTGATGACGCCCTGACCATAGCGCCCTTGGCGGGGATATGCACTAAGAGGCGTCGTTTTGGCCAGTCCATTATCTGTAATACTCCATAAATAGCCTTCCTCGCTGAAAATATCCAAGCCCACAAGGCCATCGGTATCGTTTTCCATCTTAATACCCATGACCCCACCGGCCGGCAAGCCCATCGGCCGGACTTCTTGTTCTGTGAAGCGAATAGTCTGGCCAGATGCCGTCGACAAAATAACCTCATTTTCGCCGCTTGTCAATTGCGCCCATCCCAGGGCGTCATCGTCCGGCACATTTATAACCACAAAAGGATTGCTCGTTATGCCTGGAAGATCTTCCAGGCGAATTCGTTTAATTACACCACCAAGGGTCGCTAAAACAAGATATCCAGAGAAATCGGCCGGTCGAATAATGGCCGCAGGCACGTGATGTCTTTTCGTCAGACCGGTCAGACTGGCCCAATGGGTTCCTTCCCCAAAAGTTCTGGCTTGTGGTAACTGGTATACAGGCAAACTCACTGCCTGGCCATCGGCCGAAAAAAGATAGAGAATATCTTGGGTATTGGCCTGGAGAAATATTGCCGGTAATTCAGCCGGCTTTGCCGGCACCGCGGCCATATCCGGGGTTGTAGTACGGGCGATGGTGCCATCCTCCCCTGCCAGCACCCAACACATTTGATCTGGTAGGAGGTCGGCGGCCGTGACTTCTGCTCGTTCACCACTTTCATCCAGGATCTGCGTCCGGCGAACATCTCCATATAGATCTTTCATCCGGAGAAGCTCTTCCTTTACCGCCAATCGCTGAAGGTCCGGCCGGGCTAAAAGGCGTTCCAGGTTCTTTATCAACCCAATCTTGTCTTTATATTCATCCTGCAACTTACGTCGTTCCAGGTTGGCCAGCCGCCGTAAGGGCATATCTAAGACCGCCTGGGCTTGAACTTCGGAAAGCTTAAACTCTTTCTGAAGATTGCTCCTGGCGCTCTCCACCGTCCTGGAACGTCTGATGGTCTTAATTACCGCATCCAACTGGTCCAGCGCCAGCAACAGACCTACCAGGATATGAGCCCGCTCCCTCGCTTTAGCAAGTTCATGCTCGCTGCGGCGCTGAATCACTTCCAGGCGGTGCTCAAGATAGATCCTGAGCGCTTGTTTCAAGGTAATTACTCGAGGTTCGCCATTGACCAGCGCCACCATGATGATGCTGAATGTCGATTGCATAGGAGTCAGACGGAATAGATCAAGCAGGACTTTCTCCGGTTCAACATTGCGCGTCGTTTCCAGGATGATCCGCATTCCGTTACGATCCGACTCATCTCGTAGATCTGTTAATCCTTCGATTCTTCCATCGCGATGCAAGTCGGCGATTCGAGATAACAAATTGGTTTTATTTGTTTGATAGGGCAGCTCAGTGACGACAATACGCGACTTATTCCGTTCCATATGCTCAATGTGGGCCTTGGCACGAACGACCACGCGTCCCCGGCCGGTCGCGTACGCATTGGCAATCGCATCAAGCGGGCTGTCATCCGGATTGCCCCGATAGCGGTAAATCAGGGCGCCCGTCGGAAAATCGGGTCCCCTGATAAAACCCATCAGATCGGCGATCGATATCTCTTCAAGTTTCTCCCAGCGATCCAGTAAAAAAGCCAGCGCATCAACGATTTCCCCTAGATTGTGTGGCGGTACGCTTGTGGACATGCCAACGGCAATACCTGAGGATCCATTCAACAATAGATTGGGCATGGCAGATGGTAGGACGGCCGGCTCCTTCAGCGTGTCATCAAAATTACCGACATAGTCGATAGTATCCAGCTCAATATCTTGAAGCAGATCGTAACCCATAGGCGTCATACGTACTTCTGTGTAACGCATAGCCGCGGCCGCGTCCCCGTCGATGGAACCAAAGTTCCCTTGGCCATCCACCAGCGGGTAGCGCATAGAGAAATCCTGGGCCATTCGAACCATGGCGTCATATACCGACTGGTCCCCATGAGGATGATACTTTCCCAGCACCTCGCCAACGACCCGGGCTGATTTCTTATGGCTGCTGTTTGGCCCCATGCGCATGTCGAACATGGCATATAAAATCCTGCGCTGAACCGGTTTCAGGCCATCACGGGCATCGGGAAGCGCCCGCGATACGATGACGCTCATAGCATAACTCAGGTATGAGTCGCGCATCTCAGTATCGATATTTATTTGTTTGACTAGTCCAACCTCAGCAGTCGTCATTCGTCTTTTCGCTTTTCTAGATGATATCGACTCGCCAGGGCACATAGCTAGTCGAACAGAATATTAGAACAAGCTTTCTATAAACCGGTGTCAACTATAGGCGATTTGAAGGGGGCTGTCAAACAGAAACGGCTCGTGATTTCCAACAGGGTCTAAAGCTAGTACGAGATTGATTTTCTCTCCTACCAATCATCGGGAGATTCGATGAAGACCTGGTTGCCGTCAAGCTTAACCTGGTAGGTCGGTATCGGAACGACTGCTGGCATTGATAATACGCTCCCGTCGCGAAGATCGAATCGGGCGCCATGCCGAGGACATTCAATAGAGCAGCCCTCAATATCACCTTCACCTACAGGTCCGCCATCGTGAGTGCAGACATCTTCAATACAGTAGAAATCTCCCCCAATATTAAAAAGCACTACTGAGACAGCATCAAAATCAATCAATTTTCTGGCGCCTGGTGGCACTTCATCCCGCATTGCTACCGGAACAAATTCACTCATCACTATCCCGACGCAAATCTTCCGGCGCCGGCATCCCATAAGCGCCTGCCTTTAAAACTTTTAAAGAGAGCAGAGCACATTTAACTCGAGTCATGCTAAGTTGGATGCCGAGTAGCTCTAATAACTGTTCCTTGGAAAAAGCTTTCACTTCCTCCAGACTCATTCCCCGAATTTCTTCGGTAAGCAACGACGCAGAGGCCTGGCTAATGGCGCAGCCATGCCCCTGCCACCTAACCTCTTCAATGCGATTCTGGGTATCCAATCGGACCGAAATTTCGATCACATCTCCACAAAGTGGATTATCTTCTTCATAGACAAAATCCGCTGGCTCGGCCCGCCCGAAATTCAGTGGATTTTCATACAAGTCAATTATCTGTTCGCGGTATATACTCTCTTCCACAAGCAGTTCCGTCCTACGTTACATACTCAATAATAAAAAAATTCTGTCAATCAACAAATGTACTATGATTGTTATCTATTGTCATGTTCCCAGGCGAAAAACTTTCCGAACTCGATGTAGGCTGGCAACAAGTTGATCAATGTCATCCGGGCGAGTATAGAGGTAAAAACTTGCCCTGGCACTTGCCGGTAGTTTGAGTTTGGTATGCAGAGGCATGGCACAATGATGACCGGCTCGTATGGCGATACCGTCCTGATCAAGTACCTGTGAAATGTCGTGGGGGTGAATCCCCTTCACCGTAAAAGCGGCAACACCACCTCTCTGGGAAACGGGTGGGCCTAACAACTTTAATCCATTAATTTCGCTCAATGCTTCTAAGGCATAACCGGTGATAAATTGCTCGTGAGCGTGGATATTTTCCATACCCACATCGTCTAAATAGTTCACCGCTGCCCCAAGCCCAATCGCCTCGGCGATACTCGGGGTGCCCGCCTCGAACTTCCAGGGCAGTTCATTCCAGGATGATCCTTCAAGGGTAACTCGAAGGATCATGTCCCCGCCACCCAGGAATGGCGGCATCTCTTCCAATAAAGTTCGCTTGCCATAGAGAATACCGATACCTGTAGGTCCACACATTTTGTGACCAGAAAACGCCAGAAAATCACAATCAAGATCCTGGACGTCCACAGCCAGGTGAGGCACGCTCTGTGCTGCATCTACAAGCGCGATCGCTCCAGCCGCGTGAGCGGCCGTCACTAATTCTTTTGTCGGGTTAATTGTTCCGAACACATTTGACATAGCCGAGAAAGCTACGATCTTGGTGCGATCAGTCAACAAGCTGGGTAAATCTGTTAAATCGAGAAGCCCACTTTCATTGAAAGGTATATAGCGAATCACTGATCCTTTCTCCTGGGCAAGAAGTTGCCAGGGAACAATATTCGAATGATGCTCCATCTCAGTTAGGAGTATTTCATCCCCGGGCTTGAGATTTGTTCGCCCCCATGATTGGGCTACCAGATTGATGGCTTCGGTCGTGTTTCGTACAAAAATAATCGTGGCCGGCTCCGGCGCGTTAACAAAGCGTCCGATCAGCTCGCGTGCGCCTTCATATCCGGCCGTAGCCTCCTCACTTAAACGATGAATGCCCCGATGAACATTGGCGTTAGAAGTGCGGTAATAATCATCCATCGCCTTGATTACCGCGACCGGCTTTTGAGACGTCGCGGCACTATCCAGGTATACCAAAGGGACGTCTGGATAGGCATCCGTCTTTAGAATTGGAAAATCAGTAAGGATTGAATTAGGATCTAACATCATAAACCATCACAATTTAACACTAATTAGATCATCTCGACAACAGGTTTCTGGTCTAAATATCAACCCAAACCTGACGCCAAAAGCAAAGAGCACGGTCAACCGTGCCCTTTGAGAAGTAAACCATTTATCCAGAATGCCGATTCCGTTCAGCCGACCTTTTCCAATATTCGAGAAGCGATTCTTTCTTTCACGCCATCTACAGGAATTCGCTCCATCACCGGCGTGAAGAAACCCTCGACGACCATTTGCACGGCCGTCTCTCTTGGTATGCCCCGGCTCATCAAATAGAAAACTTCTAGGGGGTCAATTTGGCCTATCGTGGAAGCATGGGTACAGCGGACATCGTCGGCTTCAATCTCGAGTCCGGGAATGGAATCGGCTCGGGCTGTTTTGGCCAATAACAGATTCCGATTCGCCTGGAATCCATCGATTCGTTGTGCGTGAGGTAGCGCTTTAATCATACCTTGCCATACCGAACGTGCATTATCTTTTAGGGCGCCTTTGTATAACAGGTCGCTAACACTATCAGGTGCGTTGTGATTTTGCTGAGTATCCAAATCGAAATGCTGTCTTTTGTCGCCCAGAAACAATCCGGACATGCGTGCCCACGAACCACGGCCATCAAGCTCTACAGTCTGAAAGGCTTTCGTCAGCCGGCTTCCCATGACACTGATAACCCAATCCAATTTGGCGTCGCGCCCAATTCTCGCCCGTTCATGATTAATCTGCCATAAGTTCATGCCAAAATCTTGAAGAGATACATACGTTAGGCTGGCCTCATCTCCAACAATCAATTCCACGACACCATTATGTAAAGCTGGTATTTGTGTTGTTTCAGAGGCGTACTCATCGATCAACAAGGCCTCTGCTCCCTGCTCCAAGACTATCAGTGTATGCGTATACGTTTTTCCGCCAACCGACCACAAGGCACTATGTAAGGGTGCGGCCGCCTTGACGCCTCTGGGCACGTACAAGAAAGTGCCCCCACGCCAGAAAGCACCGTGAAGTGCGGCAAATTTCCCTTCTTCGATTGGCACGGCTTGAGTCATAAAGTATTGGCGAACAAGATCCCCATGATCACGTATGGCCGCCTCCATGTCGCAGAAGATCACACCCTGGCTTGATAATTCATCTCCCAGTTCATACCGGGTTGTTATGCCATCAACTTGAAGCAGACTTCCGCCGGTTTTATCTTGCGTGAGTTGCTCACCCAGATAGGCAGGAACAACAACGCCGGAACTGTTGCCGTTCAGCGATGGTCCAATCTCGTCAAGTTTTAGTCTGCGTAAATCTGTCCGCCTCCAGGCTTCATCTTCGGTCGTAGGCGATGGCATAGCCTGGTAGGCCTCCCAGGCGCGCAAACGAAACTCACGCATCCACGCAGGTTCATCATATTTGTTTGACAATTCTTCTACAGCTTCGCGAGAATAGGTGGTCATCTGTCCCTCATCAAAGAACCCGGCCGCTAACCGGTCTCCAATTATCTTTATTTCAACGCTACTAGCTCACCATCATAAGCTCAGAAAATTAAACTTTGATATGGTTTCCATAGCAGATTCATCAAATCTAACCGATGGACCCTTCCATCTGGAGTTGAATAAGGCGATTCATTTCAACGGCATATTCCATAGGCAACTCTTTGACGAGAGGCTCTATGAAACCATTCACGATCATCGTACTGGCCATCTCCTCGGTTAATCCTCGACTCATCATGTAGAATAGCTGTTCCTCGCCGATTTTACTCACAGAAGCCTCATGGCCAATCGTGACATCCTCTTCATCGATTTCTATGTAAGGGTAAGTATCTGAACGACTCTTATCATCAAGCAACAAGGCGTCACAAACCACATTCGAACGAGATCCCGAGGCTCCTTCATGGACTTTTAATAGGCCACGGTAGGAAGCCCGACCCCCGGATTTGCTCAGCGATTTAGAGATAATGCGGCTGGTGGTGTTGGGCGCCATATGAACAACTTTGCCTCCGGCATCTTGATGCTGTCCGGCTCCCGCAAAGGCAATCGATAGAATTTCTCCGTGAGCGCCAGGCTCCATCAGGTAAACTGCTGGATATTTCATCGTCACCTTTGAGCCGAGATTTCCGTCTACCCATTCCATGGTGGCATCCCGATAGGCCATCGCCCTCTTGGTTACCAAATTATAGACATTATTGGACCAGTTCTGAATCGTCGTATAGCGGCAGCGTCCGCCTTTCTTAACCACAATCTCTACTACGGCCGAATGTAAGGAATCAGAAGAATAGACAGGGGCAGTGCAACCCTCGACATAATGAACGTAAGCTCCTTCATCAATGACTATCAACGTGCGCTCAAATTGGCCCACATTCTTGGCATTTATTCGGAAGTAGGCCTGTAAGGGCATTTCAACATGAACACCCGGAGGCACATATATAAAACTACCGCCAGACCAGACCGCCGTATTCAACGCGGCGAATTTGTTGTCATTGTGAGGAATAATTGTTCCAAAGTATTCTTTTACGATCTCAGGATACTGGGCCAAGCCATCATCCATTCCCAGGAAGATAACCCCCTGTTGGACCAACACTTCCTTTATCTTGTGGTAAACCACTTCTGATTCATATTGCGCTGCGACACCCGATAAAAACTTTTGTTCAGCTTCAGGGATACCCAATTTATTGAACGTATCTTTGATGTATGGAGGGATGTCTTCCCAATTATCACCTTGCCGATCCGACGGTTTGATATAGTAAAAAATATTATTGAAGTCAATGTCCGAGAGATCTGCCCCCCAATTTGGCATGGGTCGCTCAAGGAAATGATGATAGGCCTTTAGCCGATTTTCGAGCATCCACTCTGGTTCACCCTTGCTTTTGGATATGTAGCGGACTAACTCTTCGTTATGTCCCCTCTCCGCTTTGAATATGTAGTCCTCAGTGTCGGAAAAACCATATTTCTCCGCATACTGGACGTTGACACCTTCGGCAATATCGCGCTCGCTTAATTCTCGCTCGGCTAGAGATCCCATCAATTAACCTCCTCTGCTGAACCATATTTCTCCCGAAGCCAATCGTAGCCACTATCTTCCAAAAGAAGGGCTAGCTCTGGACCACCACTCTCAACAATTCGCCCAGCAAGCATTACGTGAACGTAATCCGGTTCTATGTAGTTAAGAATGCGTTGATAATGCGTAATTACCAACATGCCCATGCCGATTGAGTCATGGAGTTCTCTGGCGCCCTCTGAAACTATCCGCAAGGCATCGATATCCAAGCCTGAATCAGTCTCATCTAAAATTGCGATCTTCGGTTCCAAAGTTGCCATTTGGAGAATTTCAGCCCGCTTTTTCTCTCCGCCTGAAAATCCGTCATTCAGATATCGTCCGGCGAATTTATGGTCCATCCCTAGTGAATCCATTTTATCGATTAACAGACGGCGAAATTCCGGGATAGGCATTCCCTTGTCGTCCGAATTGTCGGCCCGTAGGCGGGCATTGATTGATTGTCGAAGGAAATTTGCCACGGTAATACCTGGCACGGTAACCGGATATTGAAATGCCAAAAACAAACCGGCTCGCGACCGCTCATCCGTTGCCATATCCATAAGATCCAATCCGTCGAAAATCACCTCTCCGGCCGTTACCTTATAGCTAGGGTGGCCGGCCAGCGCATAAGCAAGCGTACTCTTACCCGAACCGTTTGGACCCATAAGAGCATGGATCTCCCCTTGTTTAACCAGCAGGTCGATTCCTTTTAGAATCTCCTGATCAGCGACAGTTACGTGAAGGTTCCTAATTTCAAGTGCGGTTGTCATCTAGTCCATTTTCTCCTTTACAGGTAGCCAATTATCCAATATTTCAGCAAAGCTACCGGCAGCCAACGTTTCGTTTGTAAGATCAATTCCCTATAGGGGGAGACGTCGACGATTTAATATGGCCAAGTATAACATAGCCCTGGATCAGCGTCAATATTTATTATAATTATAATAATAATAGGGTAATTGACAGGCTCGCTTACACATGGTAGAATTACAGTGGAAATTATGGGGATTGTACCGTGAATATTGCAACCGACAACAGCAGGATAAGCACTCGGGAAATCATCCTGGATGCCATCAAGCAAGCCAATGAGGCAACTGTGGATGATTTGGCCCTGGCAGCCGATGTTTCCCCTGTCACCGTTCGCCACCATCTGAATTCTTTGCAGGCTGAAGGCTTGTTGAAGGCACGCAGCATTCGCAGGAAAGTTGGTCGCCCGTATTACATCTATCGCCTAAGTGATAAAGGCCATGAACTATTTCCCCAAAGGTATTTACGTCTAAGTAGTATGTTGCTTGACGAGCTGAAAGACCGCTTTCCCAAAGAGGTGGTCACTGAGCTGTTTAATAGTGTTGTTGACCGTATTGTTCAAGAGCATCGGGTTCATTTTGAAGGGTTGACTTTCGAGGATAGGTTGGACTACCTCGTCAGGCTTCTGGCCGATGAAGGGTTCTTGGCTACCTGGGAAATTACCGATGAAGGGTACCAAATAACGGAATATAGCTGCCCATACTATTCGGTAGGTCGAAAACACAGTGAAGTTTGTGGATTCGATAAGCAGCTCATGATTGCTGTTCTTGATTCCCCGATCAGCCAAGAATCGTGCGTGCTTAATGGTGATTCTTCCTGCCAATTTACCCTACTATTACCCGGTGCTATTGCTTGATTTACCTCGATTGATAATCATGAGGAAATTTTCATGGTCGTAAGTAAAGAAGAAGAAATATTAGAAGCGTTACGCACCGTCATTGACCCAGAGATCGGTCTAAATGTTGTCGAATTGGGACTTATCCGCGAGATGGAACTGGATGAAAGCAACACAAAGATTACGATGATTCTCACCACCCCTTTCTGCCCATATGGTCCGGCAATGATTGAACAAGTCCGAACCACTGTAAGCCAGGTTTCCAGCGAAAATGTCATCGTTGAACTGGGGACTGAACTATGGGATCCCTCGATGATGGAAGAAGGCGCTGGTGGTGATTGGGGCTTGTTCTGAAACAATCCACTTCATATGCTGCCGATTAAAGACCCTCCAGGCGAGGGTCTTTTTGATGCACCTGATTCGGTGTAGGCGATGACCCAAACAACAATCCATAATTTGCACGATCTGACCCGTCCTGAGATCGTTTCACTGCTGGACTCCTGGGGATATAGCGAATATCACGCCAGAGTTCTTTGGGACCAGTTGTATAGAGAGTTAGCCGGTGGCTTTGAAGCAATACCTATTCTCCGAGATGATCTCAGAAAGCATCTATATCAAAGCGCGTCTTTGACAACCCTACAAGTTACCGACGAAGTTCAAAGTGTCGATGGTCTGGCCACAAAATATCTTTTCTCGTTAAACGATGGTGAAACAGTTGAGTCTGTCTTGATGCATTATGCAAAAAGAGCAACCGCATGTATTAGCACACAAGTAGGTTGTGCGATGGGCTGCGTTTTCTGCGCCACCGGTCAAATGGGTTTTATTCGCCATTTATGGCCGGGCGAGATTGTGGGGCAGCTATTGCATATTGCTCGCCAATTAGATTCGCGTGGCGAACGATTGCGTAACGTTGTATTGATGGGTATGGGTGAACCTTTGCACAATTATACAGCCACAATGAAGGCGATTGATATCATCACTGAACATCACGGGTTGAGCATCGGACCGCGATACATTACGCTTAGCACGGTCGGTATCCCATCTATGATCCGTCGTATTGCCGACGAAAACCGGCTGTTCAACCTTGCCGTTAGCCTGCATGCGGCAACCGATGACGAGAGGAACCAATTGGTGCCAACTGGCAAGAAATGGCCTTTGATTGAAATTATTGATGCTTGCCGCTATTACATTGATAAACTTGACCGCCGTGTGTTTTTTGAATGGGCTCTCATCGAGGGAAAGAATGACAGTCCACAACACGCTCATACTGTTGGCAGATTACTTCAGAATTTGAACGCCCATGTCAATCTAATTCCCCTCAACCTTACTCATGGATATGGGGGTAATCCAAGTAATAAAGTCGCGGCAGGCACATTTCAAGCCATTTTGGCTGATTACGGTCTTCCCAGCACCATTAGACAACGCCGGGGAATTGATATCAATGCCGGCTGCGGCCAACTTCGAGCCGATAAAGAACGCTTACTACCTTAACGAAGCACTACTTCAGTCCAGGACTGAATCCATTCCTCACGCTTGGCATCAATTATATCCGGATCGATAGTGCCTAACTCTTCCGGGACTGAAGCCCAATCGATAAATACTTTAGGCAAGATAGCATTTTGATTGACAGGGAAGACAAACATGTTTAGCGGGATGTCTTCCTGAAATACTTTACCAATCATAAAATCAATAAATTTCTCAGCGTTCTGACGTTGCGATGTCCCTTTGCTAATCCCGACAAACTCCACCTGCCTGAAACACGTTCCTGGTTCAGTAATGCTGCCTGATGGGGGCTCATCAATCGGGGGATTGGCAAAAACAATTTCGGCCGTGGGGCTGCTGGCATAAGAAACGACCAACGGCCTGCTACCATCGCTTACAGCACTAAAATACCCATAGTAGGCAGCTTCCCAACCATCGACCACCATAACCCCGTTTTCCCGCAATGCTGCCCAATAGTCAAGATAGGTATAATTGCCATCCGTACCAAATTCAACGATCGTTGCCAGCAGAAATGCCAGCCCCGGACTGGAAGTTGCCGGATTCTCAACCACCAGTAGGTTCTTATATTCAGGCAAGGTCAAGTCCAACAATGAATCAGGTAGCTCAATTGCTCGCTCCTCAAACCACAACCGGTCATAGTTCAAACAAACATCCCCGTAGTCAACCGGGGTCAAATGGTAGGTCTGATCGAGAATCAAACCTTCGGGCACTTCCGCCAACAAGGGTGATTCATATTCTTCAAAAATCCCTTCGGCAAGTGCTCGGCTCATGAAGGTATTGTCAAGCCCAAAGAATAGATCCGCCAGGGGATCCTGCTTTGAGAGAATCGCCTGGTTTAGAGCAGCGCCCGCATCACCGGCCGGCAGCAAGACAATACGCACATTGTTGGTCTTTTCGAACTCTGCCAGAACCTCTTCACTTATGGCAAAACTATCGTGACTCATGATAACGAGTTCGTCGGGCTTTGACTTACCAACGCTTCCCGCAATATCCTGGTCATCTCCCATATCTGCTGGCGCCGCCGGCGTTCCGATAGAACAGCCAATCAATAACAAAGCCAATAATAAATATCCAACAAGAGAGTTCAACATCTTTTCACCTACAAAGTTGCACATTCTATTAAGACTCAGCTACCGGTCTGTATCAGGCAGGTTGTCCCCACAGAACCCTGATTACAATCGTTGATGAGTTGGGATATGGACACAGAGCAATCTTCCTGATTCGAGAGTAACCGTTGCTGTCTTGGCAGTCATGACGTTGCTGATCCCACGAGCAGGTCCAAATGGTAACTTCTCGTCAATTAACTCCCATTTCAGTCCGGTGGTCCTTCTGATATGAGCTCCCTCACCGAAAGGTATGAGGGATAACGTATCCCCAATCGAGCCATCGATCTGGCTTTCGACGCTTATCAGCCACGCTCTCTGATCGGGTTCCACGAGTTCAATGTGTCGGCCACTGAAAGCGGGATGGGCTAGCAAAAATATGTTGCCCATAGTCTGGTCCAACCGGCCCCCTAAAGAGCCAAATATTTTTATATCACCCTCGTGATGATTGATGGCATATAACAAAGCTAATTCAAGATCGGTTTCATCCTTAAGCTCTGAATGTGAGATTATCAATGCACCGCTTGAGGATAGCTGTTCCAGTAATTCCTTTGCGATAGAGTCAAAATCACCGATGACAATGTCTGGCTCAATGCCTAGATCAGCAACGTGTTTCGCGCCACCGTCAGCAGCGATTATTAAACAATCATCCTTTAAAAGGGGTCGAACCCAATCCAGATTACCCATCAGCCCGTTGGCAAATATCAGAATGGTCATCTCAATTCATTTACCCATCTTGCTTTACAATCAATTAACAAACAAAAACAGCCATCCCGATTCCGGGTGGCTGCGAGTTGTCATGTGCGATGACTTTTGAGCATTTCCTACGCCGGCATTACCCGGTTCAGGTTCGCAGGTCAGTGGCGAATGAAACCACTCTCTCAGCCGGACTCGCTCCAGCTCCCTGTCTCTGTTCTATAGCTTCGTATTATAGCATAGGTCAAATCTGCCCAACTGTCATCCTAACCATTTTGATAGTCAGAGTGAATGCCAACTTTTACGGTAATCGTCCTCTAAACCTGCCGCTATTTTATCAGGCTCTTCGCTCCGGCTGGGTTGTAAACCGCAACCATTAGAAATACCGACGTCAACTTTGCGAATTACATCTTCTACCTTATCATTTGACGCGAATATGAACCAAAACTCACCAAAAAATGGTTTCTTTCATGAACTTTCATTAGAGCTACGCCAGATTGGGCGAATGGTTCGCGACTACCTGTCAAGTGGGCGAGTAGGCGTTCGAAACAAGATCCGCCAGCTTCGTCGCCTGCAAATAGATTACATTGTTTTACCGATTAGTGGACCTTTACCCGAGCGTGCCAGCCCGCCGAGGGGGTTTCTCCACCGACGTCTGCCTCTCCCCCCAGAACCTCTCAGTCTTGAGATATTGAATCGTCGGTTAGAGCGGATTGCCGCTGCAGGAAATGTCAAAGGAGTTATCTTCGTTCTTCAAGATCTCCCCGGGGGAATAGCTAGGCTTGAGAATTTACGAAGATCAATGGAACGGCTGAAAGCTGCGGGCAAAGAATGCGTGGTTTATACCCCTCATTTAGATATTCGCCATTACTTCGTTGCCACAGCAGCAGACCGAATAATCACACCACCTAGTGTTACCTTTAACGTTCTGGGTCTAAGTGCAGAGGCTATCTTCCTCAAAGACGCCCTGACTAAAATTGGTATCTACGTCGATGTGTTCCAGGTCTCTCCATACAAAGGGGCGTTCGATACCTTCGGCCAGGCCTCAATTACACCTGAACAGGAGGAACAACTCAATTGGATTCTCGATGAAAACTTCGCCATTATCGTCAATGCGATAGCCCGAGGACGGTCTCTAGAGGAGAATGAAGTCCGGGAACTCATCGATTCGGCGCCGTTTCCTGCTCAAGAAGCCCTTGAAGCCGGCCTCGTCGATCATATTGCCTATGAAGATGAAATTGCTTTTGTATTAGGTGATTCATTCATGAAACGAGAATTGCAGCCGGTAAATGGAAATGGCGAAAACAGCCAATCTAGTAATAAATCACATCCCGAGAAGGCCAATATTGCCACCTGGCCTGCCGCATATAACATTCTCCTTGAAGAATGGCGGAAACCACTGAGTAAGTATATCGGCGTTATTTCCCTCGAGGGACAGATCGACATAGGACATAGCCGGCGAGCGCCTATAAAACTGCCTATTCCTCTGCCGATTTTTGGCGCTACTTCTGTAGGCGATGCGACCGTATCAAATTTGCTTCGGAGGGTAGAACGCGATCAGCGGATGGCAGCCCTTGTTGTTCATATTGATTCTGGTGGTGGATCTCCACTTGCTTCAGACTTAATTTGGCGTCAAATTCGAAGAATCGCTCAAAAAAAGCCAGTACTGGCCTACATGGGCAATGTTGCTGCATCCGGGGGCTATTATATCGCTGCCGCGGCCGAGCACATCATGAGTCAACCCGCAACGATCACGGGATCGATAGGCGTCGTCTCGCTTCGGGTCAATATGAAGGGTCTTTATGAGAAGATAAATGTCAATCGAATATCTTTAAGTCGTGGTCGGCGAGCATCACTCTATAATGAAATCAGGGATTTGTCTTCTGAAGATCATGACGTTTTAAACCGGCAATTGCATAATCTTTACAAGGAATTCAAACGGATTGTTGCAGCAGGTCGTGATATTCCCTATGAGGATCTTGACCCACTCTGCGAGGGGCGAATTTGGACCGGACGCCAGGCAAAGGAAAGGGGATTAGTAGATAGTTTTGGCGACCTGGTCGATGCGATTAAAAAGGCCGCTGAAATGGCAGGCTTACCGGTTAATGGAACGCACCAGATCCCTGTTGTGAATATTAATCAAACATCATCGGGATATGTATTGCCCGA
>Ga0307380_10003568_pt1 | contig 21412 bp, 12 predicted proteins | sample UN3MG_FD_202239 | JGI IMG/M metagenome (GOLD analysis project Ga0307380, IMG submission 202239) | Soil microbial communities from Risofladan, Vaasa, Finland - UN-3 | ecosystem: Environmental > Terrestrial > Soil > Coastal area > Acid sulfate soil | place: Finland: Risofladan, Vaasa | collected... | reverse complement strand
TCCCTGTGGATCCAGGAATTGTTGTACATGGCGCGGAGTTGAAGGCTGTTGAAGCGATCGACCGGCCAATCGCCGAACAACGGATAATCGAGGCGCCCTTCCCCATAGATCTGGCGGAAGCGGAGGCTCAGCGAGTGCTTGATCGTAGCTTCGACGCTCCGACTGGCGCCGCCCTGGATCTTCAGCCCCGCGTCGATCTGGAAACCCGCGCGCCCGTCGGGATAGATCAGTTCGGCCGACGCTTCCTTCTCCAGCGAGACGTTCGTCGTGTTCGAGTAGAGCCCGCTGCTGCCGAAGAAGTCCGCCATCGGCAGCACGATCGACATCGTGGGGATGTCGGTCAGTCCCTCGACGAACCGGTCGTGATACTGCCCGCTCATCGAGATGTTTTGATCCACGTCGTAGTCGGCGTTCGATTCGCCGCCCCAACGGGTCGGATAGTCGACCGGGCGGGTCTGCGTGGCCACGTGTTCGGGGAAGATGTACGTCTGCGTATCGACGTTGGTCGAGGTGTAGCCGGTCTTGTACGCGACGGCCCGCAGCATGGTCGTCGTGCCGATCGTGATCGGCCCGTCGTAAACTTGCCCGATGGTTTCGGTGGGTTTGCTGCCGTCGAGCGTGTAGCGGATCTCCGCCCCGGCCGTGCTGGTGGTGATCTCCACGTCGAACGCTTCGGTGCAGAAGCCCCGATCGACGCTGAAGTTGGTGTCCTTCACCCAACCCAGCGTGCCCGGCACGTTCGTGTTCCGCGGGGTGGGCGTGGTCATGTACTGCGGGTCGTCCAGATGGCTGGTGGCGACCAGCTCGGGCAGAATCAGGAAATCGCCGTCGCCCGCCGCCACGTTCAGCCCGTGGATGGCCAGCACGTTGGCCCCGGGCTTGAGCGCGAACAGCAGATGCTCGGTCACGTCGATCTCTTCGAAGACGACGGCCTGCGCATTCGGGTGCGCGGCCGTGGCCGCCGAGTTGTAAGCCGATTCCGCCGGGGCGTTGCGCTCGGCGATCTTCACGCCGTTGAGATAGGCTACGAACCCGTCGTCGTACTTCATGCGCAGCATCAGTTCGTCGAACTGCGACATGTCCGGCACGTCGAACTCGATCCGGCTCCATAGCGAGGCGTTCACGCCGTACATGGCGTTGCCGACGTCGATTTGGATGTCGCCGGCGAAGGGGTTCGGCTGGATCTGGCTGAAGCCGAGGCCGTGGCGAACCGCGGTGGTGAACGGCGTCGTCAGACCCGCGTTTTGCGTGCCCGGCGTCTCCGGCGCGATGGCCCAGTCCGCGGCCGTGTTTCCGTCCGAGGAACCCTGCCGCTGGAAGGACAAATTGCTCTGGATTCCCAACGGGTTGAAGGACGCGCCGGACCAGGCGTCGCCGATAGTGATCGGGAAGCCGTTGATCGTCACGTTCAGCGCGGCAAGATCGGCGGTCTGGTACTTCCAGGGAATGAAGTCGACGACGTTGCCCTGGTCGTCGAGGATCATGGCCCAATTGGGGCCGGTGCTTGCCCAGACGATGTCGGATCCCCACGTCGAATCGTTTCGGTGAAGGATCTCGCCGGGCTCCATCGAGTCGGGCAAGTGCCAGAGGATCGGATGCACGTCGTTGATCGGCGCGAGAAGCCCGTGGTTCAGCGCCACGACCCAGCCGGACGTGTCGACGGTCTTGTCGGAGACGTTCTGAATCTCAATGAAGTCGGTAATGGTCGTGCCGATCTCGGTGACGAGGATGCAGGCGGGCTCCTCCCTGCCGTTCCACGACGAATCGTCGAAATCCACGGCCGTCCAGGCGGTCCCCGAATCGGCATCGGCGGCGGTCGGCACGTGATAGCTGGCCGGATCGCCGGCCGCAACCAGCGTGTCCCAGCTCGTGCCCAGGTCGCTCAAGCCGAACGAGATATCGCCCGCCTGGCCGGGGTACTTCGGCGCGTACTCGTGGGCAATCGCCATCGAGAGGCCGTCTTCGTGGGTCAGCGCCAGGTACTCCCCATCGCCGTCGAGCTTGAAGTTGGTGTGGAAATGGCCGGCCGGGTCGACGTACGGGTCGAACGGCTCGCCCGGCTCGACGACCACCTCGCCGCGGCCTCCCGAGGCAAAGACCACCAGGTACCCGCCCGAATCGAGCGACACGTTCGGAAACGGCCACTTGGTCAGGTTGCCGGCGTTGTCGGTCAGATACCATCGGTCGAGATCGACCCGGGCGCCGGTCGGATTGTAGATTTCGATCCAGTCCGAGAAGTTGCCGTCGCCGTCGAGCAGCGTGGTGTCGTTGATGGCCATGAACTCGCTGATCAGCAGCGGTCCGCCTTGCAGCACGATCCTCGGCTCGAGCGGTTCGAAGTGCAGCCGGCCGGCGCAGGCGCATCTCGATCGGGTCTTGCCCGCCCTGCGACGAAGCAATCCCTTGACTGGCCCCAGGCCGAATCTGCTGCGTATCTTGCGCACCTGAAGCACTCCCTACATTTCTCTCCGCCTACTTCCCGGGTTGGACAGGTCGGGGTACGAACCGATACCGGGCAATGGAGGTCGAAGGACGAGTATTATCTGTTCCGTATGAGAAGCCACGCGATGGAATGCCCCCACCTACTCATTATGGGCAAATCCGCTGAAAACACAACAGAACTGGTGAGATTCGGCTTGGCTTGGGCGGTGGACGGGGGCGTTTTTTTCTCGGTTTCGCAGCCCAACGCAACCACGGGCGGATCTTAACGCCGCGCGAATTGACAGAACACGTTGAGCGACAACGCCTTACGTCAACAGACTGGATAGCCTCACCCATCGCCGTAAGACGTTTCATGATAGCGACTTGCGCCTTTTCTATCCAGTTTGCTCCGATTTCGCGTCTTCGGTCGGCAACAATCAATCGCGCCGGGTCACGGCTCAATCACTTCTAACGCGCCGCGTCGCCTTTCTTCTCGGGAGAAAAGTAGGGTGGGCACCGCCCACCGACAGCACGACGGACCATGACGCATAATGCGGTGGGCAATGCCCACCCTACTTCCCCTCGGCAGAAATCAGCGCCAAATCGTGCGACCCGTGGCAGTCGGTGCAGACGGGGCGGACCTTGGGACGCTCGGCCGGCTTCGCGCGGTCGCACGGGTCATGGCAGGTCTCGCAGAATCGGTCGACGTTCTCCCGCGTGAAAAGCTGGTCGGGCGGCACCTCGTTGTTCTCGTCCGCCGCGTGCGCGATGCTGCGGCCGTGACACTGCACGCAGGCGACCTTCTCCTTGTAGTGCAACGTGGGCACGACCTCGTCCTCCACGTCGATGTGACACATGCCGCAACCGCCCAGCGGATTCTCGGCCGGTGGATTCTCGGCCGGCGGCTCCGGGTCCGCGGGTTTGTCGGCGGGAGAATCCGACGTCTCCGCCTTCTCGCTCGCACCATCGGAAGACCGCGGCTCATCCTTGGCCGGCTCGGACGGCTGCGAGTCCGCCGGGCCGCTTTCCGCCGACGGTACACCGCCGACCCATACGGTGACCGTCGCACTATCGCGACACGAACAGACGACGCCCAACAACAACGCCGCCGGCACGCAGACACAGGCAAATCTTCGCCGCCTACGCATGAAGCCAACCTTTCTCCAGCCACGCGTGCTCCCCGGCCGACAGGCTCATGGCCGAGCACTGATCGAGCCGCTCGCGCGCGGCGGGCGTAAGCTCCGTCCACGAGGCGCTGAAGTTCTCCAGGACCTGGGCCACCGTATGCACTCCGCACGTGCAGCAGTCCACCCGCTCGTTCTCCAGCACGAAGCGGATCATGTCGCGCGGCAGACCCTTGTCGGCCCCTTCCAGGTCCTTCTTGTTCAACAGCGAGCCGCGAGCGAACGGCTTGATCGTCACGATGCCCATGTTTTTCTTCTTCGCCTCGGGCATGATCTCTTCGGCCGCGCGGTGCCGGATGTTGTAGGGCAGCGAGCAGACGTCGAAATAGTCGCCGAACTTCTCGAAGGCTTCCAGGAAGTACTTCGGCGTGAAGTGACAGCCGAAGCCCGTGTAGCGGATCTTGCCCTGTTTCTTCAGCTCCTCCAACGCCTCGATCGAATAGGACATGTCCCAGTAGCCGGTCAGCGGCGTGTCGTTCTCGGTGTTGCAGAGCATCAACACGTCGATGCAATCGGTCTGCCACAATTTCATCCGGCTCTCGGCCCAGTCCAAGACTTCCTGCTTGTCGTTTTCGTTCCCGTTCATCTTGTGGGAAACGCGAACGCTGATGACGGCCTCGTCGCGCCGTTTCAGCCGCTTCAGGGCTTCGCCGGGCGTGCCGGACTCTTCCAGCGCGGTGCAGGAATCGAGCCAGTTGACGCCCATGTCCAGGCCGACGCGGATCATCTCGGTGGCCTCGTCGACGTTCACCTGGCGGTATTCGCCGTTGCCGATGGGCACTCGCTTATAGGCCCAACTATGGCCGCCGAACCCGATCTCGGAAACCTTCAGGCCGGTCTTGCCCAACGTGCGGTACTTGATCTTGCCGGCGGGCACATCGGCAGGGGGCTCTTTCGCGTCGGCCAGCAAGGGTCCTGCCGCCCCGGCCGCGACCGCGCCCTGCCCGAGCTGTTTCAAAAAGCGACGTCGGGTCGGCGCGTCCGGGTTTTGCGGATGGTCAGCGTGCTCGGTCATTTCTTCGTCCTCCTGAGAAGCTACGGTTTTCTACAAGACCCAATCGGGTTCATCCGGAATTCGCGTGCTCGACCCCACGGCCGAAGTACCGGATACCGGATACCAGTATACTTCAGTCGGATGAACCGTGAACCCGTTCCACGTCGATGCCCTTGCGTCGCAGGCCGGCAATGGCCGCGGTCCGGGTTCAGTAGGTTCCGAAGTCCAAGGTGACCTTGAAAGGCACGGCCCGGACTTGGGCGACGGTTTCCGCCGTGGAAAGGACGGGCAGCGGCTCATCGGTCTGGGAGTCGACGAACGAAATGAAACCGTCGCCCAGGCTGCCACCGCTGGAGAGCACCCAGCGAACCGTGTGATCGCCCGCGGCGAGAGGAACACTGTACGTGGTGTTTCTTGTCCGATCGTCACCTACGGCCCCGAGTTCTCGCTCGTCGAGGTACAGTCGCAAAACGCCGCCGCTGGCAGAACCTCCTTTGTGCTGGATAGCTACGGTCATCTGCTTGGGGACGCGCAGCACGCCGGTCAAGGTGACGCGGACTTTGCGTCCGGTGACGTTCGCTTGAGCCAGCGCCGAATTGAGATCCTTTTCCAGGAAGGAAACGCCGGGCTGATAGCGAATCACCAAGCCGGCGTCGTTCTCGGCTTCGCCCTGCACCACGGCGCGTCCGATCATCCCCGGCACGTAGTCTTGTGCAGGCCCTGACGCAGGGTCGACCGGCGGTTCAGGTTTGGAAACCTGCTCCGGCGGTTGGAGAAGCAACTCGGGACACTCTTCGATCCGCTTCTCGACGCGCATCTTCGTCAGCCCTTGGAGCCCCGGCTTGGCTTGCCGGTACCAGTAACCTGCCCGGGAGCGGATGGCGTCCTTTTCGGGCCCATCCTGCATCGACTCGGTGGAGTCCCACCACCGATCGGCCAGGTCGATCCATTGGGAAGGTTCCGTCGGGGCAGCCAGGTCGGCCGCGGCCATGTTCTTCAACGTCGCGTCGCTGCCCTTGGCCAGGTGCGGCAGCCCGGCGGGCCAGTCTCCCTTGACGAAGCAGAGATACTTGCCCACGGCCAGGTTGGCCTCGGGATCGTCGGGCCGGGCCAGCAGCGTGGCGGAGGCGGGCTGGAGTTGCTCCCATGCGCCGGCCTTCTCGCGAACCTGCTTCTGCAACTCCACGGCCTGCTTGCGCAGCTCGACGTTCCTGAGCTTGATCGCCAGGTTCAGCGCGATCTCGATCAGTTCTTCGGCCACCTCGTAACGGTCCTCTTTCACGGCCGACTCGACCAATCCGAAGGCACTGTAGGCAATTCCCTGCTCCGTCCTCTCGTCGCGGACCGACCGGCTCAATTGCCCGAGGGTCTGCGACGCCAGCGCCCACTGGTCCACCTCGTACTCCAAGACCAGGGCGTTCATGGCGTCGCGGGCGACGATCGTCTCGCCGGCTTCGGCGGCCAGGTCGACGGCCTGGCGGAGCATGACGTAGCGGGCTACCGGGTCTTGCTTCATCTGTTGCGATTGCTTCAGCAGCAGCTTCGCCAGCGGCGATTTGCCCTCCGGCGTCTCTGCGGCGGCGTATTCCCCGGCGAAAATGCCGCGGATTTCCTGTTCCATCTTCTGCAGGTCGGCCGCCTCGGGCACGGGCGATTTCTTGACGGCGGCCGGCGGTGGCGTGGGCGGCAGCGTGTGATCTTGGTCAATCGGGTCCTTTGGCGGCGGTGGTCCGGGATCGGTGGTTTTCGGCGGGGGATCGTCTTTCGGGGGAGTTGTTTTCTCGGGCGGCGCTGCTGACGTCTTCAGAGGGGATTCCGGCGTCTGGTCCACCGACGCCGGCTGCTGGGCCGTCTTGGTGACGTTCTCGGCCGTCTGCCGGGGCTCCTCTTCGGCGATCCGGAACCTGTCGCCGGAAATCAACTCGCGGACCAGCAGAAACAGGACCACCAGGCCGCCGGCCAGAACGCCGAGGGTGAGCATCTGGAACCAAACGGGTCTTCGCCGCCGGAGGTATCGTTCCCTCTGGGTGGAAGCCGGACCGGAGACTTCGAACTGCCCGAACTCGGGGATTCCGGGCGGTTGGGCCGTTGTCTCCACCGGGAGAGCCGGGGGTCGCGGCGCCGCGGCCTTGGCTCGAGGTTTGGCAGGCGATTTCTGTTGGACAGCCGCCAGTTCGGCCTTCAGTTTCCCGTCGTAGTCGGCCTTCTTCTGCGGATGGAGCAGGACGATCTTGGCCGCGGCGATCTGGTTGAGCAGCTTCTGCGACTCGGCCGAGTGCTTGCCGGTCTGAAACGTGCGGACATGGGTCATCTGCCGATCGGCGGCCGACTCGATCACCTTCGCGTTGTCTTCCAACGGATCGATCCCCAGCAGCCGATAATGGTTCGGCGGCTGATCCTTCGGCGGAATCCCGAGCCATTGGTGGTACGGATCGAAGGAGTCTGACATCGTTCGGTCTAGCGGTCAGCGGTTGGTAGCGACCGCATTCATGCGGTCTGCTCTTCTTCCAGGTAGGGGTCCCGATGAACGGGTCACTACGAGCCTTTGGGACCCATTTCGGTTGGTGTCCATTATCCGGCAGCGGCCCGGTCAACGCAATATGGCGCAAAACTACCACCGCCGACGTGGGGGGGCGCCTTGGCCTGTTTTATGGGTGGCCGCCCGTATCCTCCGCCTTCTTCGTCTTGCTCCCACACGCCGCCTGATGTTACACTCCGACCCGGTACGTTCAGGAGGAACCCCGCGCAGGGAGGTGCCTGCGCCCCGCGCGATTCGGTCCGCCGCGCGACAAGGAGGTCGCCCTTGCTCTCTCGATGGCCAATTCGACTGAAGATGTCGATCGGGCTGGGCCTGTTGGTGCTGGTGGTGTCGATCCTCGCCAGCAGCGGCCTGTACACCATGTACGCCTACCGCGGCCTGGTGAAGAGTCTCTCGTGGCGCGTTCCCGAACTGGCCGTAGCCGCCCAACTCAGCCAACGGGTGAGCGATCTGCGGATCACGCTGAGCGAGCTGCACGGGCTGCGGACCTACACCTTTTCCGACGCGGAATGCAACGAAGTGCCGGTACGGATGTGGATGGTCCGCGACGAGTTCCGCTCTCAGCTCGATCAGTTCGAGGATACGCTGGCCCGCTATCGCCGCGAATTGGGCAATCCTACCCGTGGCGATCCGATCATGACGGACAACTGCCTCGAGCTGAAAACGGTCGAAGAGATCGAAGCCGCTCTTGCCCGCGTCCGAGAGGCCAACCGAAACGAACACTGGATGCTCGATCAGGTGGAGATCGGCCTGCTCGACACGGAGCTGGGGCGTATCCAGAAACTGGCCGGCGAACTGCCCAGTCATTTGCACGCCAGGCTGAGCGGATTCGCCGACGAGGTCCGCGGTCAATACCGCACGCTGATCGTCGGCACGTGGATCACCAGCCTATCGGCGGGGCTGGCGTTTGCCCTGTTCGTGCGGTTGTTTTGGCTGTGGATTCTGCAGCCGCTGCGGACGCTGATCCACGGATCGCGGAGGGTGGCCGCGGGAGATTTCGATTTCCGCATTCACCTCGAAACGAATGACGAGATGTCGGAGCTGGCCGAGGCGATGAACGACATGACGGCCCGATTCCAGGACGTCTGCGACGATCTGGACGCCCAGGTGCAGGAGCGGACCAAGCAGGTCGTTCGCAGCGAGCAACTCGCCAGCGTGGGTTTTCTGGCGGCCGGCGTGGCCCACGAAATCAACAACCCCCTGGCGTCGATCGCCATGTGCGCCGAGTCGCTTCAGAGCCGCATGGGAGAGGTGTTCGAACGTCCCGCGCGAAATGACCAGCCGGCTGCCGCGGACCAGCAACCCGTCGTCGACCACTACCTGCAAATGATTCAGGACGAGGCGTTCCGCTGCAAAAAAATCACCGAGCGGCTGCTCGACTTCTCGCGCATCGGGCCCGGGAAGCGGCAGAACGTGGACCTGGGCGAACTCGTCCGGGGCGTGGTCGACATGATCGGTCATCTGGGCAAGTACCAGCGGAACCGGATCGAGTTCGTCGAGCGCCGGCCGGCCGTCGCACCGGTCAACGCCCAGGAAATCAAGCAAGTGGTTCTCAATCTGTTGACCAACGCGCTGGACAGCCTCGACGACGAGGGCTCCGTGCGGATCGAGGTGCAAGCCCGCGGCGGCATGGCCGAGTTGACGTTCGCCGACGACGGCTGCGGCATCGAAGCCGACGTGCTGGAACACGTCTTCGAGCCGTTCTTCACGCGGCGACGGGCCGGACAAGGGACCGGACTGGGATTGTCGATCACGTACCGCATCGTCGCCGACCACGGCGGCAGCATCGATGCCCGAAGCGACGGGCCCGGCCGCGGCGCCACCTTCCGCGTGCGATTGCCGTTAAGCGAAACGGAAGAGGAAATCAAGAAACGGTTCCAGGCCGCGTAGACGAGGTCAAGAAGGAGACTGAAATCGGTACCAAGCCGCACGAACGATTGAAACTGTTGTTCGCCGACGACGAACGGTCGCTGCAGGAACTGATGCGGCTGGAGCTGCCGCGGATGGGCCACGAAGTGACCGTCTGTCCCGACGGAACCACGGCCGCCGCCGCCTTGGATCGCAATACCTACGACTGCATCCTCGTCGACCTCGATATGCCGGGCCTGGGCGGCATCGAGGTGATCGCCCGGGCGAAGCGGCTTGCGCCCGACACCGAGGCGATCGTGCTCACGGGCAAGTCGTCGCTGCAAACGGCCGTCGCCGCGCTGCGTCACGGGGCATTCGACTACCTGACCAAACCGTGCAAGCTGGTCGACCTCCAAGCCGTGCTCCGCCGCGTGGCGGAGAAACGCGAGTTGACGAACAAGTATCGGGCGCTGAAACAGCGACTCGACCGCCTGGAAGGCTCGCCGGACCTGATCGGCGATTCGGCCGCAATGCAGCAGGTCGAGCGGCTGATCGCCAAGGTGGCCCCGACCAACTCGACCGTCTTGATCCTCGGCGAGACGGGCACCGGCAAGGAACTGGTCGCCCGGGCGCTGCACGATCAGAGCCTGCGGGCCGAGATGCCGCTGGTGCCGATCAACTGCGGGGCGCTGCCGGAGAACCTGATCGAGAGCGAACTGTTCGGCCATCGCAAGGGGGCCTTCACCGGGGCGGAAGAGCATCGCACGGGCCTGTTCGAGGTGGCCAACGGGGGAACGCTCTTCCTGGACGAGATCGGCGAGTTGCCCAAGGCCATGCAGGCGAAGTTGCTGCGGTTCCTCGAAAGCGGCGAGATTCGGCGGGTGGGCGAGAACGAGTCGTTCACGTGCGACGTCCGGGTGATTTGTGCCACGAATCGGCAACTCGACGCGATGGTGGCGGAGGGCGAATTTCGCGAGGACTTGTGGTTTCGCGTCAACACGTTCGAGATCCCATTGCCGCCGTTGCGGGAGCGGCTCCACGACGTGCCGCTCCTGGCCCGACACCTGGCCGCCCGATTCGGCGCCTCGGCGCGTCCCGACGACGAAGTATTTACCCCAGAGGCCCTCGCGTCGCTTCAGCAGCACACCTGGCCGGGCAACGTTCGCGAGTTGGCCAACGTGATCGAGCACGCGATGATCCTCTGCGACCGCTTGCCGATCACGCCGGATGACCTGCCGCAGCGATTCGCCTCCCGCCGGGCTACGACGGTCGGATTCCGAAGCGGAACTCCCCGCACGCTCCGCGAGTTGGAGATGGAAGCGATCCACGATGCGTTGGATCGTCACGCCGGCAACAAACCCAAAGCGGCCGAAGAACTCGGCATCAGTCTGAAGACCCTCTACAACAAACTCAACCAGGCGACCACGCTCAGCAAATCCGCCTAAGCCGCTTGCGACCACTGACCACTGAAAACTGACCACTGAAAACTGACAACTGATAACTGACAACTGACAACCCCCCAGGACCCGCCCATGACTCGCAAAGCACTCATCACCGGCATCACCGGCCAGGACGGGGCCTACCTGGCCGAGTTCTTGATGGGCAAGGGCTACGAGGTCCACGGAATGGTCCGCCGCAGCAGTACGGATAGCTTCGAGCGGATCGCCCACCTTCAAGACCGGCTCGTGCTGCATCACGCCGATCTGCTCGATCAGTTGTCGATCGTCGCGTTGGTACGGGACGTGCGCCCGCAGGAGGTCTACAACCTGGCCGCGCAGAGTTTCGTGCCCACCAGTTGGCTCCAGCCGATGCTGACCGGCGAGTTCACGGCCTTGGGCGTCACGCGCGTGTTGGAAGCGATCCGGCTGGTCGACCGCGACATCCGTTTTTATCAGGCCAGCAGCAGCGAGATGTTCGGCCAGGTGCGGGAGGAACCGCAGACGGAAAATACGTCCTTCTGGCCCCGCAGCCCGTACGGCGTGGCCAAGGTGTACGGCCATTGGATCACAGTGAACTACCGGGAAAGCTACGATATCTTTGCCTGCTCGGGCATCCTCTTCAACCACGAATCGCCCTTCAGGGGGAAGGAATTCGTCACCCGAAAAATCACCGACGCGGTGGCCCGGATCAAGCTCGGCGTGCAGCAGAAGCTGAAGCTGGGCAACCTCGACGCCAAGCGGGACTGGGGATTCGCGGGCGACTACGTCCAGGCGATGTGGATGATGCTGCAACAGGACGCCCCGGACGACTACGTGGTGGCCACCGGCGAGGCGCATTCGGTCCGCGATTTCGTCGCGCTGGCGTTCGACCGCGTGGGACTCGATTGGCAGAAGTACGTCGAGACCGATCCGTCCCTGTTTCGCCCGGCCGAGGTCAATGTGTTGCGCGGCGACGCGACCAAAGCCCGCACGGTGTTGGGTTGGCAACCGAAAGTCAGTTTCCCCGAGTTGGTGCGGATGATGGTCGACGCGGACCTGGAGCGAGTAAAGAAGGAGCTACTGTAGCCATCTCGCTGGAGCGAGATGTAGCCAAGTCTCGCGGAGCGAGACGGCTACTTTGCGGTCTCACATTCCGCATGATTGCTACCTGACTCTCAACCCCCCTCCATGAGAACCCGTTTGCCGTTCGATCTTGCCACAGATGGCGTTACTTGCTAAATGACCGGCTCGGCCCGATCTATCCTTTTTCTAGGGAGACGATCATGCCTACAGAAACCAGTACTCTCGAAACCTCCTCCGAAATGGACCAGCGGTCTGTCATTACGGGCCCCTGCGACCGGTGGGTGGCGGCACGCGTGGGCGAAGAGCCCTGTCGCCTCCAACCGGCCGAGAAAGTCGAGCACGCAGCCATGCCGCGGAAGGCGTATCGGACGAAGCTGGCCGGCTGGGGCCGTTGCCCGGTGGTCGATGGCCTCGAGATCAAGTCGGAGGACCTCGAAAAGAGCACCGAAAACGCCAACCTCTGCCGCGGGCTGGGCCGGTCCTACGGCGATTCATCGCTGCCGGCGGGTGCGGAGGATACGGTCGCCAACACGACGCTCGCCGACCGGCTCCTTTCGTTCGACGTCGAGTCGGGCATCCTCAGGGCCGAGGCCGGGCTCTCGCTGCTGGAACTCAACCGCCTGCTGCTCCGCCGCGGATGGTTCACGCCCGTCTCGCCGGGGACCCAGTTCGTCACCCTCGGCGGCATGGTGGCCTCCGACGTGCACGGCAAGAACCACCACGTCGACGGCTGCTTCGGCCAGCACGTCCGCAGCCTGAAACTCCGCACGGCCGACGGCCGCATCATCGAGTGTTCCGACGCCCACGAGCCGGAACTCTTCCGGGCAACCCTCGGCGGCATGGGACTGACCGGCCATATCCTCGAAGTCGAGTTCCGGATGCACCGGATTCCCTCGCCGTGGATCTGGGGTGAAAGCGAAAGGATACCGAACCTCGACCGGATGATCGCCGGGCTGAAAGAGGCGGCCGGACAGTGGCCGATGACCGTCGGGTGGGTCGATTGCCTGGCACGCGGCAAGAGCCTCGGACGCGGCATCCTGATGAAGGGCCGTTGGGCCGAATCGCACGAAGCGCCCGACCGGCCGCCGAAGCTCAAACGCCGAAAACGCATCCCCTTCGAGTTTCCCGCCTTCGCGCTGGGCAAGGCGAGCATGAAGGCGTTCAACCTGCTCTACTACCACAAACACTTCCGGCGGGTCCGGCGCGGCATCGAACGCCCCGACGCCTTCTTCTATCCGCTCGACGCGATCGACGACTGGAACCTGGTCTACGGCCGCCGCGGCTTCACCCAGTATCAGTGCGTGCTCCCCCACGCCGAAGACAACGGCCCGGCGAGGCGGTTCCTCGACGCGTTCGTCTCCGGCGGCGGGATGGGATTCCTCTGCGTGATCAAGGACTGCGGACCGGAGGGCAAGGGCATGCTCTCGTTCCCCCGGCCGGGCATCTCGATCGCCATGGATTTTCCCGTCCACCGCCGAAAGACCCAGCCGCTGGTCGATCGGCTCAACGAGCGGGTGATCGCCGAAGGGGGACGCATCTACCTGACCAAGGACGCCTTCACCCGGCCGGAGCATTTCCGCGCGATGGAGCCGCGGCTGGACGCCTTCAACGCAGTCCGCCGGAAATGGGACCCGCAGGGCAGACTCCGCAGCGCCCAGTCGGTTCGCTTGTTGGGAGATGAAAAATGAAAGCCGTTTTGCTGGGCGCGACGAAAGGGATGGGTCGGGCGTTGGCGCGGCTGTTGGCCGAGCGCGGCGAGCGGCTCTTTCTCTTGGAACACGTGCCGGAAGAACTCGATCGGACCGCCCGGGACCTGGAAATCCGCGGTGCCGACCCTCCGGTGAACTGGGCCGTTTGCGATTTGCTTAAACCGGAGACCTTCGCCCCGGCCCTGGACGCGGCCGAGAAGGAACTCGGTGGATTCGACACGGTGATCGTCACGGCCGGGTTGTTCGGCACGCAGGAGGAGCTGGAAGCGGATCGCGAGTTCGCCGCCCGGCTGTTGGCGGCCGACTTCACGAACACGGTGCTGTTCTGCGAAGAGGCCCGAACGCGACTCTTGGCCGCCGGCGGGGGGACGCTCTGCGTGTTCAGTTCCGTGGCCGGGGAGCGCGGCCGCAAGCCGGTGATCCTTTACGGCTCGGCCAAGGCGGGGCTTTCGCGCTACCTGGAAGGGCTCGACCACAAGTTCCGCGCCGAGGGGCTGAAGACGGTGTGCGTCAAGCCGGGTTTCGTCAAGACGGGCATGACCGCCGGATTGGACCCGCCGCCCTTTGCCGGCGAGCCGGGCGACGTCGCCCGGCGGGTGTTGCGGGCGATCGAGCGGGGCCGGCCGGAGGTTTACGTTCCCCCGGCGTGGCGCTACGTGATGTGCGTGATCCGCAACCTGCCGCGGTTCGTGATGCGGAGGATCAAGTTCTGAGGCCGCGTGGAGAGAGAAAGGAGAGGCTGTGATAACAACGTTTAGCGGGCGGGCTTGCCCGCCGTTCGATTGCGGCCGCAGTCCGTGCTGGACAAGGGTTTCCATGTTGAGATTCCGTATTCGAATAATGGTTGATGCGTGAGGACATGGCATGAGCATTACCGGCAAATCGCATGTAGAGCACGTTCACGGAAAGACGCAAACGGCCGCGAGTCTTTTGCGTCTCGCCCGGCCGCGGGACTGGATCAAGAACGTCTTCGTGCTGATTCCGGTCCCCTTTGCGATGGCGGCTGCCACGGCGGTGGGCGCGACGGCCGTGCGGTTCGATATGTTGCCTTTCCTGGTCGGGCTGTTGGGCTTCTGCCTGATCAACTCGGCCGTTTACACGCTCAACGACCTGTTCGACGCCGAGGCCGACCGGCTCCACCCGCGCAAATGCCGCCGGCCGATCGCGGCGGGGCTGGTCTCGCCGGCGACCGCGGTCGTGCAAATCGCCGTCCTGTTGCTGCTCGGCGTCGGACTGTGTGCGTCGACCGGGCATCTCCAGGCCGTCACCCTGGTGCTGGCCTACTTCGCTCTGAACGTCTCCTACAGCATGGGCGCGAAGCACGTGGCCGTGCTCGACGTGTTCCTGCTCTCCTCGGGCTTCGTCATCCGCGTGCTCCTGGGATGTGCGTTGGTGGGGGCAATCGCCTCCGCGTGGCTGCTGTTGTGTACCTCGTCGCTGGCCCTGTTCCTGGGCTTCGTCAAGCGTCGGGCCGACCTGACGGCCGGGCTGGACCCCAACCATCGGCCCAGTCTCCGAGGATACACGCAGGCCTTCCTGGATCAGGCGATCACCATCTGTGCTGGGGTGGCCCTGTTGGCCTATGCCCTGTACACTATGGATTCGGAAGTGTTGAGGGCCGGCCGCGAGATGGCCTCGATGCCGTTCGTGGCCTTCGGAATCCTCAACTATCTCCGCCTGGCCAACGTAGAAAACGAAGGCGGCTCGCCGGTCGACGTCGCTCTCAACTCGCGGTCCAGCCAGGTTTGTGCCCTGGGCTGGATCGTGGCCGTGATTTGGAGCCTGGGAATTTGGTAGCTGCGGACGCCCACGCGTCGGGAACCGGCTGGTGAGAATTCGCCGTTGAAGAAGCTCATCGTCACCACGCTGAAGATCGGCATTTCGCTGGCCATCGTCGCCTGGCTGGCTTGGGACGCCGCCGGCACGACCAACGAATCCGGCGAAAACGTCTTCCAACAACTCGTCCACCAGCCGAAGAACTGGGGACTGCTGGCCGCCGCCTGGGTCTTCTGCGCGTCGGCCGTCACCTTGACCCTGATCCGCTGGTGGTACCTGGTTCGGGCGTTGGACCTGCCGTTCCGCTTGACCGAGGGCCTGCGGATCGGCTTTCTCGGCTACCTGTTCAATCTGGCTCCGATGGGCATCGTCGGCGGCGATGTGTTGAAGGCGGTGATGCTCGCCCGGGAGTACGACGCCCGGCAGCGGGTCCGCGCCGTGGCGGCCGTGGTGATCGATCGGCTCATCGGGCTGTACACGCTGTTCGTCGTGGCCACCGCCGCGATCCTGCTGACCGGACTGCACCGTTTGCGCATCGCCGAGATCCAGGTGATCTGCAACGCCACGTTCCTGCTGACCGCGCTGGGCGCCGCGGCGATCGCCGTGCTGATGATCCCCGGCTTCACCGACGGCCGCGGCACCCGGGCGCTGGGCCGGCTGCCGAAGATCGGGCAACCGATCGAGCACCTGATCGAGGCGGTGCGAATGTATCGCAGGCAGCCGCTCGTGCTGACCGTCTCCGTGCTGATGAGCGTGGGCGTTCACAGCCTGTTCGCCACCGGCGTCTACCTGATCGCCCGGGGATTGTTCGGCGAAGTGCTCTCGCTGCGGACGCACTTCGTCGTCAGCCCGCTGAGCGCCTCGACGGGAGTCCTGCCGCTGCCGGTGGGGCCGTTCGAGCTGGTTCTCGAGTCGCTCTACGGGACCATCGCCGCCTATGCGCCCGAGCCGGGCGTGATCGTGGCGGCCGGCACGGGCCTGGTCGTCGCGCTGGGCTATCGGCTGATCTGCGTGCTGATCGCCGCGATCGGCGTCTGCTACTACCTCAGCGGCCGACGCGAGATCGCCGAAGCGATGCAGCAGGTCGAAGAGGAACAACCGCTGCAAGGACTGTCGGTTCACTAACGTGGGGCACGTTTCCAACGTGCCTAGAACCAACGTGGGGCACGTTTCCAACGTGCCTGGAACCGAATAGGCACGTTGAAAACGTGCCCCACGGCTCACTGCGACGCCAGCGCCTTGGCCCGACGGACCATTTCGAGAAACTCCGCCCGATATCCGTGTACGTCGGGCCCGGTGGCCGAGGCGGCGATCTCGAGCACGGCGTCGTACGTCGCGTCGCCGCTGTGCTGCGAGTTGCGAAGCATCATGCCGAACGAGGCGACCGACGCGGCGAACTGCAGGTCCGTGCTCGCCCGGCCGAAATCCGTCCCCGGATCCACCACCGGGAATTCCAGCAGCCGGCTTTCGTCGGCGTCCGGCTCCTTGTAGCGGAGCTTCAGCGTCAGCATCTCGTCGCGGATCGACGGGTCGCCGCTCGGCTCGACGGGAGCCTGGTACTTCAGCGGATCGACCGACGGCGCGTCCACTGGCTCACCGACGGGCACCACCTCGTACAGGGCCGTCACCGTGTGGCCCGCCCCGATCTCGCCGGCGTCCTTCTTGTCGTCGTTGAAGTCCTCGGCCGCCAGGATGCGGTTCTCGTAGCCGATCAGCCGATAGGCGGCGACCCGGGCCGGATTGAACTCGATCTGGATCTTCACGTCCTTGGCGATCGTCACGAGCGTGCCGCCCATCTGCTCGACCAGCACCTTGCGAGCTTCGGTCACGCCGTCGATGTAGGAGTAATTGCCGTTGCCCTTGTTCGAGACCGTCTCCATCATGGCGTCGTTGAGGTTCCCGCGGCCGAAGCCGAGCACCGAGAGGAACACGCCCGAGCGGGCCTTCTCTTCGACCGTGCGGACCAGGTCGCCCTGGCTCGTCGTGCCCACGTTGAAGTCGCCGTCGGTACACAGCAGCACGCGATTGACGCCGCCCTCGATGAAGTTCTCCTGGGCGATCTTGTAGGCCAGCTCGATGCCGGCCCCGCCGTTGGTCGATCCGCCCGCCTGGAGGTTCTCCAGCGCGGCGATGATCTCGGCGTGCTCCGAGCCGGGCGTGGAGGGCAGTACCAGGCCCTCGGCTTGGGCGTAGACCACGATCGCCACCCGATCGTCTTCGTCGAGCTGCTCGGCCAGGAGTTTCATGCCGGCCTTCAACAGCGGAAGCTTGTCGGGCGAACGCATCGAGCCGGACACGTCCAGGAGAAACACCAGGTTGCTCGCCGGGCGCTGTTCGCCTTGGATCTCCCGGCCCTTGAGGCCCACGCGGACCAGCCGGTGCTGCGGTTTCCACGGGCAGCCGGTGATCTCGATGTGGGAGGCGAAGGGGACGTCGTCCTCGGGCCCTTCGTAGCCATAGTCGAAGTAATTGACCAGCTCCTCGATCCGCACGGCGTCCGGCGGCGGAAGGCGGCCCTCGCTCAAGAGAAACCGCCGCACGTTCGCATACGAGGCCGTATCCACGTCGATCGAGAAGGTCGAAAGCGGATGGTCCTTGACGGTGCAGAAGGGGTTTTCCGGGAGATGACCGTATTGGTCTCCACCCTTGCCCGGTCCCTCTCCTTCCGGTGTAGTCCCCCAATACTCTTCTGCACGTATGGAATCACCCACACTTTTGGGCTTTTCAGACAAAGGACGGCCGAAAACCTGACCAGGCGGGGGAGGCGCGGAAGGCTCGGCGGAAGGCGCGCGAATGTTGGCAAGCTGGGTGCTCTTATGCAAGTAAAACGGATCGACAGCAGGACTCTTTTGCGATGCCTCCGACTCTGCCGTCTTCTCCGCGTTTTCCGCACCCATCCGCGCAGCCATCTGCGGCAGTGCGGCCGTCTTGGCGAATTCGCGCTCTGCCTCGGCTGGTTCGTCCGCCTCAGGGGGCCCGAGTGCCAGTTGCCTCACGTCGGGATTCATCATGGCGAAGCCGATCCCCACCAGCAGGCACGCCGCCACGGCGCATAGACCCCATACCCAATAACGTCGCTTGGACCCGTTCATCACACGCTCCTTTCGTTGCCTTGAAGTGAAAGATTCCCTCTGGGCAGCGGCAAGGATCTTGTCGGACAGGTCGGGCGGGGCCTCGCGGCCGAGCACTTCACCGAGCGCCTGATCCATGAGGCGGTCACGGAGTTCGTCGTGTTTCGGCTCGTTGGGTGGGCTCATCGTCCGAGTTTCCTCTCCACGCAATCTCGCAGGGCAGATCGGGCACGGCGCAGCAACGTTTTGACCCCTTCGACCTCCAACTCCAGTTCCGCCGCGATCTCGGCCCGGCCGGCCCGATCGCGGTACTGGAGTTCCAGCGCCCGGCGCATCCGCGGATTGACGGCCACCTCCAGGCAATCGCCCAGCGCGACCAGGTAGTCGCCCAGGCCGTCCTCGCCGGCCACCTCGGCCCAGACCGCCTCGGCCGCCTCCAGATCAACCGCCCGCGGCGCCCGGCTGGCCTTTCGCCGGGCCATCAGCAGGCGGTTTCTCGCGACCGTGCGGAGATAGGCGGCGGTTTGCGCCGGCGAGCGGTCCTCGAAGCCCTTGCGAAGCACCTCGAGGAACGTCTCCTGCACCAGGTCGTCGGCTTCGGTCGGGTCGCAGCCGAGGAAGCGCAGATAGCGCCACACGCCCGCCTGATGCGCACGCACCACGGCGGCCAGCTCGGCCTGCCGATCTGCCGTTGCCGCTGTCATGTCCTTAGAGTGCATGGCGGTGTGAAAAAGGGGTCGAAAAAAGGGGCTAGGGGTTAGGGCTATGGACCGGGGGTTCGGGGTGGCATCGACTTCGTAGGACGGACCTCCGGTCCGTCGCGACGGACTGGAAGTCCGTCCTACATCCGTCCTAGGAGCTTTCGCATTTCCTCCTCGCGTTTCCGTTTCTCTTGCTCGCGGAGTTCGCGGTAGGAGCCGTGCATCAGGCGGTCTTCTTTGTCTCCGCCGGCGACGACGATGATGGCCGATTCCTTCAACAGGTCCTCTCGCTTGACGACGTTGATCGCCCGGCAGCGGGTCTGGCAGATGCCGCAGCCGACGCATTTTTCGGCCACCACGTACGGGCCTTCCAGACGGGTATCGACGTAATCGGCCTCGCCCATCACCACGCTTGGCCCATCGAGTGGCGTGCCGAATCCGCCTTTTTCGCTCGTTTCTTCGCTCGTTTCTTCGCTCGTTTCTTCGGTCATTTCCTCGGTCGGCCCTTTGGGCGGCGCGTCGTCCGCGGGCGTCTCGGCCGCCGGAGCGGTTTCGCTCCTCAGGGCACCGGAACCGATCGGGCGGACCTCGATGGCGTCGTAGCCGGCCATGATGCACTCGTCGATGCAGATCCGGCAGGCCTCGACCCCGGCGTAAGGCAGGCAGGTCTTCTCGTTGACCACGGCCAGGCCCATCCGAGCCGCCCGTTTCTCCTCCAGCGGCAGCGGCCGGATCGCCCCGGTGGGACAGACCTGGCCGCAGTTGTTGCAGCTCGGCTCGCAGCCCGACCAGTCGGCGGCCAACTGCGGCGTCCAGAGCCCCTCGACGCCCTGCTGGAAACCGACCGGCTGCAAGGCGTCGTTGGGACAGGCCTGAAAACACTCGCCGCAGCGGACGCACATCCGCAGGAACTCCCGCTCCGGCACGCTGCCCGGCGGGCGGACGGGAACGGACGTGCTCGGGTCTTCCAGCCGGGCTCCCCAGACATTTTGCACGCCCAACGCCGCCGCGATGCCGCCGACGGCGGCCGTGACGAAGTGGCGGCGGGGAAGCGGTCGCTCGGCAGCAGGCGGCCCTTCCACCCCTTCCCGCTCGACGCGACTCCATCGTGGGACGAATCGGATCGCCTTGGGCGGGCACACGCCGCCGCACGTCTGGCAGAAGGCACAATCGACGGCGAAGCTCGTGAAGTCGGCCCGGACGGCGTCGAACGGACACACCTTTGCACAGTTGCCGCAGCCGACGCAGTTCGAGTCCACCTTGCGCTCGGTAAGCCGCACGAGGCTGACGACCGAAAACACGGCGCCGGTCGGGCAGACGTATCGGCACCAGAACCGCGGACGCAACAGCCCCAGACCGAGCACGACGAAGAACAACACGATCGAGATGACTTGCCCGGCGGCCAGCGGCGGCACCTGATGCCAGCCGCGCTGGGCCCCGGTCTCGAGCGGCGTGAGCATGAAGGCCAGGCCGCGCGTGATGACGGGAATCGCCGCGAAGAAGCCGGAAAGCAGCACGCCCAGCACGGCGGCGGCCAGCGTGGCCAGCAACAGGTAGTATTTCAGGTGGACCCACCATCCGCTACCGAGAAGCCGGAACCGCGTGATCCGCCGCCCCAACGCCCAGTCGAACAGGTCGATCAGCGTGCCCATGGGACAGACGTAGCCGCAGAAGCCGCGCGGGATGACGACGCATATCGCCAGGATCACGGCGGCGCAGGTCAGCGACCAGACCCAAGTTCGGGCGGCCACGGCCGTGGAGATGCTCACCAGCGGATCGAACGCCAGGAACAACTCGGCCGAGAGTTTTTCCTTCGCCTTGAGGTCTTCGGCGTAGTGGGACGGCGGCGCGCCCGGCTCGGCCTCGTGCAGCGACCAGGGTCCGAAACCGGCCAACAGATCGTCGAGCCATCTTGGACCGGGTCGATCGAGCGGCTGAAGTTCGATTTCTTTCCCCTCGGCACGCAGCAGCTTGAAGGAGCCCGGGTCGAGCCGTCCGCCTGCGCCGTGCCGGACGATGCGCAGGGGGACGTCGCCGGGAATCGTCTCGGCCGGCGGCTGCTGCGTGACGAAGGTGAGGTTACCCGTTGGCGGATCGATCCCCTTCAATACCCAGGCGACTCCGAGGTGGACCGCCGCGCCGGGTTCCGCCTCGTGCAACGACCAGCGGCCGAAGCTGGCCAGCAACTTGTCGGCCAGTTCGCCTTCGGGCCGTTGCAGCGGTTCCAGCGAGAGTTCCTTCTCCCGGATGGCCGTGATCTTGAAGGGGCCGAGCGGATCGTGGGCTTCAGTCCCGTCGTCGGTGACGAAAACGGACTTGCCCGGGGCGAGCCCCTCGGCCGGCTGCTGCTCGGTGACCAGCGTGACCTGGAAGGTTTCGGCGTCGACTTCGGCCGGGAGCCACTGCGGCCACTGGCGTCCGGGTCGGCTGAGCGACCAGGGTCCCAGCGCGGCCCACAGCCGGGCAAGTTGGTCGTCGGCGGAGCGGCCGGCCGGTTCGAGTCGCAGCTCTTGCTGGCCGGCTTCAACCGCCTTGAATGCCCCCAGGAGCGGATTTTCCGGGCTCTTGGAGTCCACGACGTAGAGCGTCGTGTTTTGGGCGATCGGTTCCGCCGAGGGCAACTCGGTGACGACGGTGATCCGGCCGGTGGTCAGTTCCACATCGCTGA